>Ga0172382_10012292_pt1 | contig 11194 bp, 6 predicted proteins | sample Leawel138RmetaG_FD_122245 | JGI IMG/M metagenome (GOLD analysis project Ga0172382, IMG submission 122245) | Leachate microbial communities from a municipal landfill in Southern Ontario, Canada - Leachate well 138R metaG | ecosystem: Engineered > Solid waste > Landfill > Unclassified | place...
AATCAATAGATTGTTTAATAACATTACTCGTGAAATTATTGAAAAAATAACTCATCCTATTAATTTCGGCGAAGACATTGGTCAATATTTCGTTGACCCTATTGAATGTACATTGCGAACGATTTTGAACGACAGAGAAACATTTGTCAAATTTGGTTTAAAATTAGATCATGAACCGAAATGTTTGATTCATGATTCGGATTTTAGCATATTACGTCCTAATAAAACGCATTCGGTTATGTCAATGACCGATGTTATACGTGAATATGAAGCTGATGGTTTGTTTTATATCCCTGAAACTAGAACAGGACTATACAGAGGTCTAAACACAGAACCTGGCAATGATAATAAATATAATATTATTATAGATGGTTGTCCTGCTGTGATGAGACTTAGCAATGGTGAATTTTTTCTTTCAACATTTTTACAATTTGGAAATATTTTAAATGGTACAAAATATGAATTTATTCTTGACAAAATAAAATATATCTATGACGGTGATAATGAAAATTTCTTTAATGCTTTTTGCCAAAAAGTATTTGGCAAAGGCGATGAAAAAACTATAAACAATGATTGGTTAAAACTTAAAAAAACTGACAATTCCAGAGAAAACATATCTGATATAAAAACGGCTTCTGATATAACACTAAATACAAACCAAAATTCTGTAATAGGAACCGTTAAAAACACAGATTTTAGTATTAAAGTTTCTACAAACAATAGTTATATAAATAGTGACGAAATTGATGTTAATTCTGTTCTTAGAAAGTGGTAATTATGAATTCATTTATATTTAATAATTTCAAAAATAGATTTTTAAAGGGTAATGTGCCAAAGGAATTTGGAATCAAATTACTTTCGGTAAATTCTAAAATAAATGATATTGAAAATTTACAGTATGCTAGAACGATTGATGATATTAATAAACTATATTTTCAAAAAACAAATCAAACAGCTATTGACCCAGATTCTAATTATTATGGTGATATAATTTCTAATATTAATTATAATAAACTTACATATTCATTAATGGAATATTCGACAGAAACTGAAGATATTTATAGACCGACATATGTTACCGCAGATAACTGGGATAAATTTATAGAGTTATATCCTGGATTAGATTATCTTTATGAAATGTTTATTTCTAATACTGGAAGTATCTATTATCGTAACGGTGGATTTTATTTCATATTGACTAGAGAAAATTTACAATGGTGTGCTGATAGAGTAAATGGAAAAATAGGTTTTAATAATAATATTGCTATAGTATTAGGAGATAATATTGGAGCAACTGAAATCCAAGAAATATCACTCTGTATTGGCATAGATAAGGCTCACAAATTTGAAGGTGTATTTTTTGGAAATAACTATACTTTGCAAAATTTAGAATATAGTTATGACTCTGACAATTCTGGAATAATTGGTATTTTGGGTGAAAATGGAATAATATCTAACTTGTTTATTAGTGGAAATATAATTTTGAATTGTAAAACTAATTTATCCATTGACCACGTTAAAAAAGGTAAATCTAATGTTTATAGTTCGTTAATTTGTGGTAAAAATTATGGAAAGATTTTTAACATAGAATCAAATGCTAACTTTATTTTTAAAAATTTTATTCCTGATGTTTATATATCCACCAATAGAAGCAATAATCAACCTGAAGATAGATTCGGAAATGACGAAAATAAATATTATCCTAAATATATGTGTTTCGATAACGTAGGCAACGTTATTCCGTATTTTGGTTATTTTAATGACGGTGTAATGTGTTCAAATGGTCAAAATTTAATAGTAAATTCCTATAATACTATAGAAAGAGAATTTTGTTCAGTTCAAACCTCAGCATATGGTAAATTTTGGAATGATTATGAATTATTATTAGATAATATATCAGCGTCAGAAATAGGACACGGTGATATTATTACGTCATCTGACGACGACAGTAATGTTAATTACGCAGCTTGTAGATTCATAGGATATAATGATGATAATATGTTGTCTGGTACTTGGTATCAAGATAATTTCACTAAACTGCATAATAATGCTAGAGTGGCTTATTATACATCCCCGATTATTGGGTTTAATTCAGGCATAGTTAGTTCAATATATACAGATCAAACGTTAACTACATCGGGAACATTTGTAGGTTTTATCGGTGGAGTAATAGGTCATCAAGTCCAAGGCATCGTGACTGATGTGGTGACCAATAATACATTTTCATCGGATTATAAAACTAATTCAGCAACATTTAATGGATATGACGATTATACAACGACTTCTTACAGAACTTTAAATTCAAATATATTTACTATAGATGATGATACTCATAATGTACATACTTCAGCTAGATCGTTAAATAGAATAGACTGTTTTAGCGATGATGACGTTTATAGTAACAAATATATAGCATTGGATAATTCGGTACATTTCGCGAAATTAAAAGTTGAAATGGCAATGGATTCCCAAAATGTTGCAACGACCCTAAATAGTTTTACTGTTATGTCAGCTGACTCATTGGATAATTTTAAAAAATACGTGGATAAACAATATAATCAGGCAGCAGTTTCGTATGAAGAATTTAGTGATGTTGTTAACCCGTTTCTGTCGGATATACAAGATATAGAAATTATGAGAGAGGTTAGTGGATATAATTCGACTACTTCTGCAGATACTGGATATATTAACGGCGAAATTATATCAGAATCAGGATCATATAGACCAATAAATAATATGAAATTTGATTTAAATACTATATTTAATTCAGGTTCATCCCTGTCGTCAGTTTATTCTTTAATTAACAAGCTTTATCTAGAAATTTCGGTTAAACACTCAGTAACGGAAACTGACGTTAATAACATAATATATTCTTCAACATATGATGAAGAATATAATGGAATAGATTTAGCTAAGGTAAAAAGTTATAGTTCAACAAACGGTAGTGCATATTACATAGCTGATAATTTTACTTATATAATTGAAAATAACTTAAATAATACCCAATACGCTATCACAGTTCCTAATACCGGTGTTTCTGGTATATACGATGAAATAGATACATATAAAATTACATTACAAAGCCATGATGATCCAGGTAGTCCCGGATTTAATAATATTTATTTTGGGACCAATATTAATGGTGAACCGATCGAGGCAAATAATTTTAGGGCTATAATTTCGAACCCTATTTTTTCTAATTCAGGAATCATAGGGTTTAAAGAATTACAATTATACTTTTCAGCAGTGAATTCAGAATTTATATTTAGCGGAAATACAGCAACAGCTAATCTTAATTTAGGATTTGCTGAATTTACTATAAAATCGACTAGTTCAGTTTATGCTAATATTTCTGAAGGAATTTTTTATACTACTTCCGTTGATCAAGATCCTGTATATGAAATTAATCAAACACCGTGTAAATTACGTTTTGATCATGTGTCTAGTTACGTAGAATCCGGTTTTCAAATGATTACTGCTGATGCCGGTCTATTATATCCAGAACAAAAATATACATTGTACCCAAGTTATGTCAATTATCCATTAATATATAATGAAGCTTCTATTTTCAATGTTGGTGGACTAGCTGGCAAAATATCTCTAGGAAATTGGCAAAAAATTTACAATACTTCATCTCATTTACATAATACATATAGTGCTTTTGATAATGAAAACGAATATAAAACGTCCTATGGTTTATGTAATAGATATGCAGGATTAGCATCAATAATGGAAATACCATCGGATTGTATAACTGATAAAATATTTAATACATCAGGTGAAAACCTTGACACAACTCAAACATACGTAAGTAACATATTTGATAGTTCTGCCAATTATGTGGTAATAAAGAATGATGATAGAAATTTAAGATTAGACTCAGATATTAATTCTAGGGTTTCAGCATATTTACACGGTTTGTCATCTCCGTTGATAAGCGAAATAATTCCTATTTGCAGGATTTTACCAACTGTTACAAAATATTCTAACGGAATATATAGTAACCTTGATAGTAGTCAAAAAAGAACCTATTTTAAACCGGTTTTGTCTGGTTCAGTAGGATTATATAACACAGACATTCCTATTCAAGCGTCAGAGCGTAATCCAGATGGTACTTGCGTATTAATTAACGAAGATTTGCCAGGTTATAAAGTAAGTAGGGGTAGTTCAGCTTATATGATTAATGCAGCGAATGGTATAGAAACCGCCGATTTCTATTTGTATGAAAATAAGGATCAACAATTTTATCCAGAAGATGGAAGTCTAAATCTAGAAAAATTTGTGTCAGGTTTTAGAGTACATTACGAAAGATTATTAGTACCGTTTAAATTCATTGATATTCCGTATCCTAAAAAAGCTAATTCGATAACAGCATGGTCTGATGAATATTTTGAAAATAAAAGTATTTCGCGATATGATTATATGTTATCGGATATAAAATATGCAGAATATCTCGGAGTAACATTGGATTTAGATTTTGCCCGCCCGCAAGTTAGTTTTATTCAACCTAGTCTTTTGGATACTCAAACATACAAATTTAAAAATAGACCAATTTTTAATTTAACAAAAATACCTTCATTTACAGCAAAGGATGTGCCAAGCACAGACAATGTATTTTATTATGAGTACACAAAAGAACCTAATTTTACAACTTCTAGTTATGTTAATAGGAATGTAGCTTATTTTAGTGGAAACGATGCTAATAATAAAGGATATTATATAACTAATAATTCTTTAGGTTTGTCATCCAATGGATTTGATTACGACGGCACAGTATTTAATATCGGTTTCGATTTGTCACCTAGACAAATCAGAACATCTGTATCAAATAGTCCTAGTGGTTATTTTGAAACCAGTTCATTCGATTCTAACGATCTACAAGGATTATTGGTAATAGATGATAACGATGAATTGATTAATTATGTTGAATTAAATTATTCTGAAGTAGATAATTTCGCACTAGCTTTGAGTATGCCATCAGCTGTATCCGGTTCTAATGTTATTGGTGAATTTATAAACATAAGCGCAATATATAAATGATAAGGATAGAACGATGAAAGTTTCAGCTTGCCAACAATATATAGATTTTTTAGGTTATTCCGCTAATAATTATGGATCAGAGTATTATAAGGATATTTGTTGTTTTGTTTTTAAGTCACAAGAAGCAACAGCGTTACCTGACATATTAAACCATATTGTTAGTTCTACGAATGAACCATTCAATTGTTCTATAAAAAATGTTGTTGATCCTGACGGTAAAAATTATTCATTTAAATTATATGATACAAATATAGCAGTACGTACGGAAATAGAACCAGATGAACCGATTTGTTATGAAGCTTTGTTTAACGAGAGTGTTTCAGCTAATTTTGAAAAATCTCCTTGGTTTTCAGCATCCTGGCAAGACTATAATGAATCTTCTGGTACAGTTGATATTTATAATTCAAAAACTACGAGTTATTCTACAATAGACGTAAGTTCTTATTTAACAAATGATTATATTTCTAGTAGAAGAATTTCTTCAGGTTTTAATGAGTCAGAATTCTTAGTACATGATATAAAAACTAACGATATAATTCATGATATTTCTTATTTAGAATCTGAAAATGTTAAATTTACTAGTGCTTATAATTTAAATGCTGACTTTGCGGTTATTTGTATTACTAATCAATTTGATAATTTAAAAAATACTACAGCCCTAAATGATTTTAAAGAATTAATTAAAACAGCTATTCCTGTTAGTTTAATTAATTTTGAAAAGACTATATCGATAAATAGTAATAATATGTATTTACAAGCCAACACATTAGGATTAATAACGGTTAATTAATGATTGAAGATTTTAAAGAAAAATATCCTTGGCTATGTGGAACAATGAAAGATTATCATAATACTTGTGGTTCTACTAGTGGAAGTTTGCCAGAAAATGAACAAAATTTGGCTACAACTGTGTCGATAGATGGATTTAATTTATTTGGTTTAAAATGTGTTTATTACCCAACAAGTCATAACGTTTCATATGATGTACATTTTGGTGAAGATCAACTAGAATATATAACTAGGGCATTCAATTTTATAGCCTATGTAGAACAGATGCCAAGTAATGTTAGACAATTCCAATTGGAAGGAATATGGGGTCAAGATCTTGTACAAATGTTTGTAGCCGCGCCAGCTTTTAGATATTTTTCAACTTATGGCGGTTCTAATAGAAATACAGAATTGCAATATGATCAAATGATTCCTAGAATAGAAGATATAATTTATATTCCAGCAAATAAAACTTTTTATTCAGTTAGAGATGTTAAATTCTATAATACGCCGATGGGTTTAAAGAATCATACATATCAGATCACATTACGTTTATATAAAGATACTAATATGACAATCAAAACAGATGATCCTACATTATCGGATTCAACAGACCCTATTTACCAAATAGCTTCTAGTAGTTTACAACAATCAGATCCAATAGAAGACAACGTAAGTATAAATGATGAATTAGAAAATTTAAAAGATTCAAAGAATAATAATTTATTTAATTTTAAATATGATAAAAATGAATTAAATTAACTATATTTTAAAAATTAATTTAACATAAATAATCTATATTTAAAAATATGAAAAATGATAAAGAAATAGAAAAAATTATAACAGAATGTGAAAATTGGGCAAAAAATAATTTAAATGAATCATTTATATTTCGTGATCACCAATTAGAAGCCACTGTTTCAATAGTACTAAGGGCAATCAACGAAACAAAGATACAAATAATGAAGGCTCCTACTGGTAGTGGTAAATCTATTATATCGATGATTGCTGCTGGTGTACTATTTGATCATTACGGGTTAACCAGTTATATATTAGTCAGTGATATTAGTTTATTTGATCAATATGTTGATGACTTTAGGCGATATAATTTAAATTGGGGTGCACTCAAGGGTAAAGATAATTATTATTGTAAAATAAACGGTAATAATATTAATTGTTCTGAATGTTCTATTCAAAATATAAGTATGCAAAAATTGATGGATGAACAAGAATCGGAAAGTTTAGGATATGAATGTGCTAATGAATGTGAATATATGTTACAACGTAAAAAGGCGATTAAACAACCTATAACATTGATGACTTATCAATTTTATTTAATTCAAAGAAATTATATTAATGAACAATTTAATGGCGCTGACAATGAATCGACAGCCCCATTTCAAGATAGGGATTTAATAATCTGTGATGAAGCCCATAAATTGAACGACATTATTCAATCACACTTTGCGCCACGAATGAACAAAAGTAAAACTTCTTGGATGAAATTGTTAGAAGAATATGCAGAAAAAAATGATTTGCCATGTCCAGATGGCAATAGAGTAATAGATATTGCCAACAATATATGTTCTTCAGATGATACTAAAATACTATTTAACGGAATGGTAAAATACAATAAACTATGCGCTGAATACGAATCATTAAACGAAATTATTAGAAAAGATGTTCGTAAAAACCAAAATTATAGAAATAATTTTAAATATTTGACTGCTGGTAATATTGCACGGGAATGTTGTTGTAAATTTACAGATTTTGTTGAATTAGCTAAAGAACATGGTAAAGATATTTTGGTTAAAACGGAAGCTAACGACGAGATTATTATAAATTGTATATATGAAGATACAATGGTTAAAAAATATTTTCATGATAAGAGCAATTCTGAATTATTAATGTCAGCGACATTTAACGATATTGATATTTACAAAAAGATGATCGGATGTTCGGATTTAGATAAAAATGACTGGTCAGTTATTAACATTCCGTCATCTTTCGACTACAGCAATTCTCCAATTTATTATTCTTGTAGTAATAAGATGAGTTTTAAAGAAAAACAAGTATCTGGGCCAATCATTTGCCAACAAATTACAAAAATTTGTAATAAATATTCTGATGTAAAAGGAATTATACAAACAGGCAATTATGAAAATTCAAAATTGTTGATGCAAGAATTACCGCTGGAAATAAGAAATAGATGCATACAATACGTTTCAGCTAAAGATAAAAATGAGGCGTTAGAATTATTTGATAAATCTACTAATGGAATTTTAATTGGTCCAACTTTATTAGAAGGATTAAATTTCGAAGGAGATAAGTGTCGTTTCTGTATATGCATGAAACTACCATATGCATCCTTGGCTAATAATCTAGTAAAAGCTAAAATTAAATTGATGCCCGATTGGTATAATTTTGATTTAATTTCTAAGTTAGAACAAGGCTTTGGACGTGGAATAAGATATAATGGTGATTGGTGTATAACATTTATATTAGATGGTTGTATTAATAATGTTGTAACCTATAATAATAAAATGTTTTTTAATACGACATTAGAAAGATTCATAAAAATAAAATAAGTAAAATTTTATAATTTATTATGCATTTTTTTTATTAAATTTAATAATACAGATACAAATTACAACAAAAGAGGTCATATGGCAACATTCTCAAATACAAATAATACAGGTTCTCCAGATCAAATTGATTCAGCAGATTACGTTATGAATATTATACGTACAATTCGAAAATATCCTCAAAAACGTAAATCGGAAGTAGAAAAATATAAACCGTCTGAAAATGCAAAAGGTGCCAGCTTACAACAGGAAAAAGCTCATCAAAAAGGATACCTTGATGCATTAAATGACATGCAAAAATTCCTAGATATTATTGCTAAAGGTATTTAAAACAAATTAATAAAAATAAAATAAAAATTAGCTATTTAAATTGGCTAATTTTTTTATATATTAACAAAATATGCAAAATTTAAAATGAAACTCAAATAAATATATTATAGTACCCCAGGAAATGAGGAATCTCTAGTTAACCATATACTAAGTAAGCCGATTGATACTGGTTTGAAAACAAACCTTGAGTCGGAACTGTTGCCAAATCCTTCAATAGAAGGTCCTCTGCTTTAGCAGAGCGACAGGTTTCACATATTAATTAAAAATAAATTAATAAACTTTAACATTTGTTAGGAAATTATTCAATGGGCAAAGGATATAAAAACTGTGTATATGATAAATTTACTAATACTATTTTTTACAAAGAAGTAAATGATTTAAAATACAGAAGAACAAAATATATAAATAGATGTTATATTTCCGATGTAACGAAAGAATCAGAAATAAAAGATATTTACGGAAATCCTGTTAAATTAATAGATATAAAAGATCCTAGTAGTATTGGTGCTTTAAAACGAAGTAACGTAGTCGTTTGCGAATCGGACTTAAATCAAGAAGTAAAATGGATGCACCAACAATATGATTTTGAGACACTAGAATCTGATGTTAATGATTTTAGAATATGTTTTTATGATATAGAAACACAAACTGCGACCAGACAATCCAGATCAACTAAGGTTTTAATAAAAAATCCTTTCAATAATTTAGAAAGAGAAATGACCTTAAGAGAATATGATAGTAATAAAGAATTAACAGAAAAATTTTTAATTTATGATGAAATTGAAAAAAAATTTGTAAAATATATAGATTCTTGTTATTTTGTAACCGAATTTCCTGATCCAAACCAAGCAAAATATCCTATAAATTTGATAACATGTTGGTCATCAGATAATAAAAAGACTTATACTTGGGGTTTAGAACCGTATACAGGTAACAATCCAGTAGTAACAAATTATAATTATTTCGAAGATGAATATGAATTGTTATCAGATTGGGTAGATTGGTTTCATGAACAGTATTTTGATATATTTACTGGTTGGAACAGTGACCGATTCGACTTACCATATATCGTCAATAGAATCCTAAATTTAGAAAAAGAATTAAACATATTACCTAAAGATAGTATTACTAAGAAAATTTCACCATTAAAAAAACAAATACAAACACGTAACAAAGTTAATAAAAAAGGTGATGTAACTGGTATCGTTTTTAGTGCCAAAGGTTTATATACGTTTGACTATATGGATGTATATAAGAAATTTTCAGGTAGATCTAGGTTACCTAGGTGGTCATTAGATTATGTGGCTGAATTGGAATTACAAGAAAAAAAATTAGAATATGATGGTAAAATTTATGAAATTTATAAATATGACTGGAATAAATATGTGGAATATAACGTACAGGACGTAAACCTTCTAGTTAAATTAGAAGAAAAAAAGAAAATGTTCGGTATCATGATTGAACTAGCATACGATTGTGTTATAAATCTAGATAGAGTTTTTTCCATGATAGCTACCGTAGAAGGTTATGCATTAAAATTTATGCATAAAGAAAAATTGGTTATGTCTGATAGAAAAGAAAATGAACGAGATTGGTGGCTAGAAACTAATTCTTATAAAGTTAAAAGACCAGATGGTAATATAGAATATCAAAATTGTTATTATGAAGAAAAAGGATTAACAACATTTGAACCATTTTTTGTTAAAGCTGGTTATTGTTATGCTTCACCAGGTCGTTATAAATGGGCAATGAGTGGCGATATTAAATCATCATATCCACATCATATGATGATGTATAATTTATCTACGGAAGTTAAAGTTATTGATCCAACTCAAGAAGAAATTATAAACCAAAAATTAATTAAAACTGATATTAATAAAGTCTATTTTAGGTCTGATGTTGAAGGAATTCTTGCTAAAATTGTTAGAGTGGTTTTTGAAGAACGTGAATATTTTAATAAACAAAAGAAAAAATATCAGAAACTCAAGGATAATGTGAAAGCCCAGTTTTTTGATGTTAAGCAAAACAATAAAAAGACAATTATCAATAGTTGTTATGGTGTATCATTAAATAAACAATTTCATTTATTTGATATTGATGTCGCTAGATGTATTACTAGATCTGCCAGATGTACTATTAGATATATTAAGGAAACTACAAACAATTACTATGTGTCAGACCAGATAAAACGAGATATCATGAAACACTTTCCAACTGTAACCATAGAGTACGGTGGTCAAATTAAAAAATTTAAAAAGAATGAAGAAATCACAATAATGAGAAATAATGAAATTATGAAGATAAAAGCATACGAGTTTAATAAAGATACCGATTTATTAGGAATTTAATGATTATGGAATTTGTAAAAGTTGACAAATACGAATTTAGAGATATAACTAAAGAAAGAAATTTGATAGTAATGAACAGAGAAGGGTCAGTTGTACAAGCTGATACCGATTCAACCTATATAT
>Ga0172382_10012294_pt1 | contig 11193 bp, 7 predicted proteins | sample Leawel138RmetaG_FD_122245 | JGI IMG/M metagenome (GOLD analysis project Ga0172382, IMG submission 122245) | Leachate microbial communities from a municipal landfill in Southern Ontario, Canada - Leachate well 138R metaG | ecosystem: Engineered > Solid waste > Landfill > Unclassified | place...
ATATAATGCCAACGGTTTTGGTGACACGCTTGCATTTTGGCGGACACCCAAACCAAAATAAAAAAATGCAAAAGAGCCACCAAGCCAACGCACGACAAAAATGGAAACTAAATGACTGACAGACGGAATAATATGAAAAAAGGGCAGCACACAACATCGTATATAAAACATTTGGCAGTCAGTGGGTTATCGAGCGTTTCAGCCCGTATCAAAAGTGGTTGTAACTTGACAGGAAAGTGCTTCGAAATGCCAAACGTTTCATATACGTAACCGTTATGCCCAATGCTGAAAGACCAGAAACCAAAGACTAAACAGAGAAACAAATTAAATGAAAATCCATCGCACAAATAGCACATTTGGTTTTTGCCAACACACAAAAAAGCCGACCCCAAAAAACCAAAAGAGCTATTTCTTGCCATCGCTCAAAGAAAAACACGAATATCAAAGATGAAAGATGTAACGAAGTATATTGAGATATTAATTGAATTTGCCGAACGGAAATTAAAAGCACATTTCCAGATTGACAAATTAGGCTTAGATAACTTCGAAACAATAAACTCCTACTTGATATATCAAACAATTAAGGAAAGAAAGAAACAGCAGAATACTCTAATTTACGTTCCTGATAAAGAGACTAAATCGAAATTTTATGTGCCAGCAATTTTCACTCTTGCTCTTTACAATTTCATTGACAATTATTTGGATGACTGCACACACTACTCAGTAGGTGATATAGTTCAAAAAAAAGGGCATCGCTATAAAATAAATAAAATTTCAAAGTCAAATATAGAGTTGATAAAAAAAGATGAATTCAACACAAAGGTTACTATAAATCCGAATGCTATAAAGAGTTATATAATAACAACTGCAAATTTGAAAAACAGGCAAGTAAAATTAAAATTTGACTTTTATAGAAACTTTTTCAATGAAATATTGGCAGTTGGAGATAAAGAAATACCATCAAAGTTTAAATATAAATCAGTAATTGTTACAGACAAAAGCATTGAAAAAGAAATAAAGCAACACACTATTGACGGTAATAGTATTCACAAAGCATTTCCATTTCAATACATCACTAAGACTGGAAAAAAAGCAGACAATTTGCCAATTGACCCAATGATTTACATTGTAAATGATTATGCAACTGCACAGAAATGCATTCTTGACATAGGAATAAAAGTCCGTAACATTACTATTATTGGTTCAAATAAATACATAGACCATCACCGAGAAATATCTGAAGATTTAAACAATAAAAGAATTGAAAATTGCTTGTTGATTGGGAGTGCTGATATTTCGGAGAACGCCATCCCGAACTTATTAAAATGGAGATGGACTTTACCTGAATTAGATTTCTTTAATTATTTCACTACTTATCCGATACAAAAGATTGATGTTGAGAATAATGAATTTTCAATCAAATTAGAGGATTTCGATTCCCTAATATCTCAGATAGAGAATGACTATGGAATTAACTTAAAAGAACTTTATAAATTTGTTAGAAACCTTTTCCCAATTATTATCCCATCAATAGAAAGTAGGTTAATTACTCAACTTGACAACATGCTAGTCTATTTTGAAAAAGAAGGACAAGACATTGTTGAAACGGCATTTTATGAAATTGACGAATATGACTACGAAGAAATATGGGATGAAATATTAAAAGCTTTCAGCAACTTGGTTACATGTAAAAAATGCAGTCAAGCAAAATTTAAAAAGCTACAGGAATTTTATAGAATCGACTATTTAGTTGCACCAAAAGAATATTTGGGTATTTGGGACGAAGAAGTAAATAAAGATAAAATTAGAAATGTAATCTCATTTAAGGATTTTGAGAGCCTTGACACTGCAAATAAAACAATCGTTTTTTTGGGCTTTTTCGGATACAATCATTTAAAATCAATGTTATACAACCCCAATAAAATAAGCATATTATTGTATCCTCAGGAAAAAGAGCATTTCGAGAGTAGTTTCAATAAATTTAAAAGAGAAACATATCTTGAGTTAAAAAACTCAGATAGGAATGCAATTTCTGGTATCTCATTTAAAGAAACTGAAAAGGTTGAAAACATTTCAGACTTGATTTCAAGGCTATTTGAACAAGATGATAAAGCCAAAATAAATCCTGATTATTCTGATGTTAACTGCTCAAATATTATAAAGGAGTTGACATTCGAAAATGACGATGATGTTTTAGAATTAGATGAAAATAAAACGGTTTTATTAAAAATTCAACGTAAAGAACGTTTTGAGAAAGTTAAAAATTTAATTGTGGGTGATAAAATCAGAGTTTACGATAATTCAACAAAAGAAGAACTTTATCAAGTTGCATTAGAATATGATACAGATGGAGAGTTTACGAGAATTGAAGAGTTTTCAAAACTATGGAAAAGCGAATTAAAAAAATACTCCAAGAAATTTGATTCTCTAACCGAATTGTATCAAAGGCTTGTAGAAAATGGATTATCAATAACTAATGAGTTTACATTAAGAAATTGGACGAATGTTAATAGCAACATCAAGTTTCCACAAAACAAAAAGGATTTATCCGTTATTAAAAAATCAATAAATTCAGATTTATTAAATGTGAACTTCAATGATATTTTAAAATATCGACTTGGATATAACAGAATTATGAAGTCATTAGGACGAAGATTTAGTTCTGAAATTTCAGATTATATTCAGAATAAGAAAAAAGGAAAATTGTTGCTGCGGTTTTCAGAAAATCAGATTCAACAATTTGTTGACCAGAATGCCAAAGAAAGAATTATTAAAACTATAAAAGTGATTGAGAATGAACAATAGTCACGACAGCATTGCAAGAGATATTTTTCAGGAAAGAATTAAAAAAGGTCTTTTAGGACCTGGTTCTGATATTTTCGTTTATGAAAAGGATACTAATGGAGAAATTATTGCAGATTATCCCTTGCAAAGATATTACACCGGAGTTCTATTCCCAGAAAAGCAGAAGGTGCAAACCTTTGACGAAGAGGCAGATGCAGACCTAAATAATGAGACAGATAAGGAAGAAGATGAAGAACTTGAGCAAGGAGAAGAGAATGCTGAATCTGGTTCACAAGAAAATGGTATAGACAAAAAAAGAAAAGAACCAAATGAAGATGATGAACTTAAAATGTCTCAAAATACATTTTTCCCTTCAAATATTGGCTTAACCTTCTGTGTAGACCAAAATGTAAAGGAACTTGATGTGGAATTTAGTTTTGGATTGTATTCTCAAATTGATGAAAAAAACGAAAAAGATTTAAGTGAATGTAAGATATTGTTTTCAGAAAATTTCTATCAAGAAACAATCTTAAACAATGAAAAATTCCCAGAAGCATTAAAACAAAAATTAGGTTATAAAGATGGGTATTTACTATTAACAAAGAAAATTGAAGGATTTAAAGGCGGGAAAAAGAAACGGTCAGGAGACTATGTTATTTTCGATGAATACAAAAGAGAATTTCCCAAAAGAGTGGAAACACAAATGATTGAAAAACTTTTCGGAAGAAAATGGAAACGAGAAGAAATTGCTATTAAAGAATTAATTCCACTATCAGAAACAACAATCCCTAAACCAATTTTTGAACGAAACCTAAGGAAAGTAAAAGAAGACTATATAAGAGCTTCCTATACAGTTAGAACTTATAGTTTTGCAAAAAATCCCAATAATATTTATGTAAAAATTCAATTAGCCAATACTTCTGATGCACACCCTGCAAATCAATTTTCAAATGGCAAGGAATTATTAAATCAGAAGTCTATTTTTCAAGCCAATATTAAAGTAAAAACAAATGAGTTAAAACCTTATAAGTCATACCTTGAGTTAAATCCATTAGACAGGGAAGCCGAAGTTTTAAATTATCTGTATAAAGACAAGTTCAGTTATGGTATTGGGCATAATTGCTCGGTATTATGGAACAAATCAGAAGAAACAATACAAACAACTTTTTTACCACAATATGATATTAAGGACACTAAAAATAGCTTTTCTAAAGAAGATTTTAAAGATAACTTAGATGACTTTCTTTCATTAAATGAAAGTTTAGATATTTACAGTTTATCACATTTTTCAGGCAAAAGCCAATCTCAAACATTGGAGCAATTAAAATCATTTGTTGATTTATATGGGATTTGGATAGATGAACAAAAGAAAAAGCCTTCTGTAAACTCGGAAATTGAAGAAACTATCTTCAAAGATTTAGACTACAACTTTAAAAGGTTGAAATCCAATATAAATCTTTTAAAATCAGATGTTGTATTTAGAGCATTTCAATTAGCAAATACATCGATGCTTATACAGATAATCATTTCAAATGACAATGATTTCTCCGGGAAAGAAAAGGATTTACAAGACCTAAATAACGAGATAAATTATAAACAGCTTGGATTTTTCGAAAATTATGATTTTTCAAGGCTGCCTTTTAAGAGACCCAAATATCGTCCATTTCAATTAGCCTTCCTGTTACTAAATATTGATAGTATTACAGAATTAAATTCTGATTCAAGAAATGAAATTGTTGATTTAATTTGGTTTCCAACAGGTGGTGGAAAAACAGAAGCGTATCTTGCGGTTGCTGCATTTACAATAATTTATCGTAGGCTTATTAATGAAACGGGATTTGAAGGAACTTCAGTAATAATGCGTTATACATTGCGGCTTCTTACTGCACAGCAATTTGAAAGGGCTTCAAGGCTAATTGTTTCATTAGAGTTTTTAAGAAGTTATTTTGAGAGTGAATTAAAACAATCTCCAATAAATATCGGAATGTGGGTTGGGATGTCTTCAACACCAAACACACTAAATGAAACAGAAGAAAAAGTTGAAGAAATCAATGAAGAGTGCAATAAAAAGAATGGTAATCCTGAAAGTAAAAACGTTTTTCAGATAAGCTCTTGTCCATGGTGCGGAACGAAATTAATTACTAAAAATGAATACGGAAACTGGGATTGTGGTTTTAAGCTGACTGGAAAAAATAAAAATGCGGAGTTTAAAATAAAATGCTTGAATAAAAATTGCAATTTTCATAATGAGCTACCAATTCAAGTGGTTGACGAAATGCTCTATGAAACCCCACCAACATTACTTTTTGGAACAGTGGATAAGTTTGCAATGTTGGCATGGAAAGCAAACGGACACAAATTTTTCAATTCTTTAGATGATGAAAAATTACCACCTGATTTAATTATTCAGGATGAATTGCATTTGTTGACAGGTCCCTTGGGTTCAATAACTGGAATTTTTGAAAGTGTCATTGAAATCTTGTGTTCAAAAAATGGACATAAACCCAAAATAATTTCGTCAACTGCTACTACTCGAAACACCAATGAGCAAATTAAGGCTTTGTATGGAACAAAAAGAAAAGTGAATATTTTTCCACCTTCTGGATTAAGCTATAATGATAGTTTTTTCGCAAAAGTTTCAAAAACAGAAAGTAAGAGAAGGTATTTAGGCTTTATCCCAACTGGCAAATCAACTATAGATACTCAATTACAGATGATTGCCAATTTATTTGTTGCCAGGTTAGAAGCGTATAAGAAACTCATCCAGAATGGAAAAAAAGACTATGAAATATTTGATAAATATTGGACAATTGTATCTTACTATAATAGTTTAAAAGATGTAGGAAAAATACACAATAAAGTTGGCGATGAAATTTCACAATTCACATCAACTTTACAAAACAAACTATTTGGGGAAAATCCATATTATAGATTTAACCATGCTTATTTGTACGATAGAGACGAAGAACTAACAAGCAGAATTGATAGTTCAAAAATCAAGCAAACTCTAAAACGTCTTGAAGAAAATACCTTTAATGATAACACAATTAAAAAAGATATAAACGGAAATACTTTCGTAACTGACATCATTGATTTGGTACTTGCAACAAATATGATTTCAGTAGGGATTGATATTGACAGATTCAATATAATGCTCATTAATGGACAGCCAAGGAATATCGCTGAATACATCCAAGCATCAAGTCGCGTTGGGCGAAAATATAAAGGATTAGTAATTGATTTGTTAGACGCAAATAGAGCAAGAGATAAATCTCATTTTGAACATTTCATGCCATTTCATCAGGCATTTTATAAAAGTGTGGAACCTGTAAGCTTAACTCCATTTACAGAAAATACTATTGATAAAATGCTTGCAAGTATTGTCATTACTTATGTTCGGCATAAAACAACAGATGTTCCTATGGCTTCAAATGATTCTGCTCAATATTTTAAGCCTGAAATGTTAGATGGGTTAAAAGAAGAAATCAGAAAACGTTTTGAGAAATATCCAAAGGTTTATTTATTGTTTGAACGTAAAATTCAAGAATTATCTGATGATTGGTTATTTAAAATAAATGATCCCAATATAAATCTAAAATATTATGACCATAATACTGAAATTCATTTACTACAAAAACCGTCAGAAAAAGGATTTAATGAAAATGATAATTGGTTTGTAATGCAATCAATGAGAGAGATTGACACAAACTCATTTATTAAAATCGGATTACCATACAAAATTAAAAGAAACAATGGCTAAATACACTGAGTTACAAACCAGAAAATTAATAAGCTCTTATGGTGGCGTTGGTTCTATCATTGAAACAATAGAAGGGGCATTATTAATTAAGGAATTTGATACATGGTATTATTTTCATCAAATTGAAAAAGGAAAAATTGAAGTGGAAAAAAACGAATTTATAAATGATGAAAGGCTTTTAAAACGCCTTCAATTTTTCTTTCCCTATTTGACCCAAATTGTTAAAGTTCCAGCAAATTATTCTGCAATTTATAATGCAAAAATACCACAATTAAAAAATCATATTATTGATGCAGAATATTTTCCAAAATGGTTTTATTGCAATAATTGTAAGAGTTTTAAACACATTGATGATTGGTATGAAGGCTGGAAGAATGTTTATAGCAATAAAGATATTAATAAAATAAATGAATCGTTTACACCACCTAAGTGCTACAAATGTTACCAAGCAGCAAAAAAAACTAAAGGGAAAAAGTTTTATACACTCGAACAAGTTCGATTTATCTTAACAGCACCAAATGGAAATATAAAAGATTTGCCTTGGAATCTTTGGACAAATTTGTCCCGTGAAAAAGATGAAAACGGGCAACAAAAAATTATATTTAATGGTAAATGTTGCGAAAAACAAGACTTAAAATATCTACGGGGTGAAAAGTCTGATTTTTCTGGCATTAGAATACAGTGTAAAAATCCAGAATGCAAAACACAAGGAAAACAAGTTTCCTTATCAGGGCTTTTAGGTTTAAGAGTTCCTGATTTTGACAAAAATGGAGAGATTAAAATTATTACAGATAAAGAAGGAAACCCAATTTTTGATAATAAAGGACACGAACAAAAAATATTCTTTAAACCTGTTATTAGAACAAGCAACAGTGTATATTATCCACTTATTACTAACAGCCTATATTTACCACAAAGTGAGAAAATTAGCGGTGAAGACAAGAAAAATGTAATAAATCTTTATAAAAACAAAAATAAATCTCTTGAAGAAATATCATCGTTCATGGATATTCCGCTTGAATATCTAAATGAATTATTTCATCCTGAAGATTTTATAAAGGAGGTCGATTATCGTCTGAAAGAATACAATTATCTTATCAATAATGAAAGCCCAGATGATAAAGACCTTGTTTATGAACAAGAAAAATCAGAAAAACTTGCCACTTTTGGAATCAATAAGCTTTTAAGAATAAATCGCTTAAAAATGACTTCTGTTCAAACTGGATATAGCCGCCAAGAGCCAATTGACAAAGATCTATTTGCTGAGTACTCAATGGACGATTTCATCAGAGTTAGCAAGGAAGCAGTAAAAGCAAAATACACATCATCAAAAGGCAATTCAACAAAATTACTCCCTGGAATTGAAAGTTTTGGGGAAGGTATATTTATTGACTTTGATTTGGGTAAAATTACTTCATGGTTTAATAATCAATTAAAAAACAATGACTTTATAAAACGTATTGGAATAATTAAAAAAAATGCCGATAACTCTCCTTATAATCTCCCCAAAGAGAAGGATAAAATGATGTCAAATTTAAGCTACTTAGCCAAGTTTATTTTTATTCATACTTTTTCGCATATTTTAATTAAGGAGTTGGAGTTTTTAACCGGTTATTCTTCTTCTTCCATTTCAGAAAGACTTTATATAAATGAAAATGATATGCAAGGCGTACTAATTTATACAATGGCAGGTGCAGAAGGAAGTTTTGGGGGATTAGTTTCCCAATCAAATCCTGAAAGATTTATTAAAATTTTAGAATCTGCATTAGTGAGAGCAAAAGACTGTGCTTCTGACCCAATTTGTTATAACTCGGAAGGACAAGGAATAGGTGGATTAAACCTTGCCGCTTGCTATTCTTGCAGTTTACTGCCTGAAACCTCATGTGAAGAATTTAACAGTTATCTGGACAGGGCTTTATTAATTGACAAAGATTATGGATTTTATAATGACTTTTAAATGCCGACCCAGAAGCCATACACATTTGCAATTCGCACGAACCATCACTCAAACCAAAAATTGCAAAAGAGTATGTCTTCCCAACGCCCTAACAGACAGACTGGAAGAAAAAGCACATGGGCATAACAATGTGTATAAATCATTGGGCGGCAAGTGGTTAATTTAAACATGAGTACATTTAATAAACATATCAGCGGTTTGACAGTGAAGTGCTTTGAAATGCCCAACGCCTCATACACCAACCGTTGGAGCCAATGCAAGAAAAGAGGACACGCAGACAGATTTTTGGAATGACGACATATTTTGACGTAGGCTCGATATATTTTTGAAATTTGAAAATAGGGAAGCCGAAAACTAATTAGAGTAGGCAGAATTAATAAATATATAATCATGGCAAATTTTTTTTGTGAGTATTGTGGGCAAAAATTTTCAAGTGTTTCAAGTTTAACAGGTTCAACATGCTCTAGACATCCTTTGGGCTCTCACAAAGGCAAACACAAACTTTATGAAGGTAGTGAGAAAGCAAAGTACACATGTAAGTATTGTGGTCAATCGTTTAGTTCAATTAGTTTAATGACAGGCTCAACTTGTTCAAGACATCCAGATGGTTCACATAAAGGAAAACATGCACCAGCACTTTAAAAAGCCAGATATTAGTAGGGCGTACCGCCCTACTAATATTATAAAGTTGATTAATTATTTTAAAATTTAATGTAAAAGATATTATATGGAAGCATCTACAACGGTAAATAAAATGTTAGCAGGGAATAAGATTTTTGTTCCAACATACCAAAGGGCATATTCTTGGGATACAGAGTTTGATAAAAGTAAATCTCAAAAACACGTAAATGTGTTTTTATCGGATTTAGAAGATTATAATAAAAGTTTTGCATCAACATCCTATTATTTTGGTCATTTCCTGTTTGAAGAAAAATCAGAAAGCCATTTTGGAGTTATTGACGGACAGCAAAGACTAACAACAATTGTGATTTTTCTTTCCGCTTTATTTTCAAAATTAAAATCAATTCGGACTTTAACCGAAAATGAAGAAGTGCTTTTTGAAAATATGATTAAGCGAAAATCAAATTACATTTTTTCAACTGTTGATTATGACAATCAGTTATTTAAAGACTACGTTATTGACCAAACTAAAAAAAATAAAAATGGTTTAGAAACTGAATCAGCGAGACGAATAGTTAATGCTTTCGACTTCTTCACAAAAGCCTTAGCCGACAAAGACGAAGTTTATTTGTCTAAAATGCTAAAAACTGTAAATGAAGCATCTTGCTCGACACATCCAGTTAAAAATGAATCAGAAGCAATTCAAATGTTCATTTTTCAAAACAATCGTGGCAAAAAGCCTTCAAACTTGGAAATCATTAAAGCCCAGTTTATGTTTAATGTTCACTTATACGGTGGAGATGAAAAAGATAGTTTGATTGATGAAATAAAAAACCGATTTGAGAAAATTTATAAATCAATTTCGTCTATCGAATACAAAATCGATGAAGATGATGTTTTAGTTTACACATTACGAGTTCATTTCAATTCACTTTGGGAATCAAATGCAATTGACAAAATCAATAAACTATTATCAGAAAACAATCCAATTCCTTTCATCAAATCATTTACAAACTCGCTTGCAGTTAGTTTTGAGCATTTGACTACATTTTTCGGCAAAGACGAAAGAGAAAATATTGAAATCCATTCATTAATAACATTAGGTGGTTTTGCAACAGCAATCCCATTTGTTATTAAGGCTTATTCTTTTGGACTGCAAACAAAAGAAATTTGCAAAATTTGTTCATCAATGGAAGCAATGGTTTTACGCCACAGGCTTATTGGGACAAGAGCAGAATTAACATCAAGAATTAATGATGTATATCAAAAATTTACATCAGAGCAACCTGACATTAAACCGATAGTTGACAGAATTGAGTGGATGAAAAATATACCAAATGATTCTTGGTGGTGGGCGTATTGGAATAAAAACGAGTTAGAAAAAGCAATTCAAGGTGGAATGCATCATTCAACAGCAAAATTCCTACTATGGAAGTATGAAAATCATCTTGAAAATCAAGGAAAAAATGGATATTCCCTGACTCGTTTTGACAGCATTGAAAGCCCAGAAATAGAACATATTGCACCACAAACACCGACAAATGGAGAGCCTATTGCAGCAGGTTATTGTGAATATGATGAAGAATTTAGAAACCAATATATTGACTGTTTAGGAAATTATTTACTTCTTTCAAAATCACACAATTGTTCAGTAGGAAACAAACCATTTAGCGAGAAAAGAAGTTCATATAATCATCTTGGACAGCAAAGAGAAATTCAAAATATGACTTCGGAATCGGAAATTTGGAATAAGGAAAAAATCAGTCTGCGTAAAGACAAAATAGTTAAATTTATACTTGAAAACTTCTAGGAAAATAATGCACATGGCTCTAACATGCGGTATATTTTATTGCCGAGATAGTGCGGAAATCAACGGCTGTGGCTCGCTTCAAACTTTATCGTGGCTTGACAGTGACTTACTCCGAAATCGGCAACTAACCATACCGCCAACCGTTGGCATTCATGCAGGTGTAAACCAGAAACATAGGTAAATGACAGAAATATCCTTAGATAAATATACAGGTTGTTTGATTGGAGGTGCAATTGGAGATGCATTAGGAGCTCCGATTGA
>Ga0172382_10012295_pt1 | contig 11193 bp, 11 predicted proteins | sample Leawel138RmetaG_FD_122245 | JGI IMG/M metagenome (GOLD analysis project Ga0172382, IMG submission 122245) | Leachate microbial communities from a municipal landfill in Southern Ontario, Canada - Leachate well 138R metaG | ecosystem: Engineered > Solid waste > Landfill > Unclassified | place...
ATTTAGGCGAGACTATCGGTGAGCGATTAAAGACGGTTGAGGCTAGTGATTTCTTGACCCTAGATGATGCCTGGGAGGCTCACAAGGCCAGAAACAACATTGCTCATAAAAAGGATCAGGAATCAACCAATCGAGAAGCCAAGCACATCATCGAGCTTTACGAGAGGGTGTTTCGAGAGTTTCACTACATTTAATCAAATCGGGCTTGAACAAACAAGGTTTTTAATGTATGATAATAGCTAATCGGTTTTTCCGCTGAAATATATTATCGCGGGGTGGAGAAGCGGTATCTCGAGAGGCTCATAACCTCTAGGCGTCGGTTCGAGTCCGGCCCCCGCAACTAGCTGGTCAATTTCTTAATTAGATTGAAAAAAGCCTTAAAAATGGTTAGAATGTTTTTGCTGGCCGGGGTAGCTCAGTTGGTCAGAGCGTGGGACTCATAAACCCAAGGTCGTGAGTTCAATTCTCACCCCCGGCACTTATAGATTAGAGTTTTGAGTTGTTGTAAAAGAACCATTTTTGTGTAAAATGTTATTGTTTGCGGGCGTGGTGTAGCCTGGTTAACACGCATCCCTGTCACGGATGAGATCGCCGGTTCGAATCCGGTCGCCCGCGCATAAAAATCCACCAATTGGTGGATTTTTAGTTGGACAAAAAGATAGATAATAGTGTATAAATTAAAAGGAGATGGTCTTTGAAATGGGAACCAATTTAAAAAGGGGAGAGATTATGGAATATGCTAATTTGCCATCAGAAGAGATTGCTTCAAAAACAGTAGAAAGGTTAGGTGGTATTGAAGGAGCAAGAAATTTTTTGCGTGGTCATCGATTGGTTTACGATGCCGATTGTCGCTGGTGGCCGGGCTTCGGAGCTATTTATTTCGGTGTGGTCTCTGACGGCACGACTGGCAATGACTGGGAGAAGCGTCTTGAACAAGGTGGTCAATTAGGTGATTTTGCCAGGCGGGCCTTGCGTTCTCCAGAGTTTCGGGCTTCTTGTGGTCGAGAGTCAGAGGTGATAGTGCTTAAGGAAAAGTTTTTGGCTGGCTTCTGCCCACCCAATCTCAGAAGTCTATTTTCTTTCGCTTGCGAGCGTAATTTAATCGAGCCAAGCATTGAGGATGCTTGTCTTATCCGCGATAAGTTTTCCAATAGCGATATCAGGGCTATGGGGCTAAGACAAGTTGTCGTGATGCATAGTCCATTTAAAGAACCGTTCGGCAATCGACCTCTTTTTTTCGCTACCCTTGATAACGAGAATATCTGGTTTGATATGGTAGTGGCTGATTTTGACCGCGAAATCAAGTGGCAACCGGATACAGGCTTTGCCTTCATTCGATCACCGCGGACATAATCCGTTTCGACTCTCTGGCCGGCGCCGGGGAGTCTTTTTTTAAAATTAAAACACTTAGTTTTAGTTTTGATTTGAGATATAATATGACCAATTTATCTATGCCTATTTTACCTGGCAAATTAATTATTGCTCGTCATCATGAATCCGAGTGGAACAAGCTTGGTCTTTGGACTGGCATGAGTAATGTTTGTCTAACTCCTTTAGGCCGAGATCAAGCAAAGAAGATGGGGGAAGGTATAAGAGATTTACCGGTTGATCGGGTTGTAACTTCGGAGCTTAGACGAGCTATTAAAACAGCTGAAATTATGTTGTCTGCCATGGGGCGGGAGGATTTAACGGTTGAGCAAATACCGGCTTTGAATGAACGGGATTACGGTGATTATACTGGTAAAAACAAATGGCAGATGAAAGAGATATTAGGTGATGAAAAATTCCATAATATTCGCCGTGGTTGGGATTGTCCAGTGCCAAATGGCGAGACTTTAAAAATGGTTTATGAGCGAGTAATACCTTTTTATATTAACCAAATTGTGCCAGATCTGGTAGCTGAGCGACATGTTATGCTGGTTGGCCATACCAATACTCTTCGGGCTTTGATTAAGTATTTGGAGAAAATATCTGATGATGGAATAAAGGAAGTAGAAATAGCCTTTGGGCTTATAATTATTTATCAAGTTGATGATGTGGGTCAAATGGTAGATAAAGAAATTAGAGAATTAGAATAAAGAGGTAGGTAAAGATCATATTTCTGGGTCTTAAATCAGTATAGAAAGTTAATTGTTTGCCAAAAAGATTTTAAAACATTAAAATGACAATTAATGGAGAAAATACCCAATCCAGAAAACCAAAAGAGTGCACCGATCGAATCACTTGATTTAGCCGAGGCTAAATTAATTGATCAAGAAAAAGAACATTCAGCTGGATTTTTGCTGGCACTTAAAGAATTTTTAGCCAGAAAATTTCCTAATCCTGAAGCTTTAATGATTACTGAAGTTGAAGACGATTTATTATGACCGAAGCTGATTTATCTAAAATGCTTTTAGCCCAACTCGGCATTGATGATCGACCGCCCTTAGAGCAAGAGATAATACTGAGCCGTTTAAATGATCAAATTTTACGTCGAGCGACTTTGGCTATCTTGGAAAGATTGTCAGAGACTGAACAAGAAGAATTATTGGAGATCATTAGCCAGTCCGGTGATGATGAAGTTTTTAATTTTTTGCGTCGTAAACTGGGGATAATTGAAGGTGTGGTTCATCAGGCGGCCGGTCGACAGATTGATGATTTTTTAAAGGGCTTTGAAGATTGAAAAAGTCTATTTTATATACTAGAATATCTTTGTTTAATTAACGCCAAGATAGCTCAGTTGGTAGAGCACTCCCATGGTAAGGGAGAGGTCCCGGGTTCAAGCCCCGGTCTTGGCTCACGGAGGTGTGGCAAGACAGCTAGCCAACTGCTTGGCTAGCGTCGGGGATTGAAAGCCGGAGCCATGTCGATCCGCCAGTCGGCGGAGCCGGCAGGTGGAGAGAAGGCGAGGCCGGGCAGGAGCCACTTATGAGTTTCGCCATCGGCGGAACGAATTTGTGAGCTGACGCCAAGCCCCGGTCTTGGCTCACGGAGGTGTGGCAAGACAGCTAGCCAACTGCTTGGCTGGTGTCATAGAAAAAGACGTAAAGCCAGCGTAGCTCAACGGTAGAGCAACGGTATCGTAAACCGTAGGTTATCGGTTCAAATCCGATCGCTGGCTCTTAGAAAATATTGAAACTTACCTTTTTATTTTCTGATCGGGTGGTAGAATGTAAGGAAATTATCAATCTCACTATGCCTAAAGATTCTAAAAAAAAGATATTAGTAGCTGAAGACGAGCAGGCCTATTCTCGGGCCTTGGTGTTAAAATTGCAAAACAGTGGCTTTGAGGTTGAGAGTGTTGAAAATGGTGAGGGAGCTCTGAAAGTTCTAGAGACATCACACTTCGATTTCTTACTATCCGATTTGATTATGCCTAAAATGGATGGCTTTGAATTATTGCAAAAGCTAAAAGAAAAAGGTATTGACTTAAAAATTATTGTTATTTCCAATTTAAGTCAAACTGAAATCGAGAAAAAAGTTAAAGACTTAGGAGCTATGGATTTTATCTGTAAATCAGATGTCTCGATTGCTGACGTTGTCTCGAAGATCAAAGATTTAGTTGATTACTAATAGAGTTTTTTAGGTCCTTAATTGCTTAGTGATTTTTCTGGTGGTGATGATTTTAATTTGGTAAAATTAAGTTAGTGTCTAAGGGTAAATTCAAACTCATCTTCCTCCTTATTTTAACGGCCTTAATTATTTTTAGTGCCGTTTTTGTCTACCTTGATTGGGTCTATCAGAAAGAAGAAATTGAAAGACGGTCATTGATGATGGCCGAAACAATAGCCACTGGTCTTGACGGTCAAATGGTAAGGCAACTCTCGGCTTCGGCCAGTGACCAAGGGGGTTTGGCTTACACTAGTATTAAAGATAGGCTGGCTAGGGTTAGAGAAATTGATCCTAATATTCGTTTTGCTTATCTATATCTAAAAAGAGAAAATAAATTATATTTTTTAGTTGATTCAGAACCACGTGAATCGGAAGACTATTTACCACCTGGGGAAGAATACACCGAAGCTGATGATTATTATTTTAGACCTTTTGTTGATGGCGAAAGTTTGATAACCGAGCCGGTAACCGACAGGTGGGGTAGCTGGGTGAGTGTTTTGGCACCCCTAAAAAATATGCAAACTGGAGAAGTTTTTGCTGTCTTAGGCTTGGATTATCGAAGTCGTGCTTGGACGCAATCAATATTTTGGGAGACGATAAAAACTTCTGTCTTTATTCCTTTCTTATTTATTTTATTGTTATTTATTTTTTTTGTTACTAGGTTAGTTTTTAAAATCAAAAAAACTGGTGATCTGTTTAATGAAATGACCCAACAAAGTCGAACCTATATCTGGGAAATTGATGATGAGGGCAAATATATCTATGTCAGTGACCAGATTAAAGATATTTTAGGTTACGAGTCAAGTGAATTAATTGGCCAGAAGACTGTCTTTGATTTACACCCTGAAGTTGATCGGGAAAAATTTAAAGCCGAGATATTTGCTAGATTTAGGAATAAGCAAGAAATAGCTGGCTTGGAAAATCAAGCCACATCAAAGGATGACCAAGTTGTTTGGTTTTTAAGTTCGGGTAAGCCGGTTCTTAATGAGTTCGGGAAACTTACTGGCTATCGAGGAAGTAGCACCGACATTTCCAAGATAAAAGAGGTAGAAAGATTGCTTAGAGAAAACCAGGATAAATTTCAAAATCTGGTTTCTAATGTCCCCGGGGTTGTTTACCGTTGCATCAACGACGAAAACTGGACGATGCAATATATAAGTGATCATATTAAAGAATTAAGTGGTTACCCAGCCGAAGATTTCATCAATAACAAAGTAAGATCCTATGCCAGTATTATTCACCCAGACGATGCTGATTTAGTAGCGACGGAAATTAGGGAGGCAATTAACAATAATGAAAATTGGGGAATAGAATATAGAGTTTGTGATATAAATGGCAATATTAAATGGGTATCAGAGCAGGGTTTTGGCCTTGCTAATCAAGATGGTAAAGTTTATTTCTTAGACGGTATTATTGTTGATATAACTAAACAGAAACAAATTCAGTTAGAACTAATCGAAAGTAAAAAAGATTTAGAAAAATTTAAATTGGCAGTTGATAATGCCTCTGATCATATTGTCATAACCGACGCTGATGGTGTCTGTTTGTATGCCAATGATGCAGCTGAAACAATCACTGGTTTTTCTAAGAAAGAGATAATTGGCAAAAAGGTTGGCACTAAGGAAAATTGGGGCGGGTATATGCCTAAAGAAATTTACGAAAAATTGTGGCAAACCATAAAAACTGACAAAAAACCTTATATTGGTGAACTAAAAAACAAAAGGAAAAATGGCCAAGAATACGAAGTTCGGGTTAGTATTTCCCCTGTCCTTAATGAGAACGACGAGGTCATTTTCTTGGTGGGTATCGAAAGAGATATCACTGAAGAGAAAATAATAGATCGGCAGAAAACTGAATTTGTGTCCCTGGCTTCACATCAATTAAAAACTCCGATTGGGGCTATACAATGGAATCTAGAAATGCTTTTAGACGGTGATTACGGGAAAATAACATCCAAACAAAGGAAGATATTGACTGAGTCAATGTATCTGGGATCTAGAATGAATGAATTAATCAACGCCTTACTCAATGTTTCTAGATTGGAAATGGGGGTATTTATTATTGAACCAAAACCAACAGATTTTGTTGAATTATGTGACGAAGTAATTAAAGAAATGGAATCTAAAAGGGCGGACAAAGAACATGAAGTAACAAAAAATTATCAACCTGACCTGCCAATTATACCGGCGGACATTAAGTTGCTTAGAATTATTTTTCAAAATTTTATTTCCAATGCCATCAAATACACACCTTCTAAAGGGCGAATTACCGTAACTTTAAAGACCGATGAAAATAATTTGATTTTCGAAGTTGCCAATAATGGTCAGCCTATACCCGAGGCTGATAAAGATAAAATTTTTGACAAAATGTTTAGAGCTAGTAATGCACAAGAACAAGACCCCGATGGTAATGGCCTTGGTCTTTACATTGTCAAGCAAATAGTTGAAAATGCTGGCGGAAAAATCTGGTTTACTTCGAATGAGGGCGAAGACACAGTTTTTGCTTGCTCATTCCCCTTAAGTGGTATGATTCCCCGCGAAGGGGCTAAGAAACTTTCTTAGGAGTTATTAACTGGATTTTAAATAGGTATTAAAAAATTTAATGATAAAATTTATTTTTGCTATAATAGCCCAATTATGAATGATACTGAAACAAGGATAGCTGAGTTGGAAAAAGCTATGACTCAACCCGATTTTTGGCAGGATAAAGATAAAGCACAATCAATAATCAAAGAGCTTCAAGATCTAAAGACTGAAGCTTTGGGTGAAGATAAATACGATCGGGGTGATGCCATAATGACTATTTTCTCTGGTGCTGGTGGTAATGACGCTGAAGATTTTTCTAGATTGCTGTTGGAAATGTATCAAAAATTTGCCAATCGACAAGGGTTAGAGACTTCAATTGTCCATCAAAATATGAATGATCATGGCGGTTTTAGAAATATTACCATCTCGATTGAAGGTCGTGGCGCTTATGGTATACTGAAAAATGAATCGGGGGTTCATCGACTGGTACGCATCTCACCCTTTAACGCCAAGAAATTACGTCATACCTCGTTTTCTTTGGTGGAAGTTATTCCTCGGTTTAAACAGGCTAAAACCGAAGCTATCCCCGACGATGAGATTAAGACTGAGTTTAGCAAAGCTGGTGGTCCTGGTGGTCAGAATGTTAACAAACGAGAAACGGCTGTTAGATTGGTTCACTTGCCGACTGGCTTATCGGCTCATTCCGAATCGGAACGAACCCAAGCGGCCAATCGGGATAAGGCCTTAGCTGTTCTTGAAGCCAAACTTTATCGCTTCAAGGAAGCTGAACGTCGACAAAAAACAGAAGCTATGTATATCAGCAAAACAACTGACATTGAATGGGGTAATCAAATTCGTTCTTATGTTCTCCATCCCTATAAACTGGTTAAAGATCATCGGACCGGAGTTGAATCGCGACAGGTAGAAGAAGTTTTAGATGGCCAGATCGATGAATTTATTGAAGCTGAAAAACAATTTTAATTTAAAATATGATTTATTTCGATAAAGTTTCTAAAATATATTTTGACAACTCAGTTGCCTTAGAAGATATCAATCTTTCTATTGAACCTCAAGAATTTGTTTCTATTGTTGGCCACTCAGGAGCTGGTAAGAGCACTTTGCTCAAAATGATTTTAGCTGAGGAAAAACCAACGCATGGTAATGTCTTTTTTGAGTCAACCAACATTCATGCCTTGGATAAAAGACTAATTCACAATTTGCGTCGGCGGATTGGTAGTGTGTTTCAGGATTTCCGTCTATTGCCCAATAAGACAGCTTTTGAAAATATTGCTTTTACTATGGAAGCAGCTGGTCGTTTTGATGAGGAAATTGAAAGTGATGTTCCCCATGTTTTAGAATTGGTTGGCTTAGAGAAAAAAATGTGGCATTTTCCATTTGAGTTATCTGGTGGTGAACGACAGCGAGTAGCCATTGCTAGGGCAATTGTCAATCAACCCGATCTTTTAATTGCCGACGAACCGACCGGTAATCTTGATCCGATTAATACCTTTGAAATTATTCAGATTTTTAAAAAAATAAATGATATCGGTACGACAGTTATTTTAACAACTCATAACAAAGGAGTGATTGATTCCTTGGGTCGGCGAGTGGTTACTTTAGAAAATGGTCGATTAGTTAGAGATGATAAAGAGGGCCGGTATGCCCTTTAGATCGGTTATGATTTTCCTCCAGTTTTACAATTTAGCCGTAAAGCTTTAATATTGATTAAGTTATGCTCTGGATAAGCTTAAAACGAATATTTAAATCTGGTTTCATTAATTTTTGGCGCAACAGTATTGTAGCCATTGCCTCGATCTTGGTCTTAACGGTCACTTTGTTTGTCATTGGATCTTTAATTTTAGGCACTGCTTTTTTAAATCGGACATTGGAGAATATTCAGGAGCGAGTTGATATTAGCGTTTCTTTTAGAGCCGATGCTCCAGAACGGACAATTTTAGATTTAAAATCATCCCTAGAATTATTACCAGAGGTCAGGGATGTTACTTATTCATCGCGCGATCAAGAATTGAAAGCTTTCAAAGAACGTCATAAAGATAATGCTCTTCTAATGCAATCAATTGATGAAGTTGGTAATCCGTTTGGTGCTCGACTGAGTATTTTGGCCAATGACCCGTCACAGTATGAGGCGATTGCTCGTTTTTTGAATAATTATGAGAGTGAATCCCCCAACCAGCAGGCAATAATTGATCAGATCAGTTTTAAAAAAGACATTGTCGATAAGATGGTTAGTATTATTGGCACCAGTCGAAAGATCGGTTTAGCGATTAGTATTTTACTTATTTTAATGTCAGTTTTGGTTACTTTTAATACTGTTTCTTTAGCTATTTATTCATCGCGCGAAGAAATCTCGGTCATGCGTTTAGTTGGGGCGACCAATTTTTATATCCGCGGCCCGTTTGTAATTGAAGGTATGATCTCTGGTATGATCGCTTCGTTTATTGCCTTGATTCTCCTCTATCCTAGTACCATCTGGATCAAAAATGCGACCGCCAGTGTTTACGGTGGAGTTAATCTCGTTTCTTTTTATGTCACTAATTTTGGCCAAATTTTTCTGGTGTTATTAGTTTCTGGAATTCTTTTAGGTTTGGTATCAAGTTATTTGGCTATTAGGCGATATTTACGAGTTTAACTTTTTTAAATGAGACGACATAAGTATATTTTCGTTATTGGCGGGGTGATGTCGGGTGTCGGTAAAGGCGTGACGACTTCATCAATTGGTAAAATTCTTCAGGCTCGGGGTTTTAAAATTAACCCGATGAAGATTGATCCCTATCTAAATGTTGATGCTGGCACCATGAATCCGATTGAGCATGGTGAGGTTTTTGTTTTGGATTCTGGTTTGGAATGTGATCAAGATCTTGGCAATTATGAACGGTTCTTAAATATCAATATTCCGCCTGAAAGTTATATGACCAGTGGTATGGTTTATAAATATGTAATCGATAAGGAAAGAGCTTTAGGTTATGCCGGTAAATGCGTTGATCCGGTACCTTATGTAGCGGCTGAAATTTCCAGACGAATCCAAAAAGCTGTAGATAAAACTAGGGCTGATATTACAATAATTGAAATTGGCGGTACGGTTGGTGAATATCAAAATGCTATGTTTATTGAAACAGCCAGGATTCTAAAAATTAAAAATCCTCACGATGTAGCCTTTGTTTTGGTTAGTTATTTACCAATACCGGATAAGATCGGTGAAATGAAAACCAAACCAACTCAATACGCCGTCCGTACTCTTAATTCCTACGGCGTTCATCCCGATATTATTATTGCTCGGTCCGATCGTTCATTAGACAAGAAACGTAAAGAAAAAATAGCTTTTTCCAGTAATGTCAGTGTCGACAATATCATTTCTGCCCCTGATGTCGATAGCATTTATGATATTCCAATTAATTTTGAAAAAGACGGCCTAAGCGACACTTTACTTAAATTACTTCGTCTTAAGCCGAAACAAACTGACCTTAAAGATTGGCGTCGAATGACGTTGAAAATGAAAAATGCTAAAGATGAAGTGAAAATTGCGATCATTGGCAAATATTTTAAAACCGGTGATTTTGTTTTATCTGATGTTTATATTTCAGTCATTGAATCTTTAAAACATGCTGCTGGGAAACAGGGTAAAAGAGTTATGATTGATTGGCTAGATTCAGCTGACTATGAAAATTCGAAATCTAAATTAAGAGAGCTTTCTAAATATAATGGCGTTTTAGTGCCAGGTGGTTTTGGTGAACGAGGAATTGAAGGGAAAATAAAAGTAATTGAATATGTTCGTCAAAACAAGATTCCATATCTGGGTTTGTGTTATGGTATGCAATTGGCCGTTTTGGAATATGCTCGTCATAAAGCTGGTTTGAACAAAGCCCAAACCACTGAGATTGATCCAGCTACTGATGAGCCGGTGATTGATATTATGCCGGAGCAAAAGGAAAATATTGCCGAAGGTAATTACGGGGGGACAATGCGTCTTGGCGCTTATCCAGCCAGACTTAAAGCCAGTACAATTGCCAGGAAAGCCTATGGTCAAGAAGAAATTAGTGAACGTCATCGCCATCGGTTTGAAGTTAATCCTGATTATATTGAAAAATTAGAAACTGCTGGTATGGTATTTTCTGGTCGGTCGCCAGATGGCCGATTGATGGAGATTGCTGAGCTGTCGACTTTGGTCCACCCCTTTTTTGTTGGTAGCCAATTTCACCCCGAATTTAAATCAAGCCCACTTAAACCTCACCCACTATTTTTAGCTTTTATCAAAGCAGCGGCTAAAAAAAGAACTAAAAAATAAACCTCTTGCTAATTAACTAAATCTGGGCTATAATACAAAAAGTTCAGTTAACTTTGTAAAAGGGAAGGAGGATTAGATGAGAAACAAGGTCAAGTTCGTGTCGACTTTTATCCGTTGTCTCGCCAGTCGGCCAGTTGTGGCCGAGGGCTGTGGCCACTTAACGAGAGAGTTTTCGGTTGCCTATAAGGGGGACGATTGGGTGGTTGTTCAGGTCCCACCTGACAATGAACACGCTTATTGCGCTAAATGTGTCGCCAGGTCGGCGATTATTTGCGCTTGGTGTGGTCAGATAATTTGGCCGGGTGATCCGATAAGTTTGTCGGCTCCCTTGTCGGCCAAGTTTTTTAAAAAATTGGAAGGTGCGGTTTGTTATGACCGCGAAACCATGACCATGGTCGGCTGTCTTCGGCTGGAGTGTGGCTCCCGTTTTGATATGGCCGGCTTTTGGGCTGTGCCCGGCCGCGTCCTTCTTTTGACCTAGTCAGTTCCAACCCGCCCTTGAGGCGGGTTTTTGTCTGGAAAATTGAGGTTTTTTTTGCTAAAGTATGTCTGTCTGTCCTTGCCGGGTCGTCTAATGGTAGGACGCCAGGTTCTGGCCCTGGTAATCTAGGTTCGAGCCCTAGCCCGGCAGTAAGAACAACTTAGGCTCCGATGCGGAGCATTGGAGACTTAGATGTTCTTACTGCCGGGCTAGGGCTCGAACCTAGATTACCAGGGCCAGAACCTGGCGTCCTACCATTAGACGACCCGGCAAGGACAGACAGACATACTTTA
>Ga0172382_10012296_pt1 | contig 11192 bp, 11 predicted proteins | sample Leawel138RmetaG_FD_122245 | JGI IMG/M metagenome (GOLD analysis project Ga0172382, IMG submission 122245) | Leachate microbial communities from a municipal landfill in Southern Ontario, Canada - Leachate well 138R metaG | ecosystem: Engineered > Solid waste > Landfill > Unclassified | place...
GGATCTTCGTCGGGAGGGTCATCGCCGGGTGGGTCGTCGTCAGACGGATCGTCATCGGGTGGGGCGTCGCCGGGTGGACCTTCGTCAGACAGGCCGTCATCCGGCGGGTCGTCATCGGGCGGATCGGCGCAGGCTGATGGGTCTAATGGAGGGTCTTCTTCATCGGGCACATCAACAACCGCGGCATCGTCCAGTGGGACCTCTCGCAGCGCGTCGGCAGCGGCAGGTACTGCATCAGCCGGAACAGCCGCGACCGGCGGCAGTGGCGGCGGTGGCAGTCGCGGTGGGAGCGGCGACCGAGGCAGCAACAAGGGACAGCCCGCGCCCGGTTCAGCCCCGGCGCAAAGCTCCGAGGCGCGGACCGACTCCATCGTCGCAGAGCGACCGATGGTGGGTGCGGCAGCGATTCCCTCGGCAGGTCCTGCCGGACTCTCGCATACGACCGACTCGGATGGCAGGACCGCCGCGCGTCCGGCGCCCCTGGGCACCCCCCTGCCCCACACCCCGGCGGCGTCACCCGGCTGGTCTGGATGGCTGGCCTTCTTGGCCGCAGTGATGGCCGCCCTGGGTGCTTTGGCATGGCGGCTGTGTCGGCCACGCCACGATCAAAACGCCGACGATGGACAGCAAGCGTCTTAAGAAGCATTCTTCACCCGCTGCCGCGCCGTCGGCGGAGGGGAAAGGGTACGGGGACACTTCTGCCGTGATCGATCTGCGTCCGGTCCTGTTGGTGATCGGCTTTCTGCTGACGATTCTGTCAGTCGGGATGCTGGTTCCCGCCATGGTCGATCTTATGATGAGCAACGCCGACTGGCAGGCCTTCGCTTGGTCCGGCGGCCTAGGCGTATTCCTGGGTCTCGTGCTGGTGTTCTCCAATGCCTCGGGGCGCGTCACCATAAACGTGCGTCAAGCCTTCCTGCTTGTCGTTGCGACCTGGGTCGTCTTGCCGGCCTTTGCCGCCGTGCCCTTCACGCTGGCCGATCCCGGCCTGAGCTATACCGACGCGTTCTTCGAGGCGATGTCCGGGGTGACAACCACCGGAGCGACCGTGATGGTCGGCCTGGACACCCAGCCGCCGGGCATCCTGCTGTGGCGGGCCATCCTGCAATGGCTGGGCGGCCTGGGGATTATCGTGATGGCGCTGACCGTGCTGCCGATGCTCAAGGTCGGCGGCATGCAGATGTTCAAGGTCGAAGCGTTCGAGACGCAGGAAAAGATCTATTCCCGCGCCACCCAGCTTGCGACCGCCCTCACGGTAGTCTACGGCGGTCTGACCTTGATCTGGATGTTTATGCTGTGGGCGGCCGGAATGACCTTTCTGGACGCGCTGGCCCACTCCATGACCACAATCGCCACCGGGGGGTATTCGACGCGCGATGCTTCGGTCGGGTACTACAACAGTGGCTTGATCGACGCCATCATCACCGTGGGCATGGCGGCGGGCGGCGTGCCGTTCCTGCTGTTCCTGCAAGCCCTGCGCGGGCGCCCGATGCGGCTGTGGCAGGACAGCCAAGTGCGTTGGTACATCAGCATCCTGGGCGGCTTTACGGTGGTCGTGGCGTGGTGGCTTTGGCAGATGCGCGGATTCGACGCCCTACAGGCCCTACGATATTCCAGTTTCAACGTCGTCTCGGTGATGACGGGGACCGGCTATGCCACCACGGACTACAACGGGTGGGGCGGCTTCCCGGTGGCGGCGCTGTTCCTCCTGATGTTCGTCGGCGGGTGCGCTGGGTCCACGTCGTGCGGCATCAAGGTGTTCCGCTTCCAAATTCTGTACGAGGCCGCCAAGATCCAGTTGGGCCGCCTGTTGCAGCCCCATGCCGTGTTCATCCCCTACTTCAACGGCCGACCCATCCAGGCGGGCGTGTCCGAGGCGGTGATGGGGTTCTTCTTCCTCTACCTTCTGACCGTGGCGCTGCTGACCATGGCGCTCGGGCTGCTCGGGCTGGATCTGGTGACGGCGCTGTCGGGCGCGGCGACGGCGGTGTCCAACGTCGGGCCGGGGTTGGGACCGATCATCGGCCCAGCGGGCAACTTCTCCACCTTGCCCGATATGGCCAAGTGGCTGCTGGCGCTGGGGATGCTGCTCGGCCGTCTGGAAATCTACACGGTGCTGGTGCTGCTGGTGCCGCGGTTCTGGAAGGGCTGAGGGGTGTCGTCGCTTGACCTTCATATTCCGCACGGCGCCGCCCTCGCCGAGGACGTGACCGGCAATCTGGCCCTGTTGGCGGCGATGACCCGCGGGTTTGCGCGGTCGGGCGACTTCACCGAGATGGTCCGCGCCGGCCTGGAGCGCATAACGGAGCGCCTGGGCGCTCAGGCCTCGTCGCTGTTCCTGACCGATGCGGCAACGCGCGACATCGTATGCTTTGCCTGCCACGGCCCGGTCGATATCAGCGGCCTGCGCCTGCCGTGGGGAGCGGGCATCGTGGGGCGCTGCATCGCCGAGGACGCCACCCAGATGGTGCGCGACGTGAACCTGGATGCTGGATTCGCCGGGGCCAAGGTGGATGCCGCCACCGGCTTCGTCACCCGCTCCATCCTGGTGGCGCCGCTGACGGTCGGGGACGAGCACCTGGGCGCCATCGAGATCATCAACAAGATTGACGGCGACCACCTGTTCACCCCCGAGGACCAAGGCCTGCTGGAAGCCCTGTGCGGCGCGGCGGCCCTGGCGATCTCCAACATGCGCCTGACCGCGCGGCTGGTCGAACAGGAGCGTCTGGCCCGCGAGGTCGAACTGGCCGCCGCCATCCAGCGCAGCCTGTTGCCCGCCACCGCACCGCCGGACTTCCCCATCCACGGCGAGATGCGACCCATGCACATGGTATCGGGCGATTTTTACGACATCGTGACGCGGCCCGACGGGCGGCTGTGGTTCTGTGTCGCCGACGTCGCCGGCAAGGGCATGAACGCCGCCCTTCTGATGGCCAAGACGGCCAGCCTGTTTCGCTGCCTGAGCAAGACCGCCGCCGCGCCGGGCGCGCTGCTCGCGGCAATCAACCTGGAACTCTGCGAGACGGCCAGCCATGGGCTGTTCGTGACGCTGGCGTGCGGGCTGTATGACCCGCGGGACGGCGCACTGGTCCTCGCCAACGCCGGGCACGAACCGTTGCTGCTGCACGATCCCGAGACTGGCGCGTTGGACTCCCTGGAGGCCGATGGCCCGCCGTTGGGTATCGACCCCGACCTCATCGACGCCACCGCCGAGACGGCCCTGATCGTGCGGCCAGGACAGGCACTGTACGTTTTCACCGATGGCGTGACCGAAGCCTCGGACGCGGAGGGAACCATGTTGCAAGCCGAAGGTCTTGGCCGCCTGATCGCCGCTTGTGCCCCGATGCGGCCCCACGAGCGCCCGGCGGCGCTGGTCGATGCGGTGATGGCGGGGGGACGGGCGCAGCGCGACGACCTGACCATGCTGGTGCTGGCCCGACCGGACAGCCGCCATGGGTAGCTGTGCAATGGCGGTGCTGCGGGTGCCCGGAAAGCCTGAAAGCCTGCGCCTGATCCGCGCCGTGGTGCGCGAGGCTGCGCTCAGTCGGGGGGCCGACGCCGCCTGGGCGCACGATTTGGTGCTGGCGGTCGATGAAGCCTGCCAAAACGTGGTCCGCCACGGCTACGCCGAGGCGGGCATCACCGGCGACCTGCTGATCGAAGTGGCGGCCGACGCCGAAAACCTGTGCGTGCACGTAACGGACTTCGCACACCCTCTCGATCCGGCTACCATCCGCTCGCGGGACCTGAATGACGTGAGGCCGGGGGGCCTGGGGGTTTACCTGATGCGCACCTTGACCGATGAATGTGTGTGGGAGGCACCGCCGCCCGGCGCGGGCAACGTCCTGCGCCTCGGCAAACGCCTGCCGCCACGCGACGAGAAGGGGGAGCGGCCATGACAGTTTCGATAAGCGATCGCGGAGGCGCCCGCGTTGTCACCCTGTCGGGGGAAATCGACCTCCAGACCTCCCCGCAGGTGCGCGAGGCGGTACTCGACAGCCTCCGCCAGGGCGGCGCGGTGGTGGTCGACATGGGAGGCATCGTCTACATCGACAGTTCGGGCGTAGCCTCGCTGGTCGAGGGGTTCCAGGTTGCCCGCCGCCAGGGCGCGGCGTTCATATTGGCCGCCGTCAGCCCCGCCGCCATGCGGGTGCTGCAACTGGCCCGCCTGGACAAAGTATTCACCTTCCAGCCGGACGTTGAAACGGCGCTGGCTGGGGAGTTCTGAGGGCCGTGTCCAGTTTGGTCACCACCGTTGACAAGGTCGGCCGGGCCACCGTCCAGGGCGTGAGCGAGGCTGGGTTGGCCGCGATGCTGCTCCTCCAGGCGCTCGGCTGGACGCTGTGGGGCTGGCGGCGGGGCCAGCCGGTGCGCCTGTCGGCAGTGTTCGCGCAGGCCATGGAAGTCGGCATAAGGGCGCTGCCCATCGTCACCATCCTGTCGATCACCATCGGCGCCATGCTGGCTATTCAGGGCATCTACAGCCTGTCGGCGTTCGGCGCGGAAAGCCAGGTTACGCTGGGCGTGGCGCTATCGGTGACGCGCGAATTCGCGCCGCTCATCACGGGGATTCTGGTCGCCGGGCGGTCGGGATCAGCCCTGGCCGCGCGGCTGGGTACCATGAAAATCAACCAGGAAATCGACGCCTTGGTGGTCATGGGCATCAACCCGGTGCGCTTCCTGGTCGCCCCGGCGCTGCTCGGCACGCTGGTCATGCTGCCCGCGCTGACCATATGGGCCGACTTCATCGCCCTGCTGGGCGCCGGGCTGTACGTGTCGGCGGAACTGGGCATGACCCTGTCGGCCTATACGGACGAGCTGATTTCGCTGCTCAAGGTCAACGACGTTCTGCACGGCCTGGGCAAGAGCGCGCTGTTTGCCGTGCTGATCGTGCTGGTCGGCGTGGTCAACGGTGCCTCCGTCACCGGCGGCGCGGAAGGGGTCGGGCGCATGACCACCCGGTCCGTGGTGCACGCCATTTCCGCCATCGTCATCACCGACATGGTATTTGCTTTCGTGTTGACCCGCGGATGACTGAAACCGAACCTCCCGTCATCCTCGTCGAGGATCTGGTCACGCATTTCGGCGACCGCATCATCCTCAAGGGCATCAGTCTGGCCGTCCAGCCGGGCGAAATCCTGGTCATTATGGGCGGGTCCGGGTCGGGCAAGTCCACCTTGCTCAACCACCTGCTCGGACTGCTCAAGCCGACCTCGGGCCGGGTGCAAATCCTCGGCCAGGACATCAACGCGATCTCCGGCCAGCAGATGACCGAGTTGCGCCAGAAGATGGGCGTGGCGTTCCAGGGCGGGGCGCTGTTTTCGTCCATGAGCGTGCTCGACAACATCATGCTGCCGTTGATCGAACACACCCGCCTCGACCGCCTGACCATGGAAATCATGGCCCGCATGAAGATGGAGGTGGTCAATCTGGCCGGCTTCGACGCCCTCATGCCGGCCGAGCTGTCGGGCGGCATGATCAAGCGCGCCGCCCTGGCCCGCGCCATCGTCATGGACCCACGCATCCTGTTCTGCGACGAGCCCTCGGCCGGGCTGGACCCAGTGGTGGCGGCGCAGATCGACGACCTCATCCTGCTGCTGCGCGATGCCTTGCAGATGTCGGTCGTCGTCGTCACGCACGAACTCGAAAGCGCCTTCAAGATCGCCGACCGCATCTGCGTGCTCGACCAGGGCGAGGTGCTGGCCATCGGTACCGTGGCCGAAATCCGCCAAAGCCCCAACGTCCGCATCCAAAACCTGCTGAACCGCCGCATCGAAGAAGCCGAATTGGACCCCGAGGAATACCTGCGCCGTCTGACCGGCCAAAGCAGCACAAAGGAAGGCCCATGAAGGATAGCCGCACCAACTACGTCATCGTCGGGGCCTTCGTCCTCCTGATGCTGGGCGGGCTGATAACCGCTTTGGCCGTGCTGACCGGGCGCACCGGCCCGACCGACCCCTATTTCACCGTCTACGATAACGTGGGCGGCCTGAAGTTCGGAACGCAGGTGATGTTCGAGGGCTATCCCGTCGGGCAGGTGGAAAGCATCCAGCCCCTGCGCACCGAGGACGGCCGCACGCGGTTCCGGGTCAACATGAACGTGCAAAGCGGCTGGCCCATTCCGGTGGACAGTCTGGCCCAGGTCGCGGCCTCGGGACTGCTGGCCGCCGTGACCATCGACATTCGCGGCGGCGAAGCCCGTGAACTGCTGCCGCCGGGGGCCGAGATCCCCGGCCGCGCCGGCGGGTCCATCTTCACGGTGATGGAGGACGTCGCCGGGGAGGTCCAGGGCCTGACGCGGGACAGCGTCCGGCCGCTGCTCGACAACATCAACAAGTATGTGATGGCGCTGGGCGGCTTGGCGGTGGAAAGCAGCCCGGAAATCATCGAAAATCTGCGCGTGATGTCGGAAGACATGAGTGCGTTCTCGCGCAAGCTGAATGAACAGGTGTTGAGCGAACGCAACGTGGCCAGCATCGACGGCACGCTCGCCAACGCGCAAAAGGCCAGCGCCGAGTTCGCCGCCATGAGCGGCGAGTTGAAAGCCATGAGCGGGCAGGTCAACAGCCTGATCACCACGCTGGACGGTCTGGTGGCCGATGGCCGCGAGGATGTCGCCACCGCCCTGGGAGACATGCGTTACTCTTTGGATACCGTGGCGCGGCACATCGATTCGATCACCTACAACCTCGATACCACCAGCCGCAACATGATGGAGTTCAGCCGGTCGCTGCGTCAAAATCCGGGCCTGTTGATCGGCGGTACTCCGCCGCGCGACGAAGCCCAGCCGCGCTGAGAATGGAGATAACCGCCATGCCGTTTCGCCGAGTTCTCTCCGTTATCGCCGTCCTGGCGGTCGCGGCCTGTGCCCAGCCGCCCATCCCGACCGATACGTTCTACCGTCTGGACGTGGCCGACCCCGCGCCGGCTGGCGGTGCGCCGGTGTTCGACGGAATTATCGAAGTACAGGCCTTTGCCGCCGACGGATTGGCCTCGGAACGCGCGCTGATCTATTCGGAGCCGGGCACGCCGACCCTGCGCCAGTACAGCTACCATTTCTGGGTCGAGGCCCCGACGGAGGCCGTCCAGCGCGAACTGACCGACCACCTGCGCGCCAGCGGCCTGTTCGGCAAGGTCGTCACGCCGCGCTTCCGGGTCCGGCCCGACCTGGAGATCCAGGGCCGCATCGCCCGCCTGGAGCAGTATCTGGAAGGCAACGGCACCGCCCGCGTGGTGGCCGAGGTCGAGTTGGGCGCCCAGCGCACCGGGCGCGGCCTGGGGTTGGTGATGCTGGAAACCTACCGCATCGAACGCCCCGCTGCCAACGCCTCCCCCACTGCCGCCGCCGAAGCCCTGCGCGATGCCATGGGCGAAATCTTCGCGCGGTTCACGACTGATCTGGCGGCAAAGTTGACGGCGGGTTCGTAAAGGTTACGCACCCGGCGCCAGGACCGTGATGGAGGCCAGCTTGGTGGGCGAGGCCTTGGCTTCCTTTTTGGTCACGGCGATCACGGCCGAAAGCTCGTCCAGGCTGCCCGGCGCGTGGCCGCGCGGCACCTCGACCAGGGCGGCACTGGCCGACAGCAGCGGGATGTGGGCCATGGTGCCGTCTCGCATCCGGGCCAGGATCTGACCGGCGGCGCGGGTATCGGCATCGTAGAAACTGGCGACCTCGGCCCGGAAGCGTTCAACCACATGACGGATGAGCTTTTCCGCCTCGTCATAGGGTACGTCGCGGAAGGCGGCGAAGAAGTCGTCGCCGCCAACGTGGCCGATAAAGCAGTCCTCGCGCGCCAGATCCTTGCGCAGGATGTCGGCGAACAAAGTGATCGCACGGTCGCCCTGGCGGAAGCCGTACTTGTCGTTGAACGGCTTGAAAAAATCGAAATCCAGATAGGCGATGACAATGGCGCTGCCGGGATCGGCCAGGACGTCGGCCAGATAGGAATTGATCATGGCGTTGCCCGGCAGCTTGGTCAGCGGGTTCTGGTCCCGCGCCAACGCCACGTTCTTTTCGTTGAGGACGCGCAGCAGCGACCGCGCGGTCAGGAACCCGGCATAGCGGCCATCCTCGACAATCAGGATACCTTCGGAATTGTCGTCGGCCGAGAAAATCTCCAGGATTTTTTCAGCCGAAGTGTTGATGTCCGCCATCGGACAGCGCCACACGAAGTCACGCAACTGCCGACCAAAGCCCTTGTTCGACAGCAGATCCTTGCCGAAAGGGGAGTATGCGTAAGATTTCAAATCCTGTTCCCGCACGATACCCAACGGCTCAAGCTGCGCACTGACCACCGGCACGATGGCGGCGTTGCGGTCGGACCGAAAGCGGTCGAACACGCGGTCCATGGCGCAGTCCACGTCAAACGGCTCCAGGCACAGGATCTCGCCCTGAATGAGGTCAAGGTCCGACCCTGTGGCCCGCCGGTCGCGGTCGTTCAGGGCCTGCACCACGGCGCTGTGGCTTTCACCGTCCAGAGTGCCGACGCACGGGCGGTGGATGAGGAACCCCTGCACCAGATCGCAGCCCAGATCCTTGCAGACATAGAACTCGCGCTCGTTCTCCACCCCTTCGGCCACCACCTGGGCGCCGAGCAGGTGGGCGAGGTTGACCAGATGACGCAGCAGCACTTTCTTGCGGCCGTCCTGGGCGATGCCGGCCAGGAAAAAGCGATCCACCTTGATGTAGTCGGGCAGCGCGGCATGCAGCAGTGGCAGCCCGGCGTGGCCGGTCCCGAAATCGTCCACCGCGATCTTCCCGGCCACCTTGCGCAACTGGGCCAGTCCGTCCAGATCGGCGGTCGAGGCATGGACCGGATGACGCTCCGAAACCTCGATCACCACCGAGGCATCGGCCATGCCGACCGCCTGCATCAGATGCGCCAGGTGATCGGACAGCCGCGCGGCGTGGCACAGGGATCGCCCATCGACGTTGAGGAACAGCTTGAGGTCATAGGATTCGGTAACGCTGCGAAAGCGGTCCAGGGCGAGCGCCCAGACGGCAGCCTCGAACTCCGGCAGAACACCATCGGCCCAGGCGGCATCGAGGATATCCCCCACGCATCTGAAACCAACATCCTGCGTGCCGCGCAGCAAGGCTTCATAGCCCTGGCAGCGCCCGGAGTGCACGTTGACCACCGCTTGCAGGGCGACGTCCAAGCGTGCCGCCCGGTCGGCCCACCGGGGCGGTAGCGGCACGGGCATGTATGGCGCCAGTCGGCTGGCAGCCATCGGCCGTGTCGTTGCGAAGTCTGCCGGCTCTTCGCTGTTGGTCCGTGTAACGATGCTCATGACCGCGTGCGCCCCCCGATCCATCGCCAGGGGTTGCCCCCACCGATGGGATTAGAACCCACCGGCGCGGCGGGTCAACGGCGGTGCGGGCGTGACACGGAAGTTTAACACGCGCCAGTGGGCCGGGCGGCTCAGACAGCCGGGGCCGTAATCATGGAAAACACTGCATCCACAACGTTCTCGGCGCCTGTCGCAATCTGGTCGATAGTGGCGTCGAGCATGTAGCACGGGGTCGAGGCGACCAGTGCCTTACGGTCCATGACCACTTGCCCATGGGTCGCAGCCTTGTGGGTGCCGCCCATCGACTCGATCCCCGCCGCCACGTCGGCGGCATCGCCGATGGTGACGGTGACGTCGCCCAGGACGCGGGTAATGAGCGCCGGCGAAATACAAAGGGCGCCGATCGGCTTACCTGCGTCGTGAACTTCCCGAATGGCCCGTTCGACGTCGCTATTGACGTGGCATTCCGGTCCGTCGAGGGCGAAGGTGCACAGGTTCTTGGCTGCGCCGAAGCCGCCGGGGAACATGATGGCGTCGTACTCGGCGGCGCGGAATTCGCGCAAGTCCTTGATGTTGCCGCGCGCGATCCGGGCGGCTTCGATCAGGACGTTGCGGGTCGCGCCGTGGTCTTCCTGGCCCGTCAGGTGGTTGATGACGTGGTTCTGCGGGATGTTCGGCGCGAAGCACTGGTACGTGCCGCCCTTCCGCACAATGGCGAGCATGGTCAGCACCGCCTCGTGAATTTCGGACCCGTCATAGACCCCGCATCCGGAGAGAACAACCGCTACCTTTGGCTTTGCCATGCCTTCTCCTCCCTCAGTCTTTCCAAACCGCCCGTGGTCGCTTAGGTAAGAACCCCTGCCACGTTGCATCAAGGATTCAGGATGACCGCAATACCCGAGTCGCTTCAAGTGTCATACCAAACTCTTGAGGAGCATTTCGCCCGCCTGGGTCATCTGGAGGATGCGTTGGGCTTTCTGCACTGGGACGCCTCGGTGATGATGCCCGATGGCGGAGCGACGGCGCGCGGCGAGCAACTGGCCACCTTGACCGAGATGCATCATGCCATGTTGTCCGACCCGCGCGTGGGGGAATGGCTCGGCGCCGTCGATGCCAGCGCGTTGACCCCGTGGCAGGCCGCCAACGTCGCCGAGATGCGCCGCGCCCGCGCCCATGCCGTGGCGGTGCCGGGCGATCTGGTGGCGGCCCTGTCGCGGGCCTCGACCGCCTGCGAACAGGCGTGGCGCAAGGCCCGCCCGGCGGCCGATTTTGCGTTGGTCCGCCCGCACATGGAAACCGTGCTGTCGCTGGTCCGGCAGGTCGCTCAGGCCAAGGCCGAGGCGCTGGGTGTGGCGCCCTACGACGCCTTGCTCGATGAGTACGAGCCGGGCGGGTCCATCGCCCGCATCCAGCCGCTGTTCGACGATCTCGAAGCCTTCCTGCCCGACTTTATCGCCGCCGTGATCGACCGCCAGGGCGCCGAGCCGTCCCCGCCGCCCGGTCCCTTCCCGGCCGAGGCGCAGCAGGCCCTGGCCCGCCGATTGATGGAGGCGGTGGGGTTCGACTTCGCCCACGGCCGGCTCGATACCTCGGCCCATCCGTTCTGCGGCGGCACGCCCGATGATGTGCGCATCACCACCCGTTATGACGAGGCGGACTTCGCCCAGGCCATCATGGGCGTGCTGCACGAAACCGGACACGGCCTCTAGGAACGCGGCCTGCCGCCGGATTGGCGCGGCCAGCCGGTCGGCAAGGCGCGCGGGATGAGCGTGCACGAAAGCCAGTCGTTGCTGATGGAAATGCAGGCCTGCCGGTCGCGCGAGTTCCTGACCTTCGCAGCACCCGTGATGGCCCAGGCGTTCGGCGGGGCGGGGCCGGAGCGGGACCCCGACGCCCTGTAC
>Ga0172382_10012297_pt1 | contig 11192 bp, 7 predicted proteins | sample Leawel138RmetaG_FD_122245 | JGI IMG/M metagenome (GOLD analysis project Ga0172382, IMG submission 122245) | Leachate microbial communities from a municipal landfill in Southern Ontario, Canada - Leachate well 138R metaG | ecosystem: Engineered > Solid waste > Landfill > Unclassified | place...
GATGCGCCGCGCGCTGGTGCTGGCCGGTATCGCGCTTGCCGGGCCGGCGCTCGGGCAGGGGGTGTTCGAACTCCCCGAGGGCTGCACCGCCTATCTCACCCAGCAGCAGCGCTCCTGCACGGTCAGCCACCATTTCACCTGCGCCGACGACCCCGAGGGCTGGCAGCGGCGGGTCGATCTCGACGAGGAAGGGGTGATCTACATCGGCACGATCGACGCCGAGACCCGGTGGCTCGAGAGCTACAGCCCCCGCTCGGGCATCGTCGAGGTGCTGGGCGAGGACGGGCGCGACCCGGCGTCCTTCTCGACCCTGCTCGCCACCGGGATCGACAGGTTCGACTTCACCACCCGGACCGAGCCCGAGGGGGTGGTGACCCGCTATGTCGGCCAGGACCGGCTGACCGGCGAGAGCGTGACCATCGACGGGGTGGTGCTCGAGCGGACCGAATTTGCGGTGACCGCGCGCGACGAGAGCGGGGCCGAGCTGTGGCGCACCGAGGGGCAGGAGTTCATCAGCCGCGAATGGGGCATGTTCATCGGCGGCACCCGCACCACCACGCTCGGCGACGAGAGCTGGGACAGCGACGGCTCGCCGGTCGAGTTCATCCTGCCCGGCGAGCCGGGCTTCCTCTCGGCCTCGCCGCGCTACGATTGCGGCGCGCTGATGTCCAAGGCGCCGGCCCCGGGCGGGAACGGGCCGGGCGGGCGCGGGTGATGCGGCGCGCGCCGGCCGTCCTTGCCGCCCTTGCCGCGGTGCTGGTGCCGGCGGCGGCCGCGGCCGCGCCCGGCTTCACCCTGCCGGCGGGCTGCACCGCCTATCTCACCGTGCAGTCGCGCTCCTGCACGGTCAGCCACCATTTCACCTGCGCGGGCGACCCCGAGGGCTGGCAGCGGCGCATCGACCTCGACGGGGAGGGGATGGTCTATTTCGGCGCCATCGACGCCGAGACCCAATGGGTCGAGAGCGTCCACATGCTCTCGGGCCATTCCGAGCGGCTCGAGGAGGCGCCGGCCGATCCGGCCTCGTTCTCGACACTGCTGGCGACCGGGATCGACACCTGGGATTTCCGCACCCTGTCCGAGGAGGCCGGCACCACCCGCTATGTCGGGCAGGACCGGCTTGCCGGCACGAGCGAGGTGATCGACGGGGTGGCGCTCGAGCAGACCGAATTCGCCATCACCGCCTATGACGAGGCGGGGGCCGAGATCTGGCGCTCGGAGGGGCGCGAATACATCAGCCGCGAGTGGCGGATGTTCCTCTCGGGGGTCTCGAGCGTCACCGTGGGCGCCGAGAGCTGGACCACCGACGACCGCCCGGCCGATTTCATCTTCCCCGGCGAGGCCGGATTCCTGTCGCCGGTGCCGACCCATGGCTGCGGCGTGGTGATGTCGGACCTGCCCGCCGGGCCCGCCGCCACCGGCCGCGCGCCGCGCTGAGCCGGCAAGTGGCGCGGGCGGCGAAGCCGAAACCGGGGGGCGGCAGCAAGGGGCGGCGCAAGCCGAAGCGCGGCGCCGGGCGCCGGCCGCGGCTGCGGCGCTGGCTGGGGCGCTGGTTGGGGCGCGGGGCGCTGGCGCTGGCCGGGCTGGTGGCGGGGCTGGTGCTGCTCTGGGCGGTGGTCAACCCGCCGGCCACGCCCTACATGCTGGCCGAATCGCGCCGGCTGGGCGGGGTGGCGCAGGACTGGGTGCCGCTCGAGCGCATCGCCCCGGTGATGGCGCGGGCGGTGGTGGCGGCCGAGGATGCCAATTTCTGCACCCACTGGGGTTTCGACCTGGCCGCGATCCGCGCCACGCTCGACGCCGGCGGCCGCGGCGGGGCCTCGACCATCAGCCAGCAGGTGGTGAAGAACGTCTATCTCTGGCACGGGCGCAGCTGGCTGCGCAAGGCGCTCGAGGCGGCGCTCACCCCGGCGGTGGAGCTGGTCTGGTCCAAGCGGCGCATCCTCGAGGTCTATCTCAACGTGGCCGAGTTCGGCGAGGGCGTGTTCGGGGTCGAGGCGGCCGCGCGGCACTGGTTCGGGGTTTCGGCCGCCGATCTGGGCGCGGTGCAGGCCGCGCGCCTTGCCGCGATCCTGCCGGACCCCAGAGGGCGCTCGCCCGTGCAGCCGACCGACTTCCTGCGCCGCCGCGCGGCGCGGATCCTCGACGGGGCCGCGACCATTGCCGCCGACGGCCGGGCGGACTGCTTCCAGCATCCTTGAAGCGGGCGCGCCATTGGCGCTAGAACCCTGTCATGCTTCCCGACCGTCCCACCAACCGGCTCTATCACTACCCGCTCTCGCCCTTCTGCCGGAAGGTGCGGCTGACGCTGGCCGAGAAGCGCATCGAGGTCGAGCTGGTCGAGGAACGCTACTGGGAGCATGACGGCGAGTTCCTGCGCCGCAACCCGGCCGGCAAGGTGCCGGTGCTGCGCTACGGCAACCGGATGCTGAGCGAATCGCAGGCGATCTGCGAATATCTCGAGGAGAAGGTGCCCGACCCGCCGCTGATGCCGCGCGACCCCGACGCCCGGCACGAGGTGCGGCGGCTGGTCGCCTGGTTCGACGACAAGTTCAACGCCGAGGTGACGACCAAGCTGATGGGCGAGCGGGTGTTCCGCAAGGTGCAGGGCACCGGCTATCCCGACAGCGCCAATGTGAAGGCCGGGGCGCGGGCGATCAAGTATCACCTCGACTACATGCATTCGCTGCTCGAGTCGCGCCGCTGGCTGGCCGGGAACGAGCTGACCCTCGCCGATTTCGCCGCCGCCGCGCATCTGTCCTGCCTCGACTATATCTCGGATGTGGACTGGCACCGCTCCGAGACGCTGCGCGAATGGTATGCCAAGATCAAGTCGCGCCCGGCGTTCCGCTCGATCCTCGCCGACCAGATCCCGGGCTTCCGCCCGCCGCCGCATTATGCCGATCTGGATTTCTGACGACGAGGGGGGCTCCGCCCCCCGCCGCTGCGCGGCTCCCCCCGGAGTATTTGGGCAAGGATGAAGGAGCAGGCCGAACTGCGCGCGCGCCTCGAGGCGAAGGCGCTGGACGAGGGTTTCGTCGCCATCGGCATCTGCCGGCCCGATGCGATCCCCGAGGCGGCCGGGCGGCTGGCAGATCATCTCGCGGCGGGGCATCACGGCGACATGGGCTGGATGGCCGAGCGGGTCAAGTGGCGCGGCAATCCGGCGGCGCTGTGGCCCGAGGCGCGCTCGGTCATCATGCTGGCGCAGAGCTATGCGCCCGAGGAGAACCCGCTGCCGCTGCTGGAACGGCGCGGCGAGGGGGTCATCACCACCTATGCGCGGGGCCGGGATTACCACGATCTCCTGAAGAAGAAGCTCAAGGTTCTGGGCCGCTGGCTGATCGAACAGGCGCCGGGCACCGCGATCAAGGTCTTTACCGATACCGCGCCGGTGATGGAGAAGCCGCTGGCGCAGGCCGCCGGGCTCGGCTGGCAGGGCAAGCATACGGTCGTCATCTCGGGCGGGTTCGGCAACTGGGTGTTCCTCGGCGCGATCTTCACCACGCTGGAACTGCCGGTCGATGCGCCCGCCGAAGAACATTGCGGCACCTGCACCGCCTGTCTGGACATCTGCCCGACCCGGGCCTTCGTGGCGCCGTTCCGGCTGGATGCGCGGCGCTGCATCTCCTACCTGACCATCGAGCATCACGGCCCGGTGGACGAGGAGCTGCGGCCGCTGCTGGGCAACCATGTGTTCGGCTGCGACGATTGCCTCGCGGTCTGCCCGTGGAACAAGTTCGCGGTCGCGGCCAGCGACATGCGCTACGGCACGATGGAGGCCACCGCGCCCTTGGCCGAGCTGGCGCTGCTCGACGATGCCGGGTTCCGCGCCCGCTTTGCCGGCACCCCGGTCAAGCGCACCGGCCGCGACCGTTTCGTGAGGAACGTGCTCTATGCGATCGGCAATTCCGGCGACCCGGCGCTGCGGGCGGTGGCGGCGCGGCTGGTCGATGATCCCGATGCGGCGGTGGCCGATGCCGCGCGCTGGGCGGTGGCGCGGCTGGAGGGGGGCTGAGGCGGGACCGGGCCGCCGGCCCTCTGGCCCCCGCCGCGGCAGGGGCTATGCTGGCGGCACTATCCGGGCAGGTCACAGATGCAGCCTCTCAGGGCGATTGCGCTCAAGGTCACCTCGGTCGTGGTGTTCTTCGCCATGGCGACGATCATCAAGCTCACCTCGGACCGGATTCCGCCGGGCGAGGCGGTATTCTTCCGCTCGGCCTTCTCGATGCCGGTGATCGTCGTCTGGCTGGCCTGGCTGGGCGAACTGCCGCGCGGGCTGAAGACCACGATGCCGATGGGCCATGTCTGGCGGGGCGTGATCGGCACCACCTCGATGGCGCTGAACTTCACCGCGCTGGGGCTGCTGTCGCTGCCCGAGGCGACGATCATCGGCTATGCCGCGCCGATCCTGACCGTGGCGCTGGCGGCGATGTTCCTGGGCGAGGAGATCCGCGCCTTCCGGATCAGCGCCGTCATCCTCGGCCTGTGCGGGGTGGTGATCGTCATGGCCCCGCGCCTGACGCTGGGCGGCGACGAGGTCGGGCTGCGCGAGGCGCTGGGGGCGACCGTCGCCTTCGGCGGGGCGCTGTTCGCGGCGCTGGCGCAGGTGCAGGTGCGCCGGCTGGTGGCGACCGAGCATACCGCCGCGATCGTGTTCTGGTTCCTCACCACCGCGGCGCTGCTGTCGCTGCTGACCCTGCCCTGGGGCTGGGTGCTGCCCGATCCGGGGCTGTTCGCGCTGCTGGTGCTGACCGGCCTCCTGGGCGGCACCGGGCAGATCCTGCTGACCGCGAGCTACCGCCATGCCGACATGAGCGTGATCGCGCCGTTCGAATATGCCTCGATCCTGCTGGCGGTGGTCGTGGGCTGGCTGGTGTTCGCCGAGGTGCCGACCCTGCCGATGCTGGCCGGGGCGGCGATCGTCATCCTCGCCGGGGTCATCATCCTGTGGCGCGAGCGCCGGCTGGGCCTCGACCGGACGCGGGCGGCGCAGGGGGTCGCGGGGCAGGTCGCGGCGCCGGCGCTCAGGCCGGCGGCAGCCCCTCCGGCTCGGGATCGTCGATGAGCGGATCGGGCCCGGCCAGCGCCACGAGCCGCGCCATGTCGGTGATCGTCACCCGGGCGCCGTCGATGCGCACCCCGTCCTCGCGCAGCCCGCGGATCGAGCGCGACAGGCTCTCGGCGGTGATGCCGAGATAGGAGGCGAGGCGGCGCTTCTCGACCGGCAGCAGGAAGCCGGCGGCCCCGCCCAGATGCATCGATTCGCGCAGGATCCAGGCGGCCAGCCGTTCGCGGGCGTTGCGCAGCTTCATGTTCTTGGCGTGGCGCACCATGACCCGGTAGCTGCGCGCCATCTCGGTCATCGCCGCCATCGCGAAATCGGCATCGCGATGCATGGCGGCGAGCAGGTCGCCGACCGGGATCAGCACGATGCGCGAACGCGCGAGCGTGCGGGCCGACATCAGATATTGTCCGTCGCGCACGCAGGCGGCGACGATGAAGGCCGAGACCGGCTGCACCACGCCCATCACCGTCTCGCGGCCCTGCCATTCGCTGTGCAGCTCGGCCAGCCCCTCGACGAGGACATGGAGGAAATCCGCCCGCTCGCCCTGGGTGAAAAGGTCGAGCGCGGGCGGGAAGTTCTGCGCATAGGAGACCTCCATGAGCCTGTCGAAGGTCGTCTCCGACATCTCGCGGAACAGCGGCAGGCGGCGGATGCCGGGTCTTTCCTCCTCGCGCACGAATCGGCCTTTCACGGGATTTGCTTGACTATTATCAATCATGTGATGGCCTGGAGTCAATCCACGACAGGCCGGCGATCATGGACCGGATTGCCGCATGCTGCGCGCAGGCGCCGGATCGATCAAGCCATGTCGCTTTTCCGCGGGCGCGGGGCCGGACTTGATCCACGTCAACAACATGGACATCCCGCCGGGCTTGGGTGGCCGCGAACCCCAAGCGCCCCGGGGGGCGCGATGTGAGCGGAGCCTCGGATGACGGTTCTTTCCGGCCCTTCCAGCGGGCAGCGACAGCAGGCGCTGTGGCTGTCGACTGCTGCCTTCACCCTCTGTTTCGCGGTCTGGACCATCTTTTCCATCATCGGCCTGTCGATCCGCGCGGATCTCGGGCTGAGCGATGCGCAATATGGCCTGCTGATCGCAACGCCGGTGCTGACCGGCTCGCTGGTGCGGCTGATCCTCGGCGTCTGGACCGAGCGTTACGGCGGCCGCCTCGTGTTCTCGTTGCAGATGATCCTCAGCGGCCTCGCCACCTGGGCGCTGACCTGGGCCACGACCTACGGGACCTTCCTGCTCGCCGCGCTGGGCGTCGGCCTTGCCGGGGGCTCGTTCATCGTCGGCGTGGCCTATGTCTCGCGCTGGTTCCCGCAGGAGAAGCAGGGCACCGCGCTCGGCGTGTTCGGGATGGGCAATGTCGGCTCGGCGCTCACCACCTTCGTCGCGCCCTTCGTCATGGTGGCCTGGGGCTGGCAGGCGGTGGCGCAGATCTGGGCGGTGGTGATCGCCGGCATGGGGGTGCTGTTCTATCTTCTGGCCAAGGACGATCCGCAATTCACCGCCCGCAGGGCGCAGGGGATCGCCGCGCCCGGCCTGGCCGAGCAGTTCGCGCCGCTGCGGAAGCTGCAGGTCTGGCGGTTCTCGCTCTACTACTTCTTCGTGTTCGGCGGCTTCGTCGCGCTGACGCTGTGGCTGCCCTACTATCTGGTCGAGGTCTATGCCGTCGACCTGCGCACCGCCGGCATCGCGGCGGCGCTGTTCAGCCTCTCGGCCAGCATCTTCCGGGCCTATGGCGGCGTCCTGTCGGACCGTTTCGGCGCCAGGGCGGTGATGTACTGGACCTTCGCCTTCTCGGCGCTGTTCCTGTTCATGCTGTCCTATCCGCCGACCGATTACGTCATCCGCGGCCGGCACGGGCCGATCGCCTTCTCGACCGAGATGGACCTCTGGCCCTTCGTCGCCACCACCTTCGCGCTGGGCTTCTTCATGAGCCTCGGCAAGGCGGCGGTGTTCCGGCATATCCCGGTCTACTACCCGAACCATGTCGGCGCCGTGGGCGGCCTCGTGGGCATGATCGGCGGCCTCGGCGGCTTCGTGCTGCCGATCGTGTTCGGTGCGGTGCTCGATCTCACCGGGGTCTGGACCTCGGCCTTCGCGGTGCTGCTGGTCATCGTCGTGGCCTCGCTCGGGTGGATGCATTTCTCGATCCGCTACATGGAGCGCCGCGCCGAGGGCCGGGCGCTGGACCGGCTGCCGAGCTTCCCGGAACTGGCCGAGGTCCACGACCCCGACCGCACGGTGATGCCGCAGACCATCCAGGACTGGCGCCCCGACGATCCCGCCTTCTGGGAGCAGAAGGGCCGCCGCATCGCGCAGCGCAACCTGTGGATCTCGATCCCGGCGCTGCTGCTGGCATTCGCGGTCTGGATGGTGTGGTCGGTGGTGGTGGCGAAGCTGCCGGCGATCGGCTTCGGCTTCGGGCAGGACCAGCTCTTCTGGCTGGCCGCGCTGCCGGCGCTGTCGGGCGCGACATTGCGGATCTTCTACGGCTTCATGGTGCCGGTCTTCGGCGGCAGGCTCTGGACCACGATTTCCACCGCCTCGCTGCTGATCCCGGCCATGGGCATCGGCTATGCGGTCCAGAACCCCGAGACGCCCTATCTGATCTTCGTGACGCTGGCGCTGCTGTGCGGGCTCGGGGGGGCGAATTTCGCCTCGTCCATGGCCAATATCAGCTTCTTCTTCCCGCGGTCGGAAAAGGGCAACGCGCTGGCGCTGAACGCCGGGCTGGGCAATCTCGGCGTCTCGGTCATGCAGTTCCTAGTGCCGATCGTCATCACCATGGGCGTGTTCGGGGCCATGGGCGGCGCCCCGCAGGAGCTTACGGACGGCGGGCGGCTGTGGATGCAGAATGCGGGCTTCGTCTGGGTGCCGTTCATCATCGCCTCGACCGCCGCCGCCTGGCTGGGGATGAACGATCTCGCCGACGCGAAGTCGAGCTTCCGCGAGCAGATGGCGATCTTCGGGCGCGCGCATAACTGGATCATGAGCGTGCTCTATGTCGGCACCTTCGGCAGCTTCCTCGGCTATTCCGCCGGCTTCCCGCTGCTGATGGGCCTCGCCTTCCCCGAGGTGAACGCGCTGCAATACGCCTTCCTCGGGCCGCTGATCGGGGCGCTGAGCCGCGCCGGCACCGGCTGGGTCTCGGACCGCTGGGGCGGCGGGCGCGTCACCTTCTGGGTGTTCGTGGGCATGATCCTGTCGCTGCTGGTGGTGATGCAGGGGCTCAAGGGCGGCAGCTTCCCGCTGTTCTTCTCGGGGTTCATGGGGCTGTTCTTCTTCACCGGGGTCGGCAATTCCTCGACCTTCCAGATGATCCCGGTGATCATGCGGCTGGAAATCCCGCGCCTGTTCCCCGGGCAGGATACCGAACGCACCCGCCAGCAGGTCGAGCGCGAATCGGCGGCGATCGTCGCCTTCACCTCGGCGATCGGCGGCTACGGCGGGTTCTTCATCCCCAAGGCCTATGGCTCGTCCATCGCCATCACCGGCGGGGCGATGGGGGCGCTGTGGCTGTTCCTCGCCTTCTACATCCTCTGCCTTGCCGTGACCTGGGCGATCTACACCCGGCGCGGCGGACTTCTTCACGACATCGAACGCGGCCGGACCCCGGCCGCAGTTCCCGCAGCCTGACCGACGGAGACCACGATGAGCCACCTTCTCGACCGACTGAACTTCCTCAAGACGCTGCGCAAGGACACGTTCGCGGACGGCCACGGCCAGACCACGATCGAGAACCGCGACTGGGAGGAGGTCTATCGGAACCGCTGGCGGCACGACAAGATCGTGCGCTCGACCCACGGGGTGAACTGCACCGGCTCGTGCTCGTGGAAGATCTTCGTGAAATCCGGGATCGTCACCTGGGAGACCCAGCAGACCGACTATCCCCGCACCCGCCCCGACCTGCCCAACCACGAGCCGCGGGGCTGCGCGCGGGGGGCGAGCTATTCGTGGTATCTCTACAGCGCCAACCGGGTGAAAACGCCGCTGGTGCGCGGCCGGCTGATGAAGCTCTGGCGCGAGAAGCGCAAGACCCTCGCGCCGGTGGCGGCCTGGAAGGCGATCCAGTCCGACCCGGATGCCCGCAGGAGCTATACCCAGATCCGCGGCAAGGGCGGCTTCGTCCGCGCGAGCTGGGACGAGGTGCTCGAGATCATCGCCGCCTCGAACGCCTACACGACCAGGGAATACGGCCCCGACCGGGTGTTCGGCTTCTCGCCGATCCCCGCCATGTCGATGGTCTCCTATGCGGCGGGCGCGCGCTACCTGTCGCTGATGGGCGGCACCTGCCTGTCGTTCTACGACTGGTATTGCGACCTGCCGCCCGCCTCGCCCCAGACCTGGGGCGAACAGACCGACGTCCCGGAATCGGCCGACTGGTATAATTCCGGCTACCTGATCCTCTGGGGCTCGAACGTGCCGCAGACCCGGACCCCGGACGCGCATTTCTATACCGAGGTCCGCTACAAGGGCACCAAGTCGGCGGTGATCTGCCCCGACTATTCCGAAGCCTCGAAATTCGCCGACATCTGGCTGGGTGCCAAGCAGGGCACCGATGCCGCGCTCGGCATGGCCTTCGGGCATGTGATCCTGCGCGAATACCATCTCGACCGGCAGGCCGAATATTTCGAGGATTACTGCCGCAAGTATTCCGACATGCCGATGCTGGTGCGCCTCGACGAACAGGACGGGCGGCTGGTGCCGGGGCGGCAGTTGCGCGCGTCCGATTTCGACGGCGGGCTCGGGCAGGCCAACAATCCCGAATGGAAGACCGTCGCCCTCGACGAGGGGTCGGGCAAGGTCGTGGTCCCCAACGGCTCGATCGGCTTCCGCTGGGGCGAGGAGGGCGAGTGGAACCTCGAGGAAAAGGCCGCGGGCGAGGATGTGCGCCTGAAGATGAGCCTGATCCTCGAGCAGGACCGCGACGATGTGGCCGCGGTCGATTTCCCGTGGTTCGGCGGCGCTGCGGCCAATGATTTCGTGGTCGACGAACGTTCGGGCGGCATCCTCACCCGCAACGTGCCGGTGAAGCGCATGACGCTGGCCGACGGCTCCGAGGCGCTGGTTGCCACGGTCTTCGACCTGATGTGCGCGAACTACAGCCTCGACCGCGGGCTGGGTGGCGAGAACGTCACCAGCGACTACGATGCCGACGTGCCCTTCACCCCCGCCTGGGCGGAAAAGATCACCGGGGTGCGCCGTGACAGGATCATCCAGGTGGCGCGCGAATTCGCCACCAATGCCGAAAAGACCAACGGCCGTTCCATGGTCATCATCGGCGCCGGGATGAACCACTGGTATAACATGGACATGAACTATCGCGCCGTCATCAACATGCTGGTGATGTGCGGCTGCGTGGGCCAGTCCGGCGGCGGCTGGTCGCATTACGTCGGGCAGGAGAAGCTGCGGCCCCAGACCGGGTGGCTGCCGCTGGCCTTCGGCCTCGACTGGTCGCGGCCGCCGCGGCAGATGAACGGCACCTCGGCCTGGTATGCCCATACCGACCAGTGGCGCTACGAGACCGTGGGCGCCGAGGAAATCCTCTCGCCGACCGCGCCGGCCGGCGACTGGAAGGATCTCAACCTCATCGACTACAACATCCGCGCCGAGCGGATGGGCTGGCTGCCCTCGGCGCCGCAACTGAAGCAGAACCCGCTCGAGGTCGCGCGCGCGGCGAAGGAAGCGGGCATCCCGGTCGCGCAATATGTGGCCGAACGGCTGAAGTCGGGCGAGCTCCAGATGTCCTGCGAGGACCCGGATGCGCCCGAAAACTGGCCGCGCAACCTGTTCGTGTGGCGCTCGAACATCCTCGGCTCCTCGGGCAAGGGGCACGAATATTTCCTCTGCCACCTGCTCGGCACGCTGCACGGGGTGCAGGCGCGCGATCTGGCCACCGAGGGACGGCCCAGGCCGGTCGAGGCCGTGTGGCGCGACGAGGCGCCCGAGGGCAAGCTCGACCTGCTGGTGACGCTCGACTTCCGCATGTCCACCACCGCGGTCTATTCCGACATCGTGCTGCCCACCGCGAGCTGGTATGAGAAGGACGACCTGAACACCTCGGACATGCACCCGTTCATCCACCCGCTGCAGGCGGCGGTGGATCCGGCCTATGAA
>Ga0172382_10012298_pt1 | contig 11191 bp, 8 predicted proteins | sample Leawel138RmetaG_FD_122245 | JGI IMG/M metagenome (GOLD analysis project Ga0172382, IMG submission 122245) | Leachate microbial communities from a municipal landfill in Southern Ontario, Canada - Leachate well 138R metaG | ecosystem: Engineered > Solid waste > Landfill > Unclassified | place...
TACATAGTACCAAAAGGAGGTTTTCACCAATGAACACATATGTAGAAATCATTGAACCAAAAGTCCAGTATAAGGATGAAAAAACGAATACAATTAATGTCAAAAGAAAAGTTGCGGCATATGCTCGGGTATCAACTGATGAGACTGATCAATTAAACAGTTATCAAGTTCAAATTAAAGAATTTACAGAGCGTATCAAAAGCAATCCAGAATGGGAATTTGCTGGCATGTTTTCTGATGAAGGCATCACAGGAACGAACATGAAAAAGCGGATTGGTATGCAAAAAATGCTTGAATCCGCAAGAAATGGTGAGATTGATATGATCATCACAAAATCCATTTCACGTTTTGCTAGAAACACAGTTGACATGTTAACAGTCATCAAAGAGATGCGAGAAATCAATGTAGAAATTTACTTTGAAAAAGAAAATATCAGTAGCGCAGACCCAAAGATAGACTTCATTCTAACCATCATGTCTTCTATCGCCCAGGAAGAATCTAGAAACATCAGTGAAAACACCAAATGGGGATTTCGTAAACGATTTTCCCAAGGACAATTGCTGATGAATACAACCAACTTCTTAGGTTATGATAAGGATGAAGATGGTCAATTAGTTATTAATGAAGAGCAAGCTAAAACTGTTAAATATATTTTTAATCAGTATTTAAATGGTATGGGTGTATCAATGCTTTCAAAACACCTCATAGAAAAAGGATTTAAAAATGGTCGAGGTGCTGTCGTTTGGTATCCTGATACGGTTAAAGAAATACTAAAAAATGAAAAATATGCAGGTGACCTTATGCTTCAAAAAACGGTAACCGTTGACTACCTAACTCATAGAACCATAGTAAATGATGGTCATGCAACAAAATACTATATTAAAGATAATCATAATCCAATCATTGATAGAGAAACTTATGATATCGTACAAACGATGATTCATGCAAGAGATATTATTTTAACAAATGATAACTTAGAACGCTATAAACATCTTGCAAGAAAACCAATCAAAGGACTTGTTTACTGCAGTAGATGTAAACGCATGTACCGTTCAAAAATGCACAACTCAGGAACCACTTTCAAAAAGAGCATGTTAAAATGTCATACCGATAGAAACAATCCACATAATTGCGATAATCCCTCTATTCATGAACCACTGGTAGAACGAGCTACACTTCATTTGATTAAGGAACTTACTAAAACTGAAGATATGCAAAAATCACTACTTGCATTTATGGAACAATCACTAGAACAAATAAATTCTCATGTACCACTCAAAAAACTCAAAGAGAAAAGTATTGATTTAGCAAACGAACTTAAAAAACATGTCAGAAGTAAAATACGTTCTGGCATGTCTGATGAAGAATACGATACGATCTATAAAGAAATCGAAGGCAAACTAGAACAATGCGAAATAGATATTGTTAACCTAAGAAATCAAATCAATAGAGAACTTCTCACAAGAAGACGACTATATGCATTAACCAACTTCATTGAATCAAACTATGAAGATAAACGTATTATTAAAAGTTTCTTTGGAATGATTCTTGTTGATGGAAAAAATCATTTAAGATATGTTATTGATGATACATTTTCAATTATCGATGACTTACATGAACGAATTGATATACTTAACAAGTATAAACCATTCTTAAAAGGAAAATATTACGATGAAAAAACAAAAGATATCGTCACCTACGAGGTAATTACATATGAGGGAAATTAAAGTTATTGAAACAAATCAAAATGCACATAAACATATTATTAAACGTGTTGCTGCTTATGCACGTGTATCAACAAAACAAGAATTGCAGGAATCATCTTTAGATCTCCAAGTGAGACATTATGCTAAAGAAATCATATTTAATCCAGATTACATTTTTGCAGGCATTTATTATGACCACGGAAAAAGCGGTACATCGATGGTTAAACGAGATGGTTTACAAGCATTATTAAAAAAAGCCTATGCAGGCCATGTTGATCTCATATTAGTCAAATCTTTATCAAGGTTTGCAAGAAACACAATCGATGCATTAAAAGTTATTAGAGAAACAAGAAAACTAGGTGTTGAGTTCTTCTTTGAAAAAGAAAACCTATCGTCACTAGACACCACGATTGATATGATTCTTACAATGATGGCAGGACTAGCTGAAGCCGAGTCTCAACAGATATCATCGAATATAAGTTGGGGAAACAGAAGTCGGGCAAGAAATGGTAAAGTTCCTATATATCCATTGTTCGGATATGATATTACTGATGATAAAAAATACGTCGTTAATACAGAAAAAGCAACAGTTGTTCGTAAAATCTATCAAATGTTTCTTGAAGGTAAACCACAGAATGAAATTATTATTTATTTAAATGATCATGGTTTCAAAACAGTTAATGATAAAAAATTTCAGGATTCACAACAAATAAAAAATATATTAACTAATGAAAAATATATCGGTAGAATTACCTATGGTAAAAGCTTCACAAAAATTGAAGGACGTGAAAAAAAGAGGATTATCAACAACGGTGAACAACCTAAGTACATAATCAATAATCACCATGAAGCCATTATTGACATAGATACATATAATAAAGTTCAATCAATCTTCGAAGGGCAAAAAGCAAAAAGAAATAAAAATGAAAAAACAGATATAAACAATTATGAGAAGTTTGCTTATTCAACACGCCATGAAGCATTTCTAAAACGAAAACGTATAGGTGTCATCGATGAAGAAGGTGCTGAACCTACACCATATTTTCGTAAATCAAGCGTATCGAAGTTTTATGTCAAACACACATCAAAGGTCCTCTTCCGTTCTCTAAACGTACTGTCACGGAAATTTGGCCGTTTGGAAGCATTATTTGATGTTCAGGCTAATGACATCCTCTCTAAAGATAAATTAACAAAAAAGTTAACTGAACAAGAAAAAATAGTTGAAGACTACATGCGACAATACTATAGGTTACAGCGCAAAACCATAAAGGACAAAAAAGACCGGATGATGCTTTTTGAATTAGAAACATTAATCATTCAAGAGAGTATGATTTATAATGACATAGAAGATGAGTATAACACCATTGAAGAACGTTTAAATCATGCTTTAGACCTTAAGAAACACTTCAAGGAATTAAAATATCCAACCGAGGATTTAACACCAGAAAATGTTAACAACATCTTTGATGGTTTCCTTATCGATGGTCAAGATATATACATTGCATTCATAAACATATCTAATAAAGAACTCACACCTGAAGCAATGAAAAATGCAGCAGCGAATCCGCCACTGCATACGGGTGCTTACAAAACAAAAGGCAGAATTGATGTAGAGATTAAGTGGAGTATTATTTTGTGCTAACATATAATCAAAAAGCAAAGAATAAATATCGTAGAGGTTATAATCATTAAAAGAAATAAATCACCAATAAAATACGCTATTGTTTTAATAAACTTTAACGTATTTTTTTATGTTTTTTATGTTTGTATTATAAAATTTCCCATGCGAATCCGACTCTTTAAATTCCTTATACAATGAAAGTGGAATATTTACAAACGAATACTTGTTTCCAGATATATATATATCTAATTCTTGAGTTCTAGGATTATATTTTACATAATCAATAAAAGATGAATCTGAATAGAATTCCAATTATATCCACCCCATATCCGATATAGAATTCAAATCATTTAAAGATTCTTCGATTATGTGATTTCTTATTAAAAGAAATGGAGGTAATATTCGATTACTTGAGTGACTAAAATCATTAATCAAATTATTATATTTTTGCTTATAAGCTTCAATGTCTCTAAGCAGTGAGTAGTCCTTTGAAGTAGAATCTATTTCGCTAATCAGTAAATCAACCTGTCCACCCAGAGTTTCCTTTGAAGAATAGCTAACCATATTAACTCCATTATTTCGAGCTATAATCCTCAGATTAAACTCTAAATTCCTCTTTATAAATAAGACTTGAACAAAGCGTCTAAGAACAATATTACTAAAGCAGCGATTAGTCTTGTATTCATCAAAGTTTACCATAATATCTTTAATAATATTATCCATAGTCCTATATTTGTCTAATAGTTCATATCGAGAGATTTTATTCCCTTTATTAGAGTATCCAAAAATCTTTTCAACTTCAATCTTTAAAGATTGAATTCTTGAACTACTACCACGATAATGAGAGATTTTATTACATAGCGAAATATAAATATCATTAGATATATTAGTTAACTTGTTACTGCATCCATCAAGATTATGATGTTCACTATTGTTCCAAAATTTTTTAATGAACTCCACAGAATTTCTTAGAATTGAGCTCCCGCCTATTATAATTAACTCGTTTTTTTTATTTATTGATCCATCTTTATACCAGTATTCACACAATCCATAATCGCCCCCATATTTATTTAGGGCTTTTAATTCGTTTTGATGAATCTCACAAATTTCAGCTTTGCCATGATTATCGTACATGTAATAGAAATTATTATTATAATTATCTGCTTTAGACAGAGATGACAATGCGTGTAGACTATGAGTAAAAATAATACAGTAGTTTTCGTCAATAATCTTATTCAACATGCATGATACTTCCTCAAAATGGTTTTCATCATAACTATCCAGTGGGTCATCAAAAACCAACAATAATTCTTTTTCGCTCTCTTCATTATTATATTTAATGTAATTTGTAAAGAAGATCATTGCAATTAAATTTTTCTCAGACTCCGATAATAGTGTAGCATCATTCCCATCATCAAAAGAAATCTCTACTTCAGAATCATTTGTTATTTGTACTTTTATATGTGTCTTATTGAATAATCTAAGTTTTTCAGCAAAATCATTTTTAATACTTTCAAGTTGTGTCATTGATAGATTGTGTCTCTCAACTGATTTCAGAGATTTTTTCATTTCTCTTAACTTTTCAATCATATCACCAACACTATACGCATTTAAATGAAACAATAGAATCCTTTGGATAGTCCTCTTAATGTTGTTTAACTCTTCTTTTGCACTTACTTCTCCCCCACGATTAATTATTTCATGTATTAATCCAATTTTTAGTTTATTTAAAATTCTCGAATTAAACTTCGTTTCAATAAGGTTTTTTATATCTTCGGTTTGGTCTGAAGTAACTTGCAATCCGTCTTTTAAGCTACTCAATAAATTGTCCCAGGAATCGAATGGTGAACCACAAATTGGACACGAGCTTGGAAGATCACAACTTGCTTCTTTCATTTCATTTATATATTTAATAATTGATTTTTTTAAACTTTCATCTATTGTAAAACAAATTGTGTTTTCACCTTTATTAGTTGAATATGTTTTCTCTAATATTCGATCTATACCATTTTGAAAATCAATATATATATTTTTTAAGTCTGATTCAATCTCTGGATTATTTCTAGGAAGAATCTCATTGTTTTCATACAATTTGAAAATGACTTCATTCATGTTATTTGCTTTAATCCCACAGATTTTTGCGACAGTGTTACCATTTCCACCACCTAATAGGTCGGAAATAATTCTCTTAGAGGATGAAACTTTACCAGTAATCTCTTCGATACCATCATTTAGTTCTTTTCTCTTTTGCAGTTCATATCCTACTGAAATTCTTGAGTTTTTTGTAAGTATAGAGTTTATTATCGTATTCTTATTAAACAACATAACGTTTAAATCTTTAATAGTGTTATTTGATTTAATAATCCCGAAATCTATATCACCAGTATGAGTATCATCTAAAGATTGTTTTTCAATCAAATTTGCTAAACTAGTTTTTCCGAATGAATTAGGAGCTAAAATTGTAGAAAATTTACCTAATGATACATTTTTTATTTCCGCTTTTATTCCTAAAACATTTCTCACACTATTAATAAAAATTTTATCCATAACCATCCCGCTTCCCCAAATTAGATATAAAAAAAGTAATTGAACTTAGCAACTTTATAATTAAGTAGCATGTATTTCTTAATTATATTCTATCATAATTATAAAATTTAAAAAGAGCAGAAAGTAAATCAGGCAAGTATTGATACAATAATACTTAAACTCATATTTATCACTTTGTTGTATGTCAAAGATGAAAAAAAGTTTAATTCTCTATCAAAATTATTGATTAATCACAAATTATTCAATTGAATTCTTAGTGTTTCATAACGTTTCATAGCCATGACTACACAATCGACAGTCTAAAGTAAAGGGTCAGGGTGGAACTTAAAATAAGTGGAAAAGTCAAGTACTTTTTTCACTTTTTTTATCGCAACAAAGACGTTAAATATGTCAAAGGTTGCAGTGAAAAATACATGAAACCGACAGTTGTGAACAAAGGGTCTAAAGTGTCAAGTTCATTATAAAATTACTTTTAATAGTGTCAAGTTCACATGATTTTTACTCTTTGATCATAAAGCATGTTATAAATTTATCTTTACAAATAGGTTCATTTAATAAAGGTGTATAGAAACGACATAAAACCGACTGTTCAAAGTGAAGGGTTTCAGTCAAACCGACTGTTGTTAGTAAAGGGTCCATATCGTCAAATTCGATATTAAAATACATTTTTATTTACTCATTAGCAATTGTCTTATTTTTTTGTGAAAAAAATTATTATATTAGGAATATCTCATGATAAAATATTTAGGAAAGAGGTGCAAGATGAAAGAATCAGACTTAATTTCAGGAACTTATGAAATGCTTGAAAAAGGGGTCATCTATGATGCAAGCAAAATCTATCATGATCATTTCCATCCCCTATTTAATGAAGAGAACTATTATCAAGTATTATCTAGAATGGTGAAAAATAATCGACTTATTAAAGTCGCTAAAGGACTTTACTATAGTCCTGAATATAAAGATGGAAAGCAGGTTCCGCTAACACACAAACATATAAAGAAATTTATGTTGCCATATCATGGATTAGGTTTTGCGGTTGGTGAATCATTATATTATCGGTTAAAACTAACATCAAAGAAACCATTAAATTATACTTATTATGCAAATCATATTGAAGGAAAAACTAGAACCATACAAAATTCCAAATTTATTAAAGTCTATTCTGAAATTAATGATTATATTATGAAACATATTGAATCTATAGATATCTTAGAACATTTTGAATCTATCCATAATATCAATTTAGAACGATTCAATCAATATATTAGTTCATTCATAAACGGCTACGATGAGAAAATCATGAATCATGCAATCAAAGTTATTAAACCTAAGAAAAGAAGCATCGCCTTTCTTAAAGAAATACTTGATGCATATATCATTGATAATACATTAGGTTTTTATTTGTCGACAACGTCGAAATATCATATCCCTAAGTGGAAAACAGGATCTTAGCAACTATTTGCTAAAATCCTGTTTTAAATATGTTTATCTTGTTCGCCACAGAGCCATCGGATGATTTTCAATACGCTTTAAAACTTGGGTGTCATCAAATAGCAATGATGGTTCAAATTTATTATTATTGAAAAAGTCGATAAACCTTTTTTCTTCTTCGGTGAAAGTCAATATTTTCTGAATGTATTTTTTTACCTCTTTTTGTGCCTCTTTTAAATTAAAAGAATCTCCTTTTGATAATACTGGCATTAAATCTCTTTTAACCATACGTTCATTAATAGAATCAATGATTTCGATATTGAAAGCTTTGTGTTCGTTCCTTGTAGTCAAGGCATGGTATAAAATAATTGATTTTCTAAGATGTCTCTGAGACCCATCTTTAATCAAATTGTATTTAATCATGTTATAAACATCATATAAATCTCTAGAAGCAGCCCTTGTCATTAAGGCGTTAATTTTACTGCCAAAAACTTCAACAATACTTAAACGATGAATTTTAAAATCATTTGTAAATAAAGGATGAATTGCATGAACATATTCAGTCTGATCTATATGTGCCCTTAAAGAATAATTGATTTCAATTTTAATATTGTCATAATTTCCACTAACTCCTATATACCTGTAAACAAAAGAATCTAAACTGTGTGGTGATTTAGATTTTGGACTGAGCTCATAGCCCTCTCTTATCATATACTTATGAATGGCATCATTAATAGCCTTTCTTTGGTTAAGCATTTCTTCTTTCTTACAGTTATTGGCAAAATCCAAATCAATGTCAACCGATAGCCTTGGTAAATCTAGCATAGTAAAGTTAATAGCGGTTCCGCCTTTTAAAGCTAAGTTCTTCTTGAGTAAAGGGATTGTATTCAGAAATCTTAAAATATCATATAACCTAGTCACTTTTTCTAATGTATCACGATTAAACCCCAGTTCTTTTGCCTTTCTACCTAAAAACACTTTATCATAATTATACAATTTCATCACCTTGATTATAAGGTGTGATAGGCTCCATCACTTGCCATGTTTTATTAAATTTAGTATCACTTAAATCATCCACTAAATAGACGACGCCTTGTTTTATTTTTGACTTGCAAGTTTCAAAAAAATTTTCAGTCAAATCAAACTGGTTTTTGTATTTTTCTAATATATAACCTGATTTTTGATAAAGTGCTTGAATATTATAAGCTTCTAAATAGACTAATAATTTTTCTTCATTCAAATAAGATGAAGCCTCAATAGCGTTACGCAATTCTTCATAACCTGTAATCTTATTCAACTGATAAATACTATCTATAATGGTACGCTCAATATCTGTTAATCGAATGTTTTTCGTATTAGTTGCGTTGATTACACCCTGATTAATCTTCGGGGAAACATACTTATAAAGAATCCCATCAAATGCAAAGTGATTGAATCTACTTCTTGAAGATACATACACTTCATTAAAGACTTGATTGGATAACCCATGATACTCAAGTGCGCTATGATAAGACAAATAAGCATCTTCTCTTAAAGCACAAGCAATTTGATATTTGCTTGCTAGTATTAACCCACTTGATAAATCAACTGGTGAATAAATATTATTTCGCACCTTTACAACATAACCCTTTTTCATATACCGCCTTACTGCTGAATAAGCGGTTTTTAAATTTCCTGTTAAACTTTCAACAGTTTTCATGTTAAATACTGGGTACTTGGATAATTCTTTTAATAAATCCATACTATCACCATTTTCAATATACACACAATTTTCTTTCTTTATAAAGATTTTTATAAATTTTGTGAAATTACATTTTGATTATAACACTTTATTCTTTATTTGTAAATATATTTGTGCCTATTTTAAAAATATAATCAGAAAAGATGAGCTATCAAACAATACGTTATTTAGATGCAATTTCATTATAACAACTTTTATATAGTTTCTTTAAAATCAGCACATCTCTTACCTATATAATATGCATTATTATGCATAATTTATTTTCTTAGATTTATTAACTAAAGAAGCTTTTATCCATTAGATTTTAATTAGTTATTTAATCATTTCACTAGGATCATATTTTTTGACAAATTTTTTCGTGATATCAATTAAGTTCCTTCTTTTCGCATAAGAATAAATGGTTTTTATATTAACCTTATACGTTCTAAATAGATTATCAATAATAGCCGCATATTCTGATTGACTAAACAACTTGGACACTAAATCATTAGAAAATAAATCAACAATAAGTTTCTCCACTTTGATTTCATATGATTCTTTGTTCATTGGAGCACGGCTTACCAAACTTGAAACAATGATTATATTGTCTTCTGCATATAAATAAAAATCTTCAGTTGTTGGATTCAATAAGATTTTATCAGTAATGTGATTACGTAAATATGTGAAAACATCTTGCATGTAATATTTTTCGACTTCAACAAAAATAACATTTCTAGATATTTGATGATTTATCCATTCATTAAATATATTTGTTTCATAAATTACTATATCTAATTTAGGATACTTCTTATTTATTAATTTTTTCAATAGTTTCTTTTTTTCCGTTTCTACCTTTGGCGAATAATCCTTAAGCACACCTTTGTAGTAGTGTTTGGAATCTACTTTTGTAATGTCTCCTGATTTGACAAGTTCATGTATAACCCATCTAATTGATGAGTCTTTTTCATAATCAGTAGATTTTTTTATGTAATCAACCAAATCCTCTTTTAAAATATATTTACTATTCTCAAACACATCTAACTTTATGTCATATGACATGCCAATCACCACCTTTAATTGTATTATATATTTCGTCAGTCATTATGTCAATGCATTTTACCAATATTTCATCATTATGGCGTTTTGCATAGCCTTTTAAAAATAATAGCAGAAACTCATTTCTGCAGTTATTTTAACTATCAACTAATATATGAAGCATTATCTAAGCTGTCCTGTTTGGCAATCAAAGTTCAATCATCTAGCAGCTCAAAACCCCCACAATAACTCATCACATCATGAAACGCTTCTACAATATCATCATTATAAATAGATGAATGTAATGATTCATATAAAGAATTGATGATAGCTGCATCCTTATATTCACAAGCTAGACAACAAGCATCTTCAAATACTTCTAACGTGATGTCAACTAACTCTTCAGTGGGTTCTCCAGCATAAAGGTCGATTTCTACAAATAAATGACCCGCAAACTCATAGGCTATTCCCATGAATGATTTTGACTTGGAATCATTAATTTTATAACCCTGATAAACTTGGTACGCTTTCGAAACACTTCCCGTATGATTAGCCATCTCTTTTTCAATAGCTTTCAAAACTTTCTCTGGGTTTACCGTTGTAATTTTCGTTTTCTTAATAAGAGAAAAATATTCAGGATGATCTTTAAGAATCCTTTTCAATATTTTAACGAGTTCGTTTTTTGTTAATTTATCTAAATTCTTAATAATGTACCTCTCCCTACATATATTATAGTTCATCCGAAGCAACGAATATAATTGATTAATTCAATCATTTATATGCATTTGTTTTTTAAATGCATAGTTATACTAAAACATTATGTACGCTTCGCCTAAAACCAGCATATCTCTTACCTTTATAATACTCACTATAATGTATGATTTCTTCTTTTTTTAATCCAAGACTCTCTAATATGTCTAGTAATTGACTTTTTGATTTATCCATATTGTAATCACTATAATCCAAATATTTAATAAGCTCTAAGAATTCTAAAACATGACTATTTTCTATGTTGATTTCAAAAGGCGGATAAGACACAACCACTTTCCCATCGTATAAATGTTTAGATCTTGTATGTATCGATACATTGTTTGATAAAATCTCATAAAATGAAGAAACTTGGGAAGTGAA
>Ga0172382_10012301_pt1 | contig 11190 bp, 6 predicted proteins | sample Leawel138RmetaG_FD_122245 | JGI IMG/M metagenome (GOLD analysis project Ga0172382, IMG submission 122245) | Leachate microbial communities from a municipal landfill in Southern Ontario, Canada - Leachate well 138R metaG | ecosystem: Engineered > Solid waste > Landfill > Unclassified | place...
AGCTCCATACCCACCGCTTGTACGGTGTCATATAAACGCGCATCTTCGCCAGGGTGACCGGTTGCCGCCATCCAGTTGGCCGATAAACGAATATCAGAAATCTTATTAATGCGTGCTGCCGCAAGGTTAGTCACCGCCTCACCGACCGCCATACGACCGGATGCGGGGGCATCCAAGACCGCTAACGGCGTACGCTCACCCATCGCCATAGCTTCACCAACATAGGCGTCAAAGCTGCTGGCGGTTACCGCGCAGTCCGCCACGGGCACTTGCCATGGACCGACAAACTGATCACGCGCAACTAAACCTGTAACGCTACGGTCACCAATAGTAATTAAGAAACTTTTACTGCCTACCGCAGGGTGACGCAAAATACGTTCAACCGCATCTTTGAGACTGTACTGCGCATCAGCAAAATTATCAGTCAGCTCTTCTTCACGGGCGACACTGCGGTGCATACGCGGCGGCTTGCCTAGCAACACATCCAGTGGCATATCCACAGGTTTGTTATCAAAGTGACTGTCAGCGACAGTCAAATGGCGCTCTTCAGTCGCTTCACCAACCACCGCAAACGGACAACGCTCACGCTCACAAATCGCAGCAAAACCTTCGAGATTTTCTGGTTTGACCGCCATCACGTAGCGCTCTTGTGACTCATTACACCAGATTTCCAGCGGACTCATGCCCGGCTCGTCATTGGGAATGTTACGCAAGTTAAAGATACCACCACGCCCAGCATCATTGACCAACTCGGGGAAGGCGTTGGATAAACCCCCGGCACCTACGTCATGAATAAAGCTGATCGGGTTATCATCACCCAACTGCCAGCAACGGTCGATCACTTCTTGGCAGCGACGCTCCATTTCTGGGTTTTCGCGCTGCACTGAAGCAAAGTCTAAATCAGCCGATGAGGCACCGGTCGCCATTGACGACGCTGCACCACCACCTAAACCAATTAACATAGCGGGCCCGCCGAGGACAATCAGCTTACTACCAACAGCAATATCATCTTTTTGTACATGCTCAGCACGGATATTACCCAAACCACCGGCCAGCATAATGGGCTTGTGGTAACCACGGACTTCTTCACCACGTGGCGTAGTAATCGCTTGCTCAAAAGTACGGAAATAGCCAGTAATCGCCGGACGACCAAACTCATTATTAAACGCCGCGCCACCCAGTGGGCCTTCAATCATAATATCCAGTGCCGTCACAATACGCTCAGGTTTGCCGTATGGCACTTCCCACGGCTGGATGTAGCCAGGGATATTGAGGTTAGAAACCGTAAAGCCAGTTAAACCTGCTTTAGGTTTAGAGCCGCGGCCAGTCGCACCTTCGTCACGAATCTCACCACCAGAACCAGTAGAAGCACCGGGGAACGGCGCAATCGCAGTTGGGTGATTGTGGGTTTCAACTTTCATCAAGATATGAATTGGCTCTTGATGCGCAGCATACTCACCGGTGACAGGGTCAGGAAAAAAACGCCCTGCAGTAAAGCCTTCAATCACTGAAGCGTTATCACTATAGGCTGACAAAACACCTTCGCTGTTCATCGCAAAGGTATTTTTGATCATCGCAAATAAAGATTTTTCTTGCGCCTGCCCATCAACATCCCAGCTGGCGTTAAATATTTTATGACGGCAATGCTCAGAATTGGCCTGAGCAAACATCATCAATTCGATATCATGCGGATTACGGCCGAGCTTTTTAAAGCTGCTGTCGAGGTATTCAATCTCATCCTCTGCCAGTGCTAAACCAAGCTCAATATTGGCTTTTATCAGGCTATCAACGCCACCCTGCAAAACATCAACTACTGCTAACGGGCGCGGCTGTGCATGGCTAAATAATGCCGACGCCTCTTCCATGGTGCCGAGTACCAACTGGGTCATGCGGTCATGCAACGCAGCAGCAATTAATTGGGCGTCAGCATCACTGTAATCACCGGTGATGTAATAGGCCATACCGCGCTCAATGCGCTGTACTTTTTCAAGCCCACAGTTTTTGGCAATATCAGTGGCTTTACTGGACCACGGTGAGATTGTGCCAAAACGTGGCACTACTAAAAATAGGCGTCCGCTGGGCTCTTGGCTAGGCACACTTGGGCCATACTTGAGCAAACGGCTAAGGACTTGGCCTTCTTCACTGCTTAAGGCAGCTGAAACCTCAATAAAATGAGCAAACTCAGCGTACAAACCGCTGACAGAGGGAACCTTCTGGCATAACTGTTCAAAAAGTTTCTCATGGCGAAAAGCAGAAAGGGCAGGTGCGCCGCGCAAGATCAGCATCGTCGTGACAGCCTCAAAAAATTGTATGAAATGGGCGGATATTCTAGTGCCCATAGCAATAAATAACCATCCCAATCTATCATTTGAGCATTTATCAGAGACACCAAGCTGTATCTTTAAGTAACTCGACCAACAGCATGTTGCTTTTCTTTGCTGGAACAAGTGGCATTTGCGTATAATGCCCGTATGCATTTTCTGACCTTTACTCCGCTTCGCTGCCTACTCTTTTGCTGTGCAGCCAACTTGCTCGCGATGCTCAACGGTTGTGGTAAGCCACCCACGACCCTTGAACGCATTCAACAGCAAGGAGTTTTGCACGTCATTACACGCAACAGCCCCTCCACCTACTTTCAGGATCGCAACGGTGATACCGGTTTTGAATACGAACTGGTTAAGCGCTTTGCTGATCAACTCGGCGTTGAGTTGAAAATCGAAACAGCTGACAACATTGATCAGCTGTTTACCCGCTTGGCCTCTGCGGAGGGCCCAGTATTGGCCGCAGCAGCCTTGATCTCAAGCCCCGAGCGCGCAGCACATGTACGTTTCTCCGACCCCTACCTAGAGGTTTCTTCACAAGTTATTTATAACCGTAACAATACGCGCCCCAAACAACCCAAGGACTTAATCGATAAAAGCCTGCTGGTACTTAAAGGTAGCATTCATGCAAACGACCTCAGCGCACTGCAGGCAGACTTGCCAGAACTGAGCTACGACGTATCGGATCAAGTTGAAAGTGTTGATTTACTACGCATGGTGGACGAACAACAGATTGACCTAACACTGGTCAACTCCAACCAAGTGGCGATGAACCAAGTATACTTTCCTAATATCCGCGTCGCGTTTACCTTGCAAGACAGCCACCAACAGCGTTGGGCCATTGCTGCAGGTGATGACGTCAGCCTACTCAATGAAATCAATCGCTTTTTAGCCAACGCTAAAAAGTCAGGCCTGCTGCTGCACCTCACTGAACGTTATTACGGTCATGTTGATACCCTTGGTTATGTTGGTGCTTACGCCTTTGCCAGACATCTGCAGCAACGTCTACCCAGCTATGAAGAGTCATTTCGTGATGCGGCAAAAAAGTACGCCATCGACTGGCGCCTCCTGGCTGCAATGGGCTACCAAGAGTCACACTGGCTGCCCACGGCAACGTCCAAAACAGGCGTACGTGGCTTAATGATGTTGACCCAACGCACAGCAAAAGCCATGGGGGTGAGCAATCGCCTTGACCCTAAGCAAAGCATTCAAGGCGGCGCACGCTACATTGCCAAATTGATCGAACAACTGCCCGAGGGCATTCACGAAGCAGACCGTCTTTGGTTTGCCCTCGCCTCCTATAACGTTGGCATGGGTCACCTGGAAGATGCGCGCAAGCTGACTGCCGCAGAAGGGCTCGATCCCAATAAATGGCTGGATGTAAAAACCATTCTGCCACGTTTAGCGCAAAAACAGTGGTACAGCAAAACCCGCTACGGTTATGCGCGCGGCGGTGAACCCGTGCATTTCGTCAATAATATTCGTCGTTATTACGATATTTTAACCTGGGTCACTCAGCCGCAAATCGAAGGCACCAGCATTGCTAGCGGCACCACCCACACACCAGGTTTTGAACCCAACAAGAGCACGACAGGTGCAGTCGACCCCGCTGTTATATCCCAGTAGTTTTAGCCGCTCGACGTGCTTTAAAAAAAGTTTTGAGCATCTGCGCGGAGTCGTCCGCTAACACCCCACCACTGATCTCGACGCGATGATTCAAGAACGCCTGAGAAAAAAAGCAACCTTGGCTTTCAGCAGCACCGGCACGCGGCTCATTGGCGGCAAACACCACGCGAGCAATGCGCGCATGCACAATTAAACCCGCACACATATGACACGGTTCCAAAGTGACATACAGCGTGGTATCAGGCAGACGATAGTTTTGCAGATGCGCAGCGGCATCTCGTATCGCTTGCACCTCAGCATGCGCGCTAGGATCATTTAAGCTGATTGGACTGTTAAAACCGCGACCAATAATTTCGCCGTCCTGCACCAGCACAGCACCTACCGGCACTTCACCTAATGCAGCGCCCTGCTGCGCCAACTGCAAGGCTTCGCGCATAAAGCGCTCATCGTGCACCTGTACCATTTCAGGCTCTACCATCACACTCTCCAGATGTAAAAACGGCGAACCGCATCTCTGTGGTTCGCCGCTTAATATTTCAGTCGTTAGCTATTGCTACAACTGAATTACTCCCACTCAATGGTCGCTGGCGGCTTGCTTGACACATCATAAACCACGCGAGAAATGCCTTCGATTTCATTGATAATCCGCCCTGATACTGTTTCCAGTAAATCGTAAGGCAAGTGCGCCCAACGTGCGGTCATAAAGTCGATGGTTTCCACTGCGCGCAGCGAGACAACCCACGCATAACGACGTGCATCGCCCACTACACCCACTGACTTGACGGGCAAGAATACGGTGAAGGCTTGGCTGGTTTTATCGTACCAACCGGATTTACGCAGCTCTTCAATAAAAATATGATCGGCTTGACGTAACAGATCAGCATATTCTTTGGTCACTTCACCAAGGATACGCACACCTAAACCCGGACCTGGGAACGGGTGACGGTAGACCATATCGTGCGGTAGACCCAGCTCAACACCCAGCTTGCGCACTTCATCTTTAAACAGCTCACGCAGTGGTTCGACCAGCTCAAACTTCATATCTTCTGGTAAGCCACCCACGTTGTGGTGTGATTTAATCACATGAGCTTTACCGTTTTTAATCGCTGCTGATTCAATCACGTCGGGGTAAATCGTGCCCTGCGCAAGGAAATCAATGCCTTCTAACTTGCTCGCTTCTTCATCAAACACTTCAATAAAGGTACGGCCAATAATTTTACGTTTCGCTTCTGGATCAGTCTCGCCTTTGAGTAAATCTAAGTAGCGTTGCTCCGCATCCACACGGATGACTTTAACGCCCATGTTGTCAGCAAACATACGCATCACTTGATCGCCTTCATGCAAGCGCAACAAGCCATGATCAACAAATACGCAGGTCAACTGGTCACCAATGGCTTTGTGCAATAACGCGGCCACTACAGATGAATCCACACCGCCGGACAAACCCAGCAATACTTTACGATCACCAACTTGGGCACGCACAGTGGCAATCGCATCGTCAACAATATTGGCTGGCGTCCACAGCGCTGCACAGGCACAAATATCCAAGACAAAGCGACTCAGAATCTGTGCGCCTTGCGTGGTGTGGGTCACTTCTGGGTGAAACTGCACGCCGTAGTATTGACGTGCCGTATCGGCCATACCGGCTATTGGGCAGCTACCCGTGCCGGCAATCGCGGTAAAACCTTCTGGCAGCACAGTGACTTTATCACCATGGCTCATCCACACATCTAAACCGCTCGGCGAGGCCGCTGTGGCCGCATCACGCAAGCCATCCAGCAAAGGATTGTCTGCCAGCACATTAACTCGCGCCGAACCAAACTCACGCAGATTAGAGCCCTGCACTTGGCCACCCAACTGCTGTGCCATGGTCTGCATGCCGTAGCACACGCCGAGCAGAGGAATACCGAGGTCAAACACCAGCTGTGGTGCACGCGGACTGCTATCCGCATGCACAGACTCAGGGCCACCAGACAAAATGATGCCGCGCGGATTAAACGCACGAATAACATCTTCACTGACATCAAAGGGATGTATTTCGCAGAACACGCCAATGCCACGAATACGGCGCGCGATCAACTGCGTGTACTGTGAGCCGAAATCTAAAACTAAAATGCGGTGGGCATGAATATCTTGAGCAGCCATGGGATAAGTCTCGGTAGCAATTTATAAACTTATGAAAAGACAAACCGCCTCAGTACGGCGGTTTGTCTAACGAATATGAGTCCAGCTTAGCTGACCCGATAGTTCGGAGCTTCTTTGGTGATTTGTACATCATGCACATGAGATTCTGCCATCCCTGCACCTGTAATACGGACAAACTCAGGCTTGGTGCGCATCTCTTCAATCGTCGCACACCCGGTGTAGCCCATTGACGCACGCAAGCCACCCATTAACTGATGAACAATAGCTGACAACGTGCCCTTATAAGGTACGCGGCCTTCAATGCCCTCAGGTACGAGCTTCTCTGTACCACCGCTGGTGTCTTGGAAGTAACGATCGGATGAACCTTGCGCTTGCGCCATGGCACCCAATGAGCCCATACCGCGGTACGACTTATACGAGCGACCTTGGAACAATTCAATTTCACCCGGCGACTCTTCAGTACCGGCAAACATTGAACCCATCATCACTGAATCTGCGCCAGCCACAATGGCTTTCGATAAATCACCAGAGAAGCGAATACCGCCATCAGCAATCATCGGCACGCCAGTACCTTGCAAAGCAGCAGACACATTAGCAATTGCAGAAATCTGCGGCACTCCAACCCCCGCGACGATACGCGTGGTACAGATTGAACCTGGACCAATGCCGACTTTAACTGCATCAGCACCAGCGGCTACCAGAGCCAAAGCTGCTTCGCCAGTGGCAATATTGCCGCCAATCACCTGCACGTCTGGAAAGTTATCTTTGACCCAACGTACACGCTCTAAAACACCTTTAGAATGACCATGCGCAGTATCGACAACAATAACATCAATACCAGCTGCAGCTAACGCAGTGATACGCTCTTCAGTATCAGCACCGGTACCAACAGCTGCACCGACACGCAAACGCCCTTGATCATCTTTCGAGGCAAAGGGATAGCTTTTAGCTTTTTCAATATCGCGGAATGTCACCATGCCGCGCAGCTGAAATTTATCATTGACCACTAGCATTTTTTCAATACGGTGCTCATACAACTTGGTTTTAATTTCTTCTAAACCAGTGCCTTCTTGCACAGTCACCAGCTGCTCTTTTGGCGTCATAATCGCCGCAACAGTATCGCCAGCATTGGGTGTGTAACGCAGATCACGCCCTGTAACGATACCCACTAATTGCTGGTCTGAATCAAGCACAGGAAAGCCTGAGAAACCAAGCTCGTCAGCACGCTTGAGCAAATTAAAGATTTTCATGTCTGGAGTGACAGTGACAGGATCATGCACGATGGCTGTTTCATGGCGCTTAACTTTGCGCACTTCGGTCGCTTGCTGTTCGACTGTCATGTTTTTATGAATAATACCGATGCCGCCTTCTTGCGCCATAGCAATGGCCAAACGGGCTTCAGTCACAGTGTCCATCGCCGCAGACAACAATGGAATATTGAGTTCGATATTACGAGTAAGACGGGTTTTTAAGCTGACATCTTTTGGTAACACTTCGGAGTAACCGGGGGTTAACAATACATCATCAAAGGTCAGAGCTTCTTGGCTGATACGCAGCATATTTGCACGCTCCCGAACGGGAAAAATGGAAGCGCGGTATTATACCGCGCAACGTTTGGCTTCTCAATGGCTAAACACATAAACGTAGCACAACCCCTAATCAGCCGTTCAATTACTCTATGTCTTTACGCTTATACGGATAGACATCAATAACCTTACCTGCACGAATAGCGTCCTGCAGACCTTGCCAGTATGAGGCTTTAAATAAATCGCCATGCACCTCTTTAAACAATTTGCGCTGCTTGGGATCAGTGAACAAAAAACGCGGAAACTCTTCTGGAAAAACATCATGCGGGCCCACTGAATACCATGGTTCTGCTGACATTTCATCTTCTGGAAAACGCGCCTCAGGAATATTGCGAAAGTTCACTTCGGTCAAATAACTGATCTCATCATAATCATAAAACACTACACGTCCGTGACGGGTGACACCGAAGTTTTTCAACAACATATCGCCTGGGAAAATATTGGCCGCAGCCAGCTGCTTAATCGCCAAGCCATACTCTTCTAAAGCATCGAGCACTTGCTGCTCATTAGCCGAATCTAAGTAAATATTCAGCGGTATCATGCGCCGCTCAGTCCAGCAGTGTCGAATCAGCACCTCATCGCCCTGCACTTCAACAGTCGACTCGGCAACCTCCAACAGTTCTCGCAAACATTCAGGATCAAAATTAGCCACAGGAAAGCGAAAGTCAGCAAATTCTTGGGTATCGGCTAAGCGCCCAACACGGTCAACATATTTCACCATGCGGTAGCGATCAACTACCGTCTCTCGTGTCACGCTTTTGGACGGCGAAAAACGATCTTTAATAATTTTAAATACGGTATTAAAGCCTGGTAGGGTAAATACACTCATCACCATGCCGCGCACCCCATCGGCCATCACAAACTTATCATCCGTGGTTTTCAAATGTTTAATTAACGCACGATAGAACTCTGTTTTACCTTGCTTATAAAAACCAATCGAGGTGTATAGCTCGGAAATATGCTTGCGTGGCAAGATACGCCGCAAGAAACTAATAAACTCAGCAGGATAGGCGACGCGCACCATAAAGTAAGAGCGCGTAAAGGAGAAGATAGTCGACACTTCCGCTTCATCAATAATCACCGCATCCATGCGAATACCTTGCCCTTCACGATTGAGTACAGGTATCACCAAAGGCCACTGCTCATCCTGAGTAAAAACGCGCCCAACTAAATAAGCACCCTTATTACGGTATAAGCGCGAACTGTACAGTTCAATACACAAGTCAGGGTCTTTGCACACCCAATCCGGCAAGCTGGCGCGCAATTGTTGTTCAAGGCGAGCTAAATCAGCATCTTGATCTGCGTATGGCACAGAAAAGCGGTAGTCCTCACTGATTTGCCGTAATACAGCAGCCAAATCACCATGTGGGCGATATATACGTATCTGCATGGGCGCATCGAGCTCGCGCAACGCAGGGCGCGTACTGTGCACAAACATACACTCATCAGTGATCAAATCATGATTGAAGATACTGTTAAAAATCGAGTTAAACCAAGTTTCCGATAACTCAGCATCAAGACGCAAATCAATTTGACCAATATAAGATCGCTTGATGTGCGGCCAGCTCTTAATATCGAGCAACACATCCGCACCATACGCGGCTAAAAGCTCTTTGCGCGCCAAAGCAGCGCGTATTTTATACAATTGGATGCGCGCTGCAGATGCTTTTTGAATTTCTTGCCACTGGGCTTTCTCAAAGCGCTCACGACCTAAATTAGTGATTGTTCGAAACTGCTCACGATAGCTATCAAAACTATCTAAAATCTGTCGCGCAATGGCCACAGCAGGGAAATCAACAACCATTGAATATACTCCATCAATAGATTTACAGCGCACCTACAAACGGCCATCCGTCTGTAGGTATCAATCCAACGCCAATTTTACTGAGCCAACTCCTGCTCGGTAAACAAACCATCAAACAGCATGCTAGATAAATAACGCTCACCTGAGTCTGGCAGAATCACCACTATAGTTTTTCCTTGCATGCTGGGTTGCTGAGCTAAGCGTACCGCGGCGGCCATGGCTGCACCGCAGGAAATACCACACAGAATACCCTCTTCACGCATTAAGCGTAGCGCCATCAGCTTGGATTCTTCGTCGCTCACCTGTTCAACTTGATCAAGCATCGCCAAGTCAAGATTTTTAGGTACAAAACCAGCGCCTATACCTTGTATTTTATGCGGTGCAGGCGCCTCTTCCTGCCCTGCCAAAACTTGGCTGATCACTGGCGAAGTAGTTGGCTCTACACCCACAGATAGAATCGGTTTGCCACAGGTGTTTTTAATATAGCGCGACACCCCTGTCAGTGTGCCACCCGTACCAATACCGCTGACTAAAATATCAATAGCGCCATCAGTATCCTGCCAGATTTCCGGACCTGTGGTTTTCTCATGCACATCAGGGTTAGCAGGATTATCAAATTGCTGCAGCACGAGATACTTACTCGGGTCAGCTGCGGCAATTTCATTGGCTTTTGCAATTGCACCCTTCATGCCTTTAGCCGGCTCAGTCAACACCAACTCGGCGCCCAATGCTTTAAGAATCTTACGGCGCTCTAAACTCATCGACGACGGCATGGTTAAGATTAATTTATAACCGCGTGCAGCAGCAACAAAGGCAAGACCAATACCGGTATTGCCAGAGGTTGGCTCGACCATGGTTATGCCTGGCTTCAGCGCTCCGGACGCTTCAGCCGCCTGTACCATGCCGACAGCAATACGGCACTTTACTGAGCCAGCAGGGTTGCGTGACTCAATCTTCGCAAGAATTGTGACACCTTTTGGGCCTAAACGGTTGATTTGCACTAAAGGTGTGTTACCTACACTCTGCGCATTGTCGACATAAATACGGCTCATTTAAAGATCCTCAGCTAATCATTATTTTATTACTGTGAGCCTAAAGCCCAGCGCGCTTAGCGTCCAGTCTGATCTTCAGGAAACATTGCACACATAATGACTGAAAAGGCCTTTTCGTTCACAAATACAAGGCCAGCAAGGTATAGTAAGCCGCATCTAGATGCTATTCATCTACTTTACTTAAAACAATAACACGCAGGTCTTACTGAGGTTTTATATGAAATTTTCCGGTACTCAATCCTACGTTGCCACTGATGATCTAAAACTAGCGGTCAACGCTGCCATTACCCTAGAACGCCCTTTATTAGTAAAAGGCGAACCCGGCACCGGTAAAACCATGCTGGCTGAACAGCTGGCCGAGTCCTTTGGCGCACGCTTGATTACTTGGCACATCAAATCCACCACCAAAGCGCACCAAGGTTTGTATGAGTACGATGCCGTCAGCCGTTTGCGTGACTCGCAGCTTAATGCCGACAAAGTCCACGACGTACGCAACTACATCAATAAAGGTAAATTGTGGGAAGCCTTTGAGTCGGACGAGCGCGTAATTCTGCTGATTGATGAAATCGACAAAGCCGACATTGAGTTCCCTAATGATTTGTTGCAAGAAATCGACAAAATGGAGTTCTACGTTTACGAGACCGATGAAACTATTA
>Ga0172382_10012302_pt1 | contig 11189 bp, 11 predicted proteins | sample Leawel138RmetaG_FD_122245 | JGI IMG/M metagenome (GOLD analysis project Ga0172382, IMG submission 122245) | Leachate microbial communities from a municipal landfill in Southern Ontario, Canada - Leachate well 138R metaG | ecosystem: Engineered > Solid waste > Landfill > Unclassified | place...
GATCTATCCCGAAAAGGTGAAGTGGTTTATCGAGACAAGGGTTACTTTGGCACAAGACCTAAAGGACACGATGGAACAATGAAGCGGGCTGTCAGAGGCAGAAAGCTTTCCCAAAAAGAAATCCACCGGAACAAGCGTATTACAAGAAAACGTAAACAAGTAGAGAGGCACTATGCTGTCATCAAACGAGTTTTCAAATCTGGGCACATGCTTGTGACAACGCTGCCAAGGGTCGAAGTAAAGCTGATGTTTGTATGTTTTTCTTTTAATCTATATCAGCTTCATACCCTTTCTAAAAGAATGGCCTAGCGTTAGCCATCGAAAAATTTTGGGGAATTGCCCAAAATTTGGATAAAAAGAGTTAAGAAACACGATGGAGCGCTCCAAGATTTATAAAATTGAAAAGATAGGAAAAAAATAGAGGTTAATCGTAGTCCTCTTAACTAAAATTTAAGGGTATACCTTAACATTATACTTGATACTTTACCAATCTAAGGAGAAAAGTATTTAAATATCAATAATCAACAATGATAATTAAGTAATACAATTTAAAAATTTAGTAACTAATATTATTACGAGGAAGACTATGGAGATTAGAGATCCTATTTACGGATTCATATATGTAAATCCATTAGAAAAGAAAATTATTGATCATTATGCTTTTCAGAGATTAAGAAGAATACGGCAATTAGGTCTTGCTTCTCTTGTTTATCCGGGGGCAAATAATACTAGGTTTGAACATTCTTTAGGAGTTATGGAACTAGCTACCCGCATGTTTGATTCAATATTATCTAAAGGGGATAATAAAATTATACTAAAAGATCTTTATGGTGACGATAGTCTTGATAATCGTTTGAAAAAAGTTAGACAGACAATTAGATTGGCTGCATTATTGCATGATATTGGCCATACTCCTTTTTCTCATTCCGGTGAAGCCTTAATGCCTAAGAAAAAAGATGGAAAAAGTTTCAAACATGAAGATTATTCAGTTGCGATTGTTAAGGAGTTTTTTACCGATTGTTTAAATGATGAAAAAAATAATGGTTATGAAATTACTACCGATGATATAACATCATTAATTGGTGGAGACAAAAGTCCTAGAGGGATTTATTTTTTCTTCAAACCACTTATTTCCAGCCAACTTGATGCAGATAGAGGGGATTATTTATTAAGAGATTCATATCACTTAGGTGTAAAATATGGGGAATATGATTATCAAAGAATCGTAAATTCATTGACTCTTGCTAGGGATCCAGAAGGTGAAGAAGATAAATTCGTATTAGGTATAGAAAATGACAGTTGGAATACTGCTGAATCATTATTAATTGCAAGATATCAAATGTATATCCAAGTTTATTTTCATAAGACTAGAAGAGCTTATGATTATCATGTTACCCAAGCCATGAAATATCTCCTAAAAGATGGACTATTTCCTTCTCCGGATAATCGAGAGAATTTAGAGCATTATTTATCGCTTGATGATTTTTATTTTATAAATAAATTTAGAGAACATGATAATATAAAAAATAATGAGCATTGTAAGGCAATAGCAGAGAGAAATCATTTGAGACAAATATTTTGTGAACATCTTAATCAAGAAATTGGAGAGCCAAAACAAGGTTCAAGTGAGGATTTTATTAAAAGTATTAGTGGAGAGTTTATTCAAAGACAAAAGTTAGAGGAATGTAAAATCCCTTATTACGAAGATCTTGCTAAAAATGAATGGTATAAAGGTAAAGAGGAGATTTGGATATGTGATAAAGGAAAAGCAAAACCTTTATCTGAAACAACTGCGTTAGCCAAAACCTTAAAAATGATAGCAATTGTTAGAAGACTTTACGTGAAAAAGGAGTTTAGAAAAAAGGCTGAACAGGCATTATCTTCCTAAACAGGAGGATGTGCGATTATTAAAAGTGTTAAAATAAGAGAGGCTCTTGGATGTTGGATGATAAAATGGAGGAGATTAGAGAAAAATCGGCAATAGTTGGAAGGGTCATAAAAGTATTGAAAGAAAAAGATCCAAGTAAACAAATAGGCAAAACATTTATTCAAAAAATTATGTATATATTAGATCTTGAAAAAGATTTGAAATTGGACTATGAGATGTATCATTATGGCCCTTATTCGGAAGAAGTTGATTTTTTACTTGATGTTGTAGAAGAGGCAAAATTAATTTCTATTGAGTGGAACGAGAAAGGATACAATATTTTACCAACTACTAACTTAGAGGAGTATTTAGAAGATAAAGAAGATCTTGAACTAGAAAAAATTCTAAATCGATTAATTGACAAATATATTAAATTTAATGCTAGTCAATTAGCAGTCATATCTACGGGTTTATATCTGAAAGATAACTATGAAATCGAGGATAATGATTTACCTAAGGCTGTAAAAGAATTAAAACCTAAGTACAAAATAGAAGACATACTATCTCTATTAAAACAAAGTGGAGTATGCCATTAAAGTGAATCTATACTAAAAGACAGTAATAGTTAGATATCACTTATTTTTGTTTATGTTTAAAATAAAACACACATGTATAATTTATTCGCATAATTTACCTTATGCGCAATTAATTATTTTGGGATTCATTCATTAATAAAAACAGTGAGATGGGTATGGAATAAACGTATCCTTTCCAAATGTTTCTATGTGGAACTGAATCGCAGATTTAACATCTGCTAGGGCTTCTTCGTAAGTATTCCCTTCACCGACTACGGCACCCTTTAGGCCGATAGGATAAGCTATATACCCGTCAATATGCTTTTCAACAATTATTTTTATCTGTTCCATTTGCCTAAACCTTAATTATCTGCTCTACTTATTAAATTAATAATCTAAAGTTAAAATGTCTTTCTGTTTTAATAATAAATTCAAGATGTGAGTTTAATTTGGCCCTAATTTTAAGGTCTGAGTAATAGTAAAAATTAGTATTTCCCTATTTTCTCTATTTTCCCGGATGTGGGACATAATTAACTAGCATTTAGATTCAAAAGATTGTGCGAGGGGACTTTCAGAAATTAGAGAGTGGATTGAAACCTCAATTAAGAAAAAAGCACTAGATTTGGAAATAAAAGATATCAATGCATATCTTAATAGGCTTGAAGAAATGGCAAAAAAGATGGAGTTTATTGATTCAATGAATTAGAGTCTCGTAATTCAAACAAAACTTTCATAGCAATAATGAAAAAAAGACGAGATGTGCTTTTAAATAAAGAATTATAATAAAATTACAATAATTTTATCTATTTTAACTTATTGAATAATAAATAAAAAAATTTAACAATAATAAAAATATAAAAAGTTTTGAATGAAAACTTTTTGCAGATCTAGATAAGATCTTATTTTTTCTTAGCTGCTGGCTTTTTTCCTTTTGCTGGTGCCTTTGGCTTTTTTTCTACTTTCTTTCCTTTACCTTTTTCTGCCATAATTTCACGCTCAGTAGTTTTTAACTACCACCATCTATAAAACATTAATACTATATAAAGTTATTGGCTACCGCTAACTTCAAATGATAATAACAATCCATAATGAGAGTTCATAACTACTGATATTCTAATCAATAATGCTCACAATATGAAGTCTTTTAGTTTGTTTAATTTACTTCTATTTTATGAAATATATCTTACCCGTTATTGTTCTTTTCTTATGAATATCAATTAGATTATTCGTAATCTAAATCCCTATTTATTAAATTTATAGTAATCCTTAATTTACTCTTTATTTAGTTATAATTAATATTAAATATCAGTTGATACTAATTATACTCATGATGGGATCTGAAGGTATAAAGTATACCAATCAGCGAGTTGAAATCTTAAATTTCCTTCAAGGTAATCTAACACATCCTACTGTAGATGATGTCTATGAAGGGGTTAAGAAGAAACTAACGAGGATAAGCAAAGCCACAGTATATCAAAATTTAAAATTTTTATCCAGTAAAGGCTTAATCCAGGAAGTAAATATCAAGGGAGTTTCAAGATTTGAGCCAAATATAAATCCACACCACCATATCATATGCAAAAACTGTGGATCTATTATCGATTTCGAATCAAAGGAGCTAACTAATTTTTCTTTAGACCTAATAAAGAAAATGAAAGAATATAAAATTGAATCCACAAATACAAATTTCTTTGGAATATGCGATAAGTGTAAATAGCCCAACATATAGTTGAATTAAACTGAAACTACATACTATTTAAATATCTGATTATAATGAATGTTAAGGTGAGTTTATGCCTATTGTAGATGAATCTGTTCCTTTAACAAAGAAAAACATTGAAGTTATCCTAAACTATCTTCCCTATTTCGAAAACAAAAATCAGAAATTTTTTGATATATTAATGCCTAAACGAGATGGGGGAAATATTATTGAATATATCTATGTTTCTTATTCGGCAAAATTCATGGAGTTTTATAGAGAGTTACACGAACAGGGATTTGTCACAAATTTTAACTGGCTTGATTCTAATCCGGAATCAAATGATTTATCCCATTACTATGAACTTCTAGAAGATGCCGATATAACCTCCTTGAGAAGGCTTATTACAATAATTGTGAGGCATGATAAGTACAACGAGGGATTTTTTGCGGATGTGATTGATAGTGGTCTTCTCTTAGATATGCTTAACAAATTAAAAGTATTAAATGAAGAGATAGAATAAGTGTATCAGGTATGGTTTCATGGGAAATTTTCAATGTCCAAGATGTAGACTAGAGATTAAATCTGATCCTAATTTTTGCTGTAAATGTGGATTTGATTTGAGAAAAATAACTGAATTACTCCGAGATGGGGATATTTTTTATAACGAGGACAAATGCTTAGATGCTATTGAATGTTATGAAAAGGCCATTAAAATAGACTCAAATAACGCACTTGCATGGTGCGGCAAGGGCAATGTGCTTCTAAAGCAAGGTAAAAACTCTGAGGATGTAACATATTGTGTCAAATGTCATTTATCCCCTGTTTTATCCGAAGCATTTTACAACGATGCAGTTAAATGCTATGAAAAAGCCACTAAAATAAATCCTGAATTTAAAGACGCGTGGTACAAAAAAGGGGTCGCCCTTGAAAATTTAGGAAAAGGTTTAGAAGCCAAGAAATGTTTTGAAATTGCAAAAGAGCTGAGTTAAATCAAATCTAGATTATTAAACGGATTAACCATAGCGAATTTTAAGAGATAATACTATGGATACTAAAACTAGTGATACCCCGTTGGCAACTATAATTGGAGAATTATCTATTAAAATTCCATAAGAAAACCACAATAGGACCCCTGTGAAAAAAATAATGTACATCAAAAGAGATATGTCTCTAGTTTCTTTGAACTTCCATGTTTTTATCACCTGCGGAATAAAAGATATGGTTGTAAGTGTGCCAGCTAAAAGCCCCAAAATAGTTATCATTTCCACGATTTTAAGAGAATATGCTCTTCTTAAAAGGCTTTAGTTAACTTTTTCAGATTAATCACCTAAAATAAATAGCTATAAAATGAATTCAATACTATTCTTAACTTAACATTTGGAAATTAGTTATTGATTTTTATAAATTATTAATTAAAAATTTAATATTAATTCTATAATATTAATAATTAAGCAATAAACTTATAAATTATTACTCAAAAATAACTAACAAATATGCAAAGTCAGAGGATCAACATGAAAAAAGCACTAGGGGTATATGTAGTAATAATAATTTTAATTTCAACGATGCCTATTTTAGGTGAAGCAAATAATCATGAAAAAATGGATAAGGCAGTTAGGGAGAGAGTCAAATCTGGCTTATCAAATATTGACGTGATTATAGAGTTTTACGAATTAGATGATTCATCAAGGACTTTGATTTCCAAGGAAAAGATAATCAATGAGTTAATTGAATTAAATTCAATTCATGCCATATTGAGTGCGGACGAAATAAAAAATACGAGTTCAAGTCAACATGTTAAAAACATATGGCATAATGCGGGTGGACTTACCCTTTTTGACACAGTGACTTTTTCCTCTGAAGATAATATAGTTGTCAATGGCTTCATGGGCGCAGATACTATTAAGGCATCACCTTTATACCAAATGGGATACAGGGGAAATGGAGTAACAGTTGCGGTGTTGGACACAGGTATACGTGGAACACATGTTGAATTTTCCAAAGCTTCGATTTTGTACCAGTATGATTTTGTAAATAACGATCTAGTAGCTGAAGACAACGACGGTCATGGGACGTTTGTTTCAGGGATTATTTCTGGCCAGGCTTATACTACAGCCGATTGGGCGGGATATTATGACTTTGTTGATACAACACTTACAAATACTATGGGCGTTTCACCCGGGTCAAATCTTGTAATTCTTAAAATAATTGAAAATAATTCCGGTACATTATCCGATTATTTAGAAGCGTGCAACTGGTTAATTGCCAACAAAAATACATACAACATTAGAGTTGTGAACATGAGCGCTGGATGGGATGTAGAATCAATGATATTAAGTGGTTGGCCTTTAAATGGAACAGATCCAGCTAGTATGGCTGCAAATTCAGTTGTGGACAAAGGAATTATGTGGGTAAATGCAGCTGGAAACAGTGGTCCATCAACAGATACAATTGGTGCACCTGCCAGAGCTAAAAACGTCATTACAGTAGCAAATGCAATTGATAGAACTGTTGTATCCAATGGGGCTACAATAATAGAAAGAGCTCCAATCACAATAGCAAATGATTCAAGTAGAGGCGGAGGCTATTCTGGATTTAAGCCGGATATTTCAGCACCAGGGACTCAGATATTGTCTTCTTTTATAGATCATGATTATGATTATGACCTTGCAAGTGGAACTTCTTTCGCCGCTCCTTTTGTAGCCAGTTCTTGTGCAATAATAATCCAAAGACATCCCAATTGGACACCGTACCAGATAAAACTTGCTTTAATGAGGACAGCAACACCAATAAGGGGAGCATCAGTGTATGAGCAGGGTGCAGGACTTGTCAATGTCAATATGGCATTTTTATACAGACAGGATTTTGAAAGGGCTGCCGTAATTGGAAAAGTAATGGCAATATTAAAGAAAAACAAAGAAAACAACTGACATTTGCGTATTTATTCTTTTTATTAGTTAATTTTATATCTTATTGTTTGCATTTTTCATTATGAATATGGGAGAAGAGGTAATCCTTGTAGTTGATTTCGGAAGTCAGTATGCACATCTAATCGCAAGAAGAGTCAGAGAACTTAAGGTTTATTCAGAAATAGTATTTCCTGAGATAACAGTTTCAGAAATTGAAAAAATTTCCCCTAAAGGGATAATATTGTCTGGAGGGCCTAGGAGCGTATATGAAAAGGATTCTCCTCTTCTAAGCGATGAAGTATTTGATTATATTGTTAAAAAAGAAATTCCTGTTTTGGGGATATGCTATGGTCTTCAACTAATTGCATTTAAAATGGGAGGCATCGTTAAAGGCGAGAAAAGAAAAGAGTATGGTACCGCAACAGTTGACATATTAGAGTCTGAAGGGATATTCAAAGATTTAGAAAAGAAGGAAACAGTATGGATGAGTCATGGGGATCAGGTTTTTGAGATACCTCCGGACTTCATTGTAACATCTAAGACTGAAACTTCTCCAATAGCAGCCTTTAGAAACAGTTCCAAAAAGATTTATGGATTGCAGTGGCATCCTGAAGTTGTGCACACAAAGAACGGCAAAAAAATTCTATCTAATTTTGTTTACAATGTTTGTAGCTGTAGAGGTACATGGGATCTTTCTGATTTCATCGAAGAAACGGTCAAAAAGATTAAAAGTAAAATAGGTAACGGTAGAGCAGTTATAGCCTTGAGCGGAGGTGTTGATTCTTCTGTTGCAGCTGCAATAACTGAAAAAGCAATTGGGAATAGATTGTATGCAGTATTTGTTGACCACGGGCTATTGAGGAAAGGCGAAGCAGAAATAGTATCAAAAGCTTTTTCAGGCCACGATATCAACTTTAAAAAAATTGATGGGAAGAAAAGATTCTTTGAAAAACTAGATTGTGTTTTGGACCCAGAGAAGAAAAGAATGATTATAGGCGAAGAGTTTATTCGGATATTCGAGGAAGAAGCAAAGAAGATAGGGGCTGATTTTCTTGTGCAGGGAACTATATATCCTGATATAATTGAAAGTGGGATATCCCAGCACGCGGACACAATAAAATCTCACCACAATGTCGGGGGACTTCCAGAGTCAATTTCATTTAAGGAGATAATTGAACCATTGAGAGATTTATATAAGGATGAAGTCAGAGAAGTTGGAAAAAAGCTTGGGCTGCCGGATAAAATAATTAATCAATATCCATTTCCAGGCCCAGGCCTTGCCGTTAGAATCACAGGCCCAGTTACAGAAGAAAATATCAAGATTTGTAGGGAAGCTTCGGCAATTGTTGAGGAAGAGCTAGAAAATGCATCAATTGAAAACATCTGGCAGGCATTTGCAGTTACACTGGAAGATAAGGTAGTTGGAGTTGTAGGGGATCAGAGAAAGTTTGGTAGGGTAGTTGGACTTAGGATAGTAGAATCACAGGATGCAATGACGGCTAACTTTAAGAAACTCCCGTGGGTTTTGCTGGAGAACATCTCGACCAGAATAACAAATGAGATCCCAGAAGTAGTTTCAGTTGCTTACTTCATTAGCCACAAACCCCCACAGACAATAGAACCCTGTTAGTTGATTAATATGGTCTTTCTTGAGATAAAGGACAACATAAGTTATATGTCTATGGATACAAATATTGGCGTCATAGAATCCGGAAATTCTTGTATACTAATAGATGGAGGCGCTAGCAAAGAGGACGGAGAACATATACTTTCACTTTTGCATGAAGAGAATATTGTTCCAAAAGCAGCCATAATAACACACGGCCACTGGGATCATTTTTATGGGATTCTTAAAATAAAAGAAGAGTTTCCAGAAATAAAAATATACTCGTCTTCTCTCGAAAAAGCATTCATTGAAAATCCTTACCTTGAATTTTATTCATATTTTTCTTCCACCTCTCCCTTAAAGGTACCTGACATACCTCTTGATTCCAAAGGGATAAAAGTTGATGAAACAATCGATAGGGGAACTGTAGAGATCAACGGCGAAGTGCTTGAGATTATTCCGCTTTCGGGGCACTCCCCCCTCGGTATAGGTATTCTCTACAAAGGAGTCCTATTTTCAGGCGATTGTCTCTATTCAATTCCCTCTCTGAGCGCCTACAAAATGCCTTTTTATACAGATATACAAGCTCAATTTGAGGATCTAAAAATCTTATCTAGTTTTGAAATCGAATATGGTCTCCCTGCTCATGGGCTTCCAATAAGGGGGGCTAATGAATTTAAAAATGCCCTAATTGAAAACAGGAAAAAACTTGAGGCACTAGAAGAAATGATCTTAGAAATAATCAGTGAGGAAAAAAGCGAAGATATTATCAAAAGTGAGATAAGTGCTAGATTATCAATTAATTATGATTTTACAAAGTATATTTATGTAACAATAACTACAAAGGCATTCCTTCATTATCTGTATAATACGGGCAAAGTAACCTTTGTAATTGAGGATGGAATCTTAGAATGGGTATCCTTACAGAAATCTTTTAAGTAAAAATCATAATTATCAATTATGAATAAATTACCTATATTACTAATCTTCCTATTGTTTTTGTCAATTTTGGGCCCAGGCATGGCAGAAGCATCCACTTATGATGTGATAGTAGTTAGGGGAGATATTTTAATTGACTATACAGTTGCACAGGCCTATTCACAGAAGGAAAAGATCCCCATATTGCTGACAGATCCAAAGATCCTTTCATTATCTTCTAAAAGAGAACTCATGGGATTTTATGACGAAGGTGCAAGAAAAGTTCTCCTTATAGGTGGAACAACTGACGCTATTTCAGAGAGTATTGAACTTGACATAGTAAATATAGGATTTGGGGTGACCAGGATATGGGACTGGGACAGGGCAGGTACAGCGGCACGTGTGGCTATTGATTTATGGAAGTCTTCAAAGGAGTCAGTAATTATTAATGGGAACATTGAGGAGTCGTACCTTATTGCTTCAAAATTTGCAATGAAGAGGGGTATACCGATTCTCGTCACAAATGAGAATGAACTAACTAATTCAACTATAGAAGCTCTTGATATGATAAATTCCAAAAAGGTCTATGTGGTAGGGCCGATGATTTCAGAGAATGTTGTAAAAAGCCTCATCTCGAAAGGAATAGTTGTAGAAAGACTTGGGAAGGATATCAATATCTCAGATGTAATTGACATCGAAGAAGAAGGATTGAATCTCAAGATAGACATAATCTCAATGTTGGTCGGACTATTATTGGGGGCTCTGGCGCTATTGGCAATTTTTAGATTCAAAAAAGATGATTCTGTGCCTGTGTTTGTATTAACTGAGGATGAGCGGAAGCTTGTTCAAGCACTTAAGAATGGTGAAGACCGACAAGAAAGACTTCCTGAAGCTACTAACTTTTCTAGGCCGAAGATTACAAGGCTTGTGATGGACCTTGAATCTAAGGGTATAATCTTCAGAGAAAAGAAAGGAAAGACATATAAAATAAAGCTAGATAAACCCATCAAGGATACCCGATAGGAGGATTATCATGAAGTGTACATCATGTAAGAGAGAGATTACCTCAAATGAGCAGGCTGTTCAATTTCCCTGCCCTTCTTGTGATGAAATTGTAATAAGATGCGAAAGATGCAGGGTACTTGTAAATAAGTACCAGTGCAAATGTGGAGAGTTTGTAGGTCCATAAAAAGGTGATTTGATGGCTGATTTTAATTTAAGTATCACTGCAATGATTATGCCAGATTCCCCTGATGTTGATATAGGGGTAATGAAAAAAGCAATTGAGGCTGCAATACCTTCCAATATGAAGCTTCATAAAATTGAAGAGATTCCTATTGCATTTGGTCTTGTATCTTTGAAGGTCATGTTATTGGGCAAGGATCAGGCCGGCGGAACGGATGAACTTGAAAACAACTTCTCAAGTATCGAGAATGTTACCCAAGTTGAAGTAACTGACGTTAGAAGACTTGTCGGTTAATTTTTTATCTTAAGAGAATTTTGATTAACTTCGGTTCTATTCCTGCTATTGGTTAAATTTATATACCAATAGCGGGTTTTAGTTGTCATGGACAGCTTGATTGATTTTGCCTTGAAAAGAGAGTATGAACGC
>Ga0172382_10012303_pt1 | contig 11188 bp, 8 predicted proteins | sample Leawel138RmetaG_FD_122245 | JGI IMG/M metagenome (GOLD analysis project Ga0172382, IMG submission 122245) | Leachate microbial communities from a municipal landfill in Southern Ontario, Canada - Leachate well 138R metaG | ecosystem: Engineered > Solid waste > Landfill > Unclassified | place...
CCTGAAGAACACCTGAAAATCCACAACCCGCACACACCGCCGACCGTGTTTGAACTGTTCAGCCTGGTACAGGCCGACAAGGCCAGGGGTTATGTGCTTGAGGAAGGTTTCTTCGAAACAAATATCTCGTCAATTGCGGCACCGGTTTTTGACGAAACCGGGCGTGTGGTCGCCGCCATGGGCATGACGGTTCCCGCTGTGCACGTACCAGAGCTTGACCGGGACATGCTGGTCAATAAAGTCAAGTCGTCGGCACGCGAATTGTCAATGGCACTGAATGCCCGGCCCTGACACTTGACGCAGGCTGCTGACCCCGGAACTGCATGAGAAAACTGACCCACGCATCATACCCAGGCACTCTGGTTGCGGCTCGGCTCCATGCTCTGGCTTAGATGCTGAATGCAATCGTCGACAATTGTTGCCCGGCGACTTTCAGGGTGGTCTCGAGGTTTCGTCGGGTCGTTTTTTCTGCAAGCGCCTGTGCAGGGCCCGCAACACTGAGTGCGGCAACCGGTTGCCCGCTGCGGTCAGTAACTGCGACGGCGCACGCACTGATACCCTGCTCAAGACCTGAGTGACTCCAGGCAAAACCTTGGGCCCGCACCTCCTGCAGACGTATCTGAAGCGCCTGTAAAGCGTCAGGGTCTGCCTGGGAAAGCGCACTCAATTCGGCACGCTGTATCAGGGCCTCGGGTGTCAGTGCCGCCAGCATGGCCTGACCCGGAGCCGCGCGCCAGGCCGCAATACGACTGCCTATGGTGATCAGACTAACCAGGCCTGCCGGGGGCATTTCACGCAACACGTAAGTGATATCAGGCCCATCAGGCAAGCTCAGGTAGGCGGCGTGACCCGTCTGTTGGCATAGCCCGCGAACCACGCGCCGCCCGGTAGAAATCAGGTCGTGCCCCCCCATGCCCTTTGCCGCCATGGTCAGGTAGCGCAAGCCGACCTGATAACCGCCACCCGGTAATTTTTCAATCATGCCTTCGTGCTCAAGCGTGGCCAGCAAGCGCATGACGGTAACCCGATTGACATCGATCAGCCGACCTGTTTCGCTAAGATTTTCGGTGCTGCCCCCCTGGGCAATGAACTCGAGCAAGCGCAACCCCCGAATAACCGGGGAAACCAGCCCTGTCGTCGAGTTATCTGCCAGGTCGGCCTGACCCGGAGCGCGACGCGCTGGGCTCATGCTGCCTGCCCGGCAGGTTCACCCAAAGGCACACCCCAGGCGTCGTAAGCGTAGACCCAATCGGCGTTGCTGCCGGCCTTGAGCCAGTTATTGCCGCGTGAGCCGATCTGGATCTGTGAAGTCCGGGCAAGGCGTGAATCCTGGAACGCCAGCAAGGCAGCGTCGACCGACGGATACGACGGGTCAGCCAGGCAGCGGGCCAGAACAATGCCGTCTTCAATCGCCTGGCCCGCCCCTTGCGCCATGAACGGCATCATGGGGTGCGCGGCATCGCCCATCAGTACGCAACGCCCTTCAAACCAGCGCGGCAGCGGATCGCGCACGTACAACGCCGACTTCAAAACGGTGTCGCATGCGTTGAGTACCGCCAGGGCTTCAGGGTGAAAATCCTGGTACAACGACTTGAACTCGCTGACATCACCAGGTGCAGTCCAGGACTCTAGGTTCCAGCCCTCTTGCGGTATGGTGGCAAAAATGAAAATATCTTTGCCCAGATTCAGGGGGAAAGTCACAATTTGAACCTCGGGAATCGACCCCCACCATTTGGTAAAAGCATCCAGGTTGGGAATGCCCGAGAGCTTTTCAGCCGGAACGACAGCACGATAGGCCACCACTCCGGTGAAGTCCGGCTTTTCTTTACCGAACAGCGCGGTGCGAACCGACGAATGGATACCGTCGGCACCAATCAAGACATCGACAACGTCGGTTGAACCGTCTTCAAAGGTAATGTGAACCTGGCCGTGACGCTGCGCAACGCTGGCAACACGCCGCGAGAACTGCACGGTACCTGCTGGCACGGCATTTTCAAGCGCGTGCATCAGGTCGGCACGGTGCAAGGTAAGTTGCGGTGCGCCGTATTTATCTTGTGCTGCCTGTGCCATTTCGATGCGCGATGTTTCTTCACCGGTATAGCCGTCACGACTGATGCGGTACGTTGGCCGTGCAGCCGTTTCGCGCAATGCGTCACCAATACCCAGGCCGTCAAGGGCACGCACGGCGTTGGGCGTCAGATTGATATCCGCCCCAACACGGGCAAACCCCTTGGCCTGCTCATAGACCACCACATCTTTGCCAAGCTTTTGCAGCGCAATTGCCGCTGTCAACCCGCCAATACCTGCCCCTGAAATGCCAATACGCTGCGTTGTCATAACCGTCTCCGTTGATACTTGTGCGATGCGACAGAACACAATGATCTGTTCGCGTAAGGTTCATTTATGAACAATATGTTCAAATTTTATTTAAGATCAACTTATCGGGATACCCGGGTTTATACCGATAAGTTCACTGATGACATGCAACGAAGGTGACTGGCGTGTGCAAGCGAACCCATATGTACATACGAACCCATATGTGCAAGCGACACCAAAAAAAACCCCGTTGCACTGGGCAACGGGGCAGATTGTGTTTTGAAAAAATCAGGATCAAATCCTTCCAGCAGAACAAGGCCGTTAAAACGTCAATGAGCCCAAAGACCCTGATGCCGGCAATCGAAGATGTATCAGTTGTCGTCGCCAGTTGCACCAGACGCTTCAGCCTCGGCACCCCCGCGGGTCTGGCTAAGACGGGCAAGATAGGCCGCGTCAATATCACCGGTAACGTACTGCCCGTTGAAACAGGACGATTCGAACTGCCGCATGGCCGGATTCAGGTCGTTAAGCGTTCGTTCAAGATCAGACAAAGCCTGATAGACCAGGCCGTTTGCACCGATTTCACGTGCGACCTCATCGGGTTCGCGCTGGTGGGCAATCAGTTCAGTTTGTGTGGGCATGTCGATACCGTACACGTTGGGAAAGCGAACCGGCGGTGCTGCTGAAGCAAAAAACACCTTGTTGGCACCCGCTTCACGCGCCATTTCAACAATTTGCCGGCTGGTTGTGCCACGCACAATCGAGTCATCAACCAGCAACACATTCTTGCCGCGAAATTCCATGTCGATGGCGTTGAGCTTCTGACGCACCGATTTCTTGCGAACCGCCTGCCCCGGCATGATGAAGGTGCGACCCACGTAACGGTTCTTGATGAACCCTTCGCGGTAGTTCAACCCCAGGCGAGCGGCCAACTGCATGGCCGAAGGTCGGGATGAATCAGGAATCGGCATGACGACATCGATTTCCCCGAGACGCAGGGCTTTGGCGACGTTATCCGCCAGATATTCACCCATGCGAAGACGGGCATCATAAACCGACACGCCATCCATCAGGGAATCGGGACGGGCAAAATAAACGTACTCAAACAGACAAGGCAGCAGTCTGGGCGCCTCGGCACACTGCCGGCTGCTGAGATTGCCATCACGGTCAATCAAGACAGCCTCGCCCGGGGCAATATCGCGCACGAAATTGAACCCGCACCCCGATAACGCCACAGATTCAGAGGCGATCATCCATTCGATACCCTTGGGTGTTTCCTGTGAACCCAGGCACAAGGGGCGTATACCGTACGGGTCGCGAAATGCCACCATACCGAAACTGGCAATCTGTGCTATGACAGCGTAAGCGCCACGCACACGACGGTGTACCGCCGAAACCGCATCAAAGACCGCCGTGTCATCCAGCGATGCGCCGGTTGCCGCCTGCTGAAGTTCGTGTGCAAACACATTGAGCAAGACTTCAGAGTCGGAATTGGTATTGATATGACGGCGGTCGATACGGAATAGTTCTTCGCGAAGCTCACGCCAGTTGGTCAGGTTGCCGTTGTGAACAAATGTAATACCAAACGGCGCATTGACGTAAAACGGCTGCGCTTCATCAACGCTGTCACTGGAGCCTGCCGTCGGGTAACGGACTTGCCCCAAACCGCTATTGCCCGGCAGTGAACGCATATTGCGTGTGCGAAAAACATCACGCACCAGGCCATGAGCCTTGTACATGCTGAAAAACTGGTCATACGACGTGGCGATGCCGGCCGCATCTTGCCCTCGGTGTTGCAGCAGCAACAGACTGTCGTAAATGAGCTGGTTAACAGGGTTACGGCCAGCAACCCCAACGATTCCGCACATGAGAAATTCCTGAATATGAAACTTAGTAAGGCAACCAAGACGCCAGTGATGGCGGCAAAACTGTTTTGATGGCCTGCACCCCCTGCACCGCGACGGGCGACAGGCGGGCATCACGCCACCAGGGCTCTTTGGGCAAGTCGGTATAGCCGCCCAACGACACCAGAACCAGAATAATCAATACACCACGCATCACACCAAACAGTATTCCCATGCCATGATCGGCCGGCGTAAGCCCGGTCTTTTTGACCAGCGTCCCTAACGTAACGTTGACCAGGCCTACCAGCAGCAGCACCACAATAAAGACCGCGGCGTAAGCCACCGCCGTACGCAACAAATCGTTGACAACATAAGGCGTCAGCCAGACCGATGCCCGCGGTGCCCACCAAATGGCCGCCAGAAAGGCGGCCAGATAGGCAATCAGTGAAAGGACTTCTTTGACCAGACCGCGCAACAGGCCCAAAAACCCGGAAATGACCAGAATGGCCAACACGATATAGTCAAAACTGGTCACTTGGTAGAAATGAAACCGTTGTCGTAACCCAGTGCACGCAACCGCGTTTGGGCAGCCTGTGCCGCTTCACGGGTGGGAAACGGGCCAACCCGCAAACGCCACGCCGTTTTTCCGTTGGCCGTTGCCGACTGGACAAAGGCATTGGTCACCCCCGCATCGACAAGCTTGTTACGCCGTGCTGTAGCATCTTGTTCAGTGGTGTAGGCTGCAATTTGCAAAACAAAATTACCTGGCTTGGCAGGGGTCGCCGCAGGCTTTTCCGCAGTTTCAGGCTTGCGGCCTTCCAGCAGTGCCAGGGCCACCGCGCCATCGTCGGTACGACCGGAAGCCGCTGCAGCAGGCGCAGGTTCTGGCTTTGGTTTGGGCGCAGGTTCTGGACGCGCTTGAACCGGAGCCAGCGCGCTCGGGGCCGTCGATTCTGGCTGGCTGGCAACTACAGGCGGCTCGACTTCAGGTGGCAGATCAACCGGCCCTTCAGGGTCGGGCAACTGTTCAATGGTGATGTTGCCTGTATTCACGGCAGCCAGGTCAACGCGATTCTGGTCAGGAAGCGCTGGTATTGCAGGCACCACAATAGGCGACACCGGACTGCCGGGCGGCGGTTCGTTATCAATAAGCATGGGCACAACAATGACAGCCGCCACGACCAGTGCCAAGGCACCGATAAGGCGACGACGCGCACGTACGCGCAACTCGTTGGCCTGGGCCTCGTTCGGACGCGCCGAGGTACGACGTGACTCGTCTGAATCAGACCCTTTAGAGAAAAACCCCATGGCAACCCGTAAAACGTTAGCTAACTTTGCGGCCCAGCCAGTTTAAAACCGGCCCGACAGTGTGGAAAGAACCAAACACGAGAATTCTATCATTGTCGGCTGCCTGCTTTTGCGCTGCGGCAAAAGCCTGAATCGGATCGTCATATACAGATACAGTAACAGCTTCGTCTTTGCCCTCTTGAGACCCTATGACGCGACGGACATGCTCGGCCAGAGCCTGACCGGTGGTTGCCCGAGGCCCGTCGAGGGTGGCGCAATACCAGTGGTCGATACGCGGTGCCAGTTTGGCCAGGGTTTGCTCAATGGCCTTGTCAGAAAACATGCCAACCACCGCGTGGGTATACGGGTAGAACGGCATGCTGTCCAGATTCTGGGCCAGAACCGCTGCTGCATGCGGATTATGGGCCACATCGAGAACAACTGCAGGCGAGCCCGGCAAAATCTGCATGCGCCCAGGCAACATGACTTGTGCAAGCCCCATACGTACAGCTTGTTGAGGTACTGCCAGGCGATCGCGCAAGGCCTCAAGGGCGGCCAGAACAGCACTGGCATTAAGCAGCTGGTTTGCGCCTCGCAAAGCCGGGTAAGCCAGACCGCTGCGACGCTGCGCGCGCCCGCCGTATGCCCATTGCTGGCGGTCGCCCGAATAATTGAAGTCGCGGCCGACCAACCACAGATCGGCACCAAGGTCAGTAGCGTAGTCGACCAGGGTTTGTGGCGGTACCGGGTCTGCACAAATTGCCGGTCGACCGGCACGATAGATGTGTGCCTTTTCCCAGCCGATTTTTTCGCGGGTGTCGCCCAGCCATTCGGTGTGATCAATATCGACACTGGTGATGATGGCACAATCGCTGTCAACCAGATTGACGGCATCGAGCCGACCACCCAAACCGACCTCAAGAATGATGACATCGACAGGGTTATCGACGAATTCGCACAAGGCCGCCAGGGTGGCGTATTCAAAGTAGCTTAAAGAAACGTCGTTGCACGCCCGATGGATACGATCAAACTGGGCCACGATACGGGCATCAGTGACATTGTCACCGTTCACCCGGATGCGTTCATTGAAATTTACAAGGTGCGGCGACGTATACAGGCCCACTTTATAACCGGCTGCCAGCAAAATGGCTTCGAGCATGGCGCAGGTTGAGCCTTTACCGTTCGTACCACCGACCGTGATGACGACACTTTCGGGTTGTGCAACGCCCAGCCGGGCCGCCACCGTTTGCACACGGGTCAGGCCCAGATCGATGGCTTTGGGATGGGCCGTTTCAAGAAAACCCAGCCAGTCGGCAAGCGAACTGGCTGAGGTGGGTAGTTGCGACATGGGAAATGCTCAAAAAACAACCATTTTACCTGCGTCGCGGCGGTGGCAGGTCGGTACATGTGCCATGAGCCACTTCAGCCGCCATGCCGATGGATTCACCCAGTGTGGGATGCGGGTGAATAGTCTTGCCGATATCGACTGCATCAGCGCCCATTTCGATCGCCAGTGCAATTTCACCGATAAGGTCACCGGCATGCGTGCCGACAATGCCGCCACCGACAATGCGATGCGATTCGGCATCGAACAGAAGCTTGGTAAAGCCTTCGTCACGCCCGTTGGCAATGGCGCGACCCGAGGCCGCCCACGGGAACAGACCTTTGGTTACGGCAATACCTTGCTGTTTGGCCTCTTCTTCGGTCAAGCCAACCCAGGCCACTTCAGGGTCGGTGTAGGCCACCGACGGAATGACCCGTGCATCGAAATAGCTCTTTTGACCGGCAATGACTTCAGCGGCCACGTGTGCCTCATGGACAGCCTTGTGGGCCAGCATGGGTTGACCCACAATATCGCCAATGGCAAAGATATGCGGCACGTTTGTGCGCAGCTGTCGATCAACAGTAATGAAGCCGCGATCGGACACCGCCACGCCGGCATGTTCAGCACCAATCTTGCGCCCGTTAGGCACGCGCCCTACCGCCTGCAAGACCAGATCGTAACGTTGCGGGCCGTCTGGCGCACCCTTGCCTTCGAAGGTCACCCAGATACCGTCGTCTTTGGCTTCAGCCCCGACCGTTTTGGTATTGAGCATGACGCGATCAAAGCGGCGGGCATTCATTTTTTCCCAGACCTTGACAAGGTCACGGTCGGCACCCTGCATCAGGCCTGGCTGCATCTCGACGACGTCAAGACGAGCGCCCAGCGCCGAATAAACCGTACCCATTTCCAGACCAATAATGCCACCGCCAACGATCAGCATTTTTTTAGGGATGGAACGCAGCTGCAAGGCACCGGTTGAATCGACCACACGCGGGTCGTTGGGCATGAAAGGCAATTTGACCGACTGACTGCCTGCCGCAATGATGGCCGAACCAAAACGAACGGTTTGGCTGTTGCCCTGGGCGTCGGTAACCGACATATGGTTGGGGTCAACAAACTGCCCGGTGCCGGTCAGTACCTTGACCTTGCGCGCCTTGGCCATGCCGGCAAGGCCGCCGGTCAGCTTGGCGACCACACTGTCTTTGTAGCCACGCAGCGCATCAAGGTCGATGGTGGGTTCACCAAAACTGAAGCCGTGCGAGGCCAGCGACCTGGCCGCCTCGGCCACACCAACCGTGTGCAGCAAGGCTTTGGACGGAATGCACCCGACGTTCAGGCAAACGCCGCCCAGGGTGTCGTAACGCTCGACCAGAATGACCGACAGGCCCAGATCGGCGGCACGAAAGGCTGCTGAATACCCGCCCGGGCCGGCACCCAGCACCAGCACATCGCATTGTGCCTGGGCTGAACCCGTGAACGTGGCTGGGGCCGGCGCTGCGGTGGTGCCGGAAGCCGATGCAGCCGCCGCTGGTGCAGATGCTGCATCAGCGGCGGCTGCTGGTGCAGGGCCACCAGAACCGGCCGCACCAGCGGCTGAATTACCAGCGCCAGACGTTTGCGAGGCGGCGGCTGGGGCACTGGCCTCAACCACGACCAGTGCCGAGCCTTCGGCAACCTTGTCGCCCACCTTGACCAGAATCTGGCGCACTACCCCGCCCTGCTCGGCCGGAATTTCCATGGATGCCTTGTCAGACTCAACGGTAATCAGGCTTTGATCAGCGGCAACGGTATCACCCACGCTGACCAGCACCTCGATAACTTCGACTTCGGCAAAATCACCAATGTCGGGAACTTTCAGTTCTACGCTGCTCATAGTGACCCTTATAGCGCGATGCGACGGAAGTCAGCCAGAAGGCTGCCCAGATAAGCATTAAAGCGTGCAGCGGCAGCGCCATCAATGACACGATGGTCATAGGACAACGACAAGGGCAGCATCAGGCGCGGCTGAAACGCCTTGCCGTCCCAGACCGGTTGATGTGCCGAGCGCATTACACCCAGAATGGCAACTTCAGGCGCGTTGATGATGGGTGTGAACGACGTACCGCCAATACCACCCAGCGACGAAATCGTGAAGCAGCCGCCCTGCATTTGCGCGGGCGACAGCTTGCCGTCGCGCGCCTGCCGGGCCAGATCAGAGGTTTCGAGAGCCAGTTCAACAATGCCTTTTTTGTCGGCATCGCGAATGACCGGAACCACCAGCCCGTTAGGCGTGTCAGCGGCAAAACCGATGTGAAAATACTGCTTGAGCACCAGGTTGTCGCCTTCAAGCGACGCATTGAATTCAGGGAATTTCTTGAGCGCAGCAACGCAGGCCTTGATCAGGAAGGCAAGCATCGTGACCTTGACGCCCGATTTTTCGTTCTCTTTGTTCAACTGTACACGCAAGGCCTCGAGGTCAGTAATGTCGGCCTGGTCATTGTTGGTGACGTGCGGAATCATGACCCAGTTACGGCTTAGATTTGCACCCGACAATTTCTTGATGCGCGATAAGGGCTTCGTTTCGATGGGCCCGAACTTGGCGAAATCAACCTTGGGCCAGTCAAGCACACTGAAACCGCCACCCGTTGGCGCCGAAGCGGCAGCACCTGCGCCTGTGCCTGCTGCCAGGGCTTGCTTGACAAAGGAACGGATATCGTCGGCCAAAATACGCTTCTTGGGGCCACTGCCCTGCACCCGGGCCAGGTCAACACCCAGTTCACGGGCGAACTTGCGCACCGACGGCGATGCGTGCGGCAGCGTGTTCAGGGGTTTGTCGCTGACATAGGCCTCGGTGGGTGACGGCCGGCCCGCAGGCGGGACAGCTGCCGAAGCCACCGGGGCCTGGCTGGTGGTAACAGCGGCAGGTTCGGACGAAGCTGCACCAGCCTGTGTTGCCGCAGGTGCAGTTACGTTCGCAGGTGCCGTCTGGCTTTCGATTTCGATGATGACAGAGCCCTTGGCGACCTTGTCACCGACTTTGACCTTGACCGATTTCACGACGCCGCTGTGCGATGACGGCACTTCCATGGAGGCCTTGTCTGATTCAACGGTAATCAGGCTTTGTTCTGCGCTAACGGTGTCGCCTTGCGCAACCAGCACCTCAATGACCTCGACTTCGGCAAAGTCACCAATATCAGGCACTTCAACCATGACACGTTCGCTGCTGGCAGCAGATGCCGCTGCGGGCGCAGGTGCGGCACCGGCTGCGGCAGGCGCCACAGCAGCAGCGGCGCTGGCTGCAGCCGCAGGAGCAGCCGCATTGCCCGCTTCAGCTTCAAGTTCAAGAATCAGGGAGCCTTCCTTGACCTTTTCACCGACCTTGATCTTGACAGACTTGACCCGGCCTGATGCCGTTGACGGGATTTCCATTGAGGCCTTGTCGGACTCGACGGTGATCAGACTTTGTTCTTCTTTGACCATGTCGCCTGCGGCGACCATGACTTCAATGACTTCTACTTCGTTAAAGTCGCCGATATCGGGCACTTTAACTTCGACGAGGTTACTCATGTCGTCTCCCTCAGGCGTATTGCGGGTTGGCTTTGTTGGGGTTGATACCGTACTTGCGAACGGCTTCAGCCACCTTTTCAAGCGGGAACAGGCCGTCATCGGCCAGCGCACGCAAGGCCGCTACCGTTACAAAATGGCGATCGACCTCGAAGTGCTCACGCAGCTTGGCACGGAAATCAGAACGGCCGAAACCGTCTGTTCCCAGCACAGTGAAACGGCGGTTGTCGGGAATGAAGGGGCGAACCTGATCACCGAACAGCTTGACGTAGTCGGTAGACACAACGATGGGGCCTTGTGTGCCCTGCAATTGCTGTGTGACGTAGGGCACCGGCAGGTCTTTGGCATCGGGGCGCAGCAAACGCTCGCGCTCGCAATCAAGACCGTTACGGCGCAACTCGGTAAAGCTGGTAACGCTCCAGACGTCGGACGTCACACCCCAGTCTTTTTCCAGTAAATCCTGTGCCGCCAGCACTTCACGCAGAATCGTGCCCGAACCCATCAGTTGCACATGCAGCTTGCCAGCACCATTGCTGTTGAGCTTGTACATACCGCGAATGATGCCTTCTTCGTCACCGGTATTCAGGCCAGGCTGGGCATAGTTCTCGTTCATCACGGTGATGTAGTAGAAAACGTTTTCCTGGTTTTCTACCATGCGCTTGAGGCCATTCTGGATGATGACAGCCAGCTCGTGTGCATAGGCCGGATCGTATGACACGCAGTTGGGAATCAGCGCCGACATAATGTGGCTGTGGCCGTCTTCGTGCTGCAGACCTTCGCCGTTCAGGGTTGTGCGCCCGGCCGTACCGCCCAGCAAGAACCCGCGTGCCTGCATGTCGCCCGCCGCCCAGGCCAGATCGCCAATGCGCTGGAA
>Ga0172382_10012304_pt1 | contig 11187 bp, 11 predicted proteins | sample Leawel138RmetaG_FD_122245 | JGI IMG/M metagenome (GOLD analysis project Ga0172382, IMG submission 122245) | Leachate microbial communities from a municipal landfill in Southern Ontario, Canada - Leachate well 138R metaG | ecosystem: Engineered > Solid waste > Landfill > Unclassified | place...
AGACTATCCTCCTGCTCGACCGCCACTTGAATGGCGCGGCACAACTTCATGGAGCGCCTGACCCGTCATGAACGCGCGCAAGCACATCTATGTTCTGAATCCCAATTCCAGCGAGCGGGTAACCACGTGTATTGACCGTGCCGTGGCGCGCCTGCGCATCGAGGGTGGGCCGGTCATCACCTGCCTGCGGCTGGCCCAAGGCCCGGCTGGCGTACAGACGCAAGCGGACATCGACATGCTTGTGCCCCACCTGCGGGCGCAGGCACTGAGCCTGCGCGAGAGCGCCTCGGCATACGTGATTGCCTGCTTCAGCGATCCAGGCCTATACGCCCTTCGCGAGGCCGTTGCGCAGCCGGTGCTCGGTATTGCGGAGACCGGCGTACTCACTGCACTGACGCTGGGCCATCGTTTCGGCGTACTTTCCATCCTGCCGACCTCCATACCTCGGCATCTACGGTACTTTGGCGCGATGGGCGTGAAAGACCGCCTTGCGGCAGACTTGTCAATCAATATGGGCGTTGCGGGGTTGGCCGACGAGTCGGAAGCTGCACAGCGGCTCGGGGAAACCGGCAAGCGTCTGCGCGACGAGTACGGAGCTGACGTCGTTGTGCTGGGTTGCGCGGGGATGGCGGCGCAGCGCGATGCGCTTGAACAGACGCTGGGCATTCCCGTCGTGGAGCCCACCCAGGCCACCGTCGCCTCAGCTCTCGGGCGTTGCATGTTGGGATGGTGAACGGCATGAGGGCGAACGAGCACCGTGCCCGAACCATAGCGATGCAACTGTTGGCTGCGCGGCAGCGGCAGACGCCTATTGTCGACTGGCCTGACGACGCCCGGCCAGGTACGTTCGAAGAAGCATATGCCGCACAGTTCTTGCAGATGGAGCAGCTTGGTGCGATCGGTGGCTGGAAGGTGGGAGCGTCATCTCCGCATACGGAGCCCGTGTGTGCGCCACTGCCGCTGAACGGCATATATGAAAAGGAGCATTGGCTTCCGGGAAAGTGTGGAGCAACGCGTAGGGTGGAAGTGGAGCTTGCCGTCGTCATGGCGCATGATCTGCCCCCCAGCGGGGTGCCCTACACCGCGCAGGGTGTGTGGCGGGCCGTCAAACAGCTCAGTGTGGCGATAGAGATTGTAGAGTCGCGATTTGCCGACCCAGCGCAGGCAGGCCGGCTCTCCACGCTGGCCGACCTTGCGAGCCATGGATGCCTCGTGTACCAGGGCTTTGACACGGGCGCCGTTCCCGCTTCAGCGCTGGCGCCCACACGCTTCCGACTTCATGTCGGCGTCGACCGGTGCCTAAATGGTCCTAGTGTGAATCCGGCGGGCGACCCATTGAGATTGCTGGCGTGGCTGGCCAATGTCGGCAGCCAGCCCGCGGGCGGCATACGCCGGGACCAGGTGATCATCATGGGCGCCTGCCTGAGCGCGCTGCCGGCAGAACCCGGAGATACGGTGCACGCTATCGTAGACGGCATTGGCGAACTTGCGTTTGAATTTTGAGCCGATTGTTCGCCGTGTCTAGACGGACGAACGTTGGAGGGTCCTGCCCGTGAGGAAGCCTCCGTCAACAGAGATGCATTGGCCGTTCACATAGCCGGCTTCTTCGCTAAGCAGAAACGCTACGACGGTCGATATGTCGGATGGCTGACCAACGCGCCCGGAGGGGACATGAGTGATGAACTGGTCTCGGTATGATGGGGTGACCATGCCTTCCCGGACCTGGATCAAGCCTGGTGCCACGGCATTGACGCGTATGCCCTGCTCGCCGAATTCCTGTGCCAGCGACTTGGTGAGCATGACCAACCCGGCCTTGGATGCACTGTAAGCAGCGGCTCCCGGGCGAGCCGAGTAGGCGGCGGTTGAAGCGATATTGACAACAGCGCCCCTGCTCTGTGTGCCCAGAAGGTGTCGTACGAAAGCTTGCGTGCAGAAAAAACTGCCCTTCAGATTGGTGTCGAGAACGCGATCCCAGAGTGTTTCGTCCATGTCGAGGGCAGGGACGTTCGGGTAAACGCCGGCATTGTTGACCAGTGCCACGGGGGAGCCGAGCTCCTGCCGGACTTGCTCGAACACTTCAGTAATGCTCTTGATGGACGAAACGTCCATCCGATAGGCTTTTGCGGTGTCTCCGTCTGGAGCCAGCTGACTGGCAACCGCTTGTGCTTCGGCGAGATCGAAATCTGTGATGGCTACGGTATACCCCCTGCTGTGGAGCAGTTCTGCGATAGCCTTGCCAATGCTGCGCCCTGCGCCGGTCACCAGTGCGACAGGTCTTCCTGAACCATTCATATGATCAGTCCCCTGCAAGGACGGTTTCGCCCTTAAGCTTGTTACCCGGCCACATCTTCAGTTCCGCACGTGCGTACTGGGGTGGGTAAGACAGTTCTGCACCCAGGACGCGGGCTGCTTCATAAGGCCAATGAGGGTTGTCGAGGAATGCCCGGGCCAAGGCGACACTATCGGCTTCGCCGGATGCGATGATGCCTTCCGCCTGTTGTGGCGTGACGATCATGCCCACCGCCCGGACAGGGATGTTGACGGCGTTTTTCACCGCTGCGGCGTGTTCCACCTGATAGCTCGGGCCGACCGGAATGGATGCGGGGGCGATGCCGCCAGTCGTGACGTCTACATATTCGCAACCCAAGGCCTCCAGTTCCCGTGCGAAGGCCACACATTCCCGTATGTCGATACCGTGTTCGAGCCAGTCGCTGCCGGTGATACGGGCGCCCAATGCCACATGTGCCGGCACGGCCTGACGCATTGCGCTGAACACTTCCAGCGGAAATCGCATGCGATTTTCCAGGCTGCCACCGTAACGGTCACTGCGCTGATTCACGACAGGCGAGAGAAACTGATGCAGCAGATAACCATGCGCTGCATGCAGTTCAATGAGATCAATACCTATCCTGACGGCTCGTTCCGCGGCGTGGACGAAGGCACGTTTGATGCGTTCGAGGTCATCGAGATCGCATTCCACGCTTTGGGTCGGATCGGACGATGTCGAGGTGAAGGTCAGCCATGGATCCTGGTTGGGACGCAACGGCTGTCCACCCTGCCATGGCACATCACTCGAGCCCTTCCGGCCTGCATGTCCAAGTTGTATGCCCAGACGGGCGGCGCCCGCGCTGCGGCAAAACGCCAGCGTCTGTGCAAGCGCGAATTCATTTGCGTCGCTATAGAGCCCGAGACAGCCATGGGTAATGCGCCCGGCGCGTTCGACGGCGGTGGCCTCGATCATTAGCAGCCCTGCGCCGGAACCGGCCAGCATGCCCAAATGCATGAGATGCCAAGGGGCGGCATTGCCGTCGTTGGCCGTGTATTGGCACATGGGTGACACGGCAATGCGGTTGCTCAGTTGCAGTTGACCGATGGTCAGCGGCGAGAAGAGTTGACTGCTCACTTGATCTCCTTGAGTGCGGTGTTCAAACGTTCTGCTTTTCGCGTGCCAGCCAGGCGTGCACGGCGCCTTCCATGGTGATGAAACTGGCGCCTTTTTCGATCAGGCCCTCAATCAGGTTCTCCAGCATCAACATGCGGTGCCCTCGTCCGATCACGTATGGGTGGCAGGTGTAGGTCAGCACGCCCCAGTTGCAGGTGCGTCGCATGTATTCGAAATCGTTCAGCCAGTTTTCCAGAACCCCACTCGCGTTCTGGAGTCCGGGGGTGACGCTGTTGGGAAGACGCAGGAATTCAAAATGTGGAAAATCATCCAGAGACCAGCTGATGGGCATTTCGATGAGATCGGTTTCCTTGCCGAAAATCATGGGTTTGCCCAGTTCCACCACATCGCCCTGTCGAACGCGGTAAGGCTCATGGTCGTGTGCCATCATGCTGCTTTCGTACAGAAAGCCATTGCGCAGGAGGATATCCACCGTGTTGGGGCTCAGATCCCAGGACGGCGAGCGATAACCCACGGGCTTCTTGCCGGTGAGCTTGAAAATCGCCTCGCTTCCCCGCTGCAGTTCGTCTTCTTCCTCGGCCGCAGACAGGTTGGCGGGGGGAATATGGCTCCAGCCGTGATTCCCGACTTCATGTCCTTCCGCCACGATGCGTTCGCACAATTGAGGGTAGGTGAGGACGATGACGCCGGGAATGAAGAACGAAGACTTGATGTCATAGCGCTTGAGCAGGTCGAGAATGCGCGGCAGCGCTACGGCGCCGAATTCACCGCGCGACACGGGCGTCGGTGAAGTCAGGCCCCGCGCCACGAGGCCGGACATGCCATCAAAATCGAAGGTCAAACAAGCCATCAGTTGTTTCATTCGGAATCTCCGGAGAGTTGGGTGCCGAACCCTGAAGGGTTCTGGAGTTGGCAGGGATGATCTGGATAGAGGCTGGCGTCCTGTTTCACCAGACAGGACACTAGAGGTCGTCGCGGGCCAGTATGGTGAGGGCGACCATCTGCGCGCGCGGTACCAAAGTGTCGAGTTCGCAGTATTCCTTCGGCGTATGTGCATGGCCGCCGACGGGCCCTGTTGCGCATAGGGTCGGCGCGCCGGCTGCAGATGTCAGCCCGCTGTCGGCAGAGCCGCCGGTGGCCTCGCCTTCGACGTCAAAACCCAGTTCAAGCGCTGCGCGTTTGTAATCAGACAATAGTTCGCGGCTGGCGTCGGTTTCAAACAGGGGAAGAAAGCGCCCTTCACGGGTGACGCGCGCGCACGTGCAGGGTACGTCTTCGCCTTCAATGATGTGCATGATGCGCTGATGCAGGCCGCCGCTGTCCACCTCTTTGGGGAAGCGCACATCGAGTTGTCCTTTCGCGTAGGGGGCCACGGTGTTGACTGACACACCGCCTTGAATGGTTCCCACGTTTGCCGTGACGCCGGCGCTTCTGTCGGTCAATGCGTGCAGGTCAACGACTTTTCGGGCGAGCGCTTCGACCGCACTGGCGCCTTTGTCGTGAGCGACACCGGCGTGGGCCGCCACGCCGTCCACTTCAAAGTCGATGAAGAAGGCGCCCTTGCGCCGCGTGACAACGTTGCCCGTAGGCCTTCCCGGTTCTGCATTGAGCACCGTGGCCGCGCCCTGGGCCATTTGAGTTGTCAGTGTCCGGGATGCCGGCGACGCGATTTCTTCATCGCCGGTATAGAAGACACGTATTGGCGCCTTGTTGCCGCCTATTTCCTTGAAGGCACGCGCCACAAACGTGTTCATCACCAGGCCAGCCTTCATGTCGGCAACACCAGGCCCGTAGGCGATTCCGTTTTCCACTCTGTATGGCCGCTCGGCAACAGTACCGTCGGGAAAGACCGTATCCATGTGACCGAGCAGCAGGACATGCGGGGCATCCGGCCCCGCTGTGCCCGGTACCTCGGCCAGAAGACAGTTTCCGTAGTCTTCCAGGGGGAACACAGTGGTGGAAATGCCTGCGGACTCCAGATGCTTGCGGAAGACCTCGCCTACCTTGTCGACGCCTGCCTTGTTGTAGCTGCCGCTGTCTATGTTGACCACTTCTTCCAGAAGCGCGAGCATTTCCTGCTCGTGCGCCTGCAGCCACGACCGTATCGCCGCTACAACGTCTTCGCGATTCATGTTGTTTCCCTTTATTGTGCAGCTGTGATTCATGCAGCCGAAGCCAGCAGACGCGTGCATTCGTAGCGCCATCCGAAGGTGATGTGGTCTCCTACCTTGGGCTGCTGCAAGGTGGATCCGATCACCGTGTTGGGCGTCAGGGCGATGAACTTGGCGCCCGCACCGGCATCAAGATGAAAATAGGTGAGCGCACCGGTGTAAATAACGTGTGACACGGTTCCTTCAAGCACGTTGTATCCGTCTGATTGCGGGTCACACAAAACAATGTTTTCCGGCCTTACCGAGATTTCCACCTGCTCGCCGGGAAGGGCGTTCACATCAGCCGAAGCGAGGACGCGCGTACCACTTTCGCGCAAGGAAACTTCGAGCCAGCCTTCTTTCTTTTCGCCGGCAATGGCAGTAATGGCATTCGATACGCCGATAAAATCGGAAACGAAAGGCGTGGCAGGACGTTGGTAGATTTCCTGTGGCGTACCCAGCTGTACGATGGATCCGCCATCCATCACGACGATACGATCCGACAGGGTCAGCGCTTCTTCCTGATCGTGTGTGACAAAAATGGTGGTGATGCCGACCTCGCGCTGCAGCATGCGGATTTCGACCTGCATTTGCTCGCGCAGCTTTTTATCCAGTGCGCCCAAGGGCTCGTCAAGCAGCAGCACATTGGGCTTGGTCACCAGCGCCCGGGCGAGCGCGACACGCTGCCGCTGACCGCCCGACAGCTGGGAAGGCAGCCGATCCGCCATTGTTTCCAGGCGTACCAGCGACATCACATCCTTTACCTTGGTGGTGATGTCGCTGCGTTTTTCCTTGCGCATTGACAGCCCGAATGAGATATTGTCAAAAACGGTCATGTGCGGGAAGAGAGCATAATTCTGAAACACCATGCCGATATTCCTGCGGTAGGTTGGAATATCGTTCATGACATTGCCGCGAATGATGACTTCGCCTTCGTCGGGCTCCTCCAGCCCTGCAATCATGCGCAGTGTTGTGGTCTTTCCGCAGCCGCTGGGGCCAAGAAAACTGATCATTTCCCCACGCGTGATTGCCAGGTCTATCCCTTTGACGGCAGCAACGTCGCCGTACCATTTTCTGACGCCTTTCAGCTGGACATCAAATTCAGGGGCTGTCATCTGCTTTCCTCAGGCCTTCAGGTTACGGTCGATAAGCGACTTGTATTTCGGGATCTGGCTGCCGATTTCGACAAAATCGGGCCGGATAAGGTCTTTGAGCGCACCCTCAACGGTGATGATGCCCGGCTGCTTGAGTTCGTCGGGGATCTTCACGGTGCTGTTCATGGGTGACCAGAAGGCCTTGCGCAGCATGCCGAGCTGGAATTCCTCGGACAGCCAGGTGTTCATGTAGGCTTGCGACAGGCGCGATTCGCCCGGCGTAAAGCCTTTGACGAGCTGCATGTGCCCGGTCCATTGCACGGCCCCTTCCTTTGGAATCGTGAAGGCGACTTTCTTGCCTTGAGAACGAGCCAGCTCTGCGTAGCCGCCCCAGTATGGTGCCAGCCACACTTCACCACGATGGACGAGGTCGGCTTCGACGATGGGGGAAGACACCCACGCGCCAATGTTCTTCTTATGGGGAGCCCAGGCCTTGATGCCTTCTTCTACGTTGGGCCCCTTGCCGGCGGCCACCCCCGCCATGACGTAGGCGTCGAAGTAGGCGTCCCACATGGAGACGCGGCCTTCGTACTTGGGGTTCCAGAGGTCGGTCCAGGATTCCGGCTTTTCAACCCGATCGGGGTTGTACATGATGCCGTAAGGCATGATTGCGAATGGGATTCCAAAGCCGCCCGCCGTCATCAGTTCTTTAGGGACGGCGCTCATGTTCGTCATGATCTCGGGGTCGAATTTTTCCCACATGCCGTCGGTAATGCCGCGCTGGGCAAAGTAATCATTCATCATCGCGCCGCTGATGACCGGCTTGTTGCGTTGCGCCAGCATGCGTGGGTAGGACGTGGCGTTGTTCGAGTCGACGACCTCGATTTCCAGATTCGGGTAGCGCTGCTTGATGATGGGGGTGGATATTTCGTGACAGAGAGAAGGCAGGGCGCCAGGCTGAGAGAGCACAACCAGTTTCTTCACTTCCTCTTCTGTGGCGGCCGCCAATGCTTTGGCGAAGGGTAGCGCCGTGGCGGCACCGGCGCCCATCAGCAACATGGATTTCAACAGTGTGCGCCGCGATTCGCTGGTACCGTACTGTTCCAGCAACTCCAGCTCTTCGATGTTTGATTTTTTCATTTTCGATACTCCTTTAGGGTGAGAGGCTTCGAATGATTAGTGGCGGAATTGCTTGCGCAAACCAATAAAGCGCTCGATCAGCACCACCGCCACGGCGGTGAACCCGATCAGCAAGGTTGAAATGGCGGCCACGGTCGGGTCCATCTGAAACTCGGTGTAGTAGTAGATCTCAAGCGGCAGGGTCATGACGCCGGGACCAACCAGGAAGAGCGATACGGTGAATTCGTCGAACGACATGATTGCTGAAAATACAGCGCCGGCAATCAGGCCCGGGCGCAGCATCGGCAGGGTGACCAGAAAGAAGGTCTTGCTGCGGTTTGCGCCCAATGTGGCTGCGGCTTCTTCGTACGAGACGTCGATCTCGGCCAGTGTTGCGCCCACCGTCCGGACCACGTAGGGCACCGTAATGATGACATGTGCAAAAACCAGCCCCCAGAAGTTGCGCAACAGGCCCATGGAACCCAGTACCGTGACAAGCGCAACAGCAAACACAATGGCCGGGAACACCAGCGGTGTCATGAACAGCAATTCCAGCAATGTCCTGCCAGGGAAACGATGCCGGACGATGGCGAAGGAACCCAAGGTGCCGACGACCAGGGAAATGAAGGCAGCCAACACCGCGACCGCTGCACTGACCTGCAAAGCATCCCAGAAACCTTGTGTATTCCAGGCGTTTTCAAACCACTTGAGTGAAAACCCCTTGGGCGGGAAGCTGAGTGATGAATCATTACTGAAGGCTGCGGGAATGACGACCGCGATCGGCAAGGCTAAAAATGCCAGGACGATGCCTACGTATAGGTTCAATACCTTTTCATTGGCCATTTTCATCGTTTCGCATGCCTCCGTATTGCAAGGCCGTAGATCAGCAGCACCAGAAGCGTGACAAGCGTAAGAATCATTGAAGCGGCTGAGCCCAAGGGCCAATCAACCATGACCACCATTTGTTCATAGATCGAAATCGACATGACGGTGACATGGCCGCGTCCCAGCCAGATTGGGGTGATGTAGGCCCCGATGCAAAGGCAAAACACAATGACTGAACCTGATGCAATGCCTTGCACAGACAGGGGCAGGACGACACGGATAAAGCTGCGTACGGGGGTCGCACCCAGCACGGCTGCGGCTTCCAGCACAGATTTGTCTATCTTTCCGAGAACGCTCGCGATCGAAAGAATCATGAATGGCAGGAGCACGTGCGTCATGCCGGCCACAACCGTCCAGAAGCTTTGCATCAGGCGCAGCGGCTGGTCGACAATGCCGGTGACCAGCAAGAAAGCGTTGAACAGGCCCTCATTGCCCAGAAGAATGGTCCAGCCGATGGTGCGCACCACGATACTGACGAGCAACGGTGATACCACTGCAAGAAACACAAGATGTTTCCAGCGCGATTCACTTCGGGCGAGATACCACGCAACGGGATAGCCAATGACCGCCGTCAACAGCGTGACGATGATGGCAAGCGAGAAAGTGCGTATCGCAATGCCCAGAAAATAAGCGTCAGTGATGAACTGGGCGTAGTTGTCCAACGTGAAGGACGCATCCCCTGGGAATTGGTCGAGGAAGGACAGCCGCAGCATGGTGGCGAATGGCCAGAGCAGCCCCACCGCGAGCAGGACGACCCCGGGGCCGATCAGGGCCCACAGCCCGAGCGTCCGCTTGATATTGGGACGCGGCCTGGGCCTCTTTTCCAGTGCTACGGCCCCCATGTCAATTGACCCACTGGCCGCCGTCGACATCGATCACCTCTCCGGTAATAAAGCAAGGTTCCACCGTGGCCAGGAATTCGACCACGACGGCGATATCTTCGGGCGTCCCTATGCGTTTGAGCGGAATGGCCTGAGTGATGAGATCATGCCGCTTCTGTATGAGCCCTTCAGTGAGGTTGGTACGGATGGCACCGGGGCACAAGGCATTCACATACACATGGGGTGCCAACTCTTTTGCAAGGGCGCGCGTCAGCCCGAGTACACCTGCTTTAGAAGCGCAGTACGCGAGTTTGCTGACCGCATCCGGACTGCCCCCGGTATTTGCGCTGATGGAAGACATGTTGATGATGCGACCGCTGCCTTGATCGACCATGGTCTGGGCCACGGCCTTGCACCAGTTGAAGACGCCCTTGAGGTTCACGCCGATGGTGGTGTCCCATTCCTGCTCGGAGATTTCGAGGATGCTCTTGGGCTGCGAGATGCCCGCGTTATTCACCAGAACATCGATGCGGCCGAACGTGTCGATGACGGTCCGGCTGTGTGCCTGTACCTGATCAAGACGACTGACATCACCTGCCAAGGCCAAGACCCTGTGACCGGCGTCGCGAAGCTGTTGCACAGCGGCTTGCATGCTCGCTTCATCCCTGTCGGCAATGGCGACGGCGTGGCCTTTTTCTGCAAGTTTGAGTGCGGTTGCGTACCCGATCCCGCCGGCAGCACCCGTGATAACGGCAACTTTCGTACTCTCGTTCATCGTTCTTCCCGCAGCAGAATGCACCGACGTCTCGGTTCGGTGCTTCAGAGTTTGTTTGTGACTGTATAGAACCATGATTCATATTTTTCTGCAACGAATATTGCATATAATGGAGATAGTGATTTCCCTGATGGCAGCACCCGGATCCCTGGCCCGACAATCGGGAAAATGCCTGCACTTGAACTCCCAGGGCTTCGATTTTCCGCTATTCTTTAGTTGTTTTAAGCAGAAAAGAAGAACCAAATGAACTTGTTTGACAGGATCGCCAAGCATCCCAAGAAGCTCACCCAGAATGAGACTGTGCTGGTTGAGTACATCGTGTCATGCTATCCGCAGGGGATGCTCGGGTCTGCAACAGATATTGCAAACCGAGTAGGCGTCAGCGCGTCAACAGTGGTGCGTTTCTTTGCAAAACTGGGCTACGAATCGTTCGGTCACTTGCAGCGCGAAGTACGGGCCGAGGTGTCCTCGAAACTGGCGTCTCCCTCCCAGCGCGCACTTCTGGCGATCCAGGAAGAGTCGGCGCCAAGCACCGTCCTTGACAGGGCCTTCACATTCGATAAAGACAATCTCAATGCCACGCGCGAAGCCAACAGCGTGGAAGATTTTCAGCGGTTCATCGATACCATCATCCGATCCGACGGCGGTCGAATTCATCTGTTGGGCGCCAAAAACAGTTACCCCGTCGCGCATTACCTGCATACCCATTTGAATATGTGCATGCCGGGCGTGAATTTGCTGGGAACGGGGGGGGGATTGTTGGCTGATGAGCTGCTGTGGGCCGGTCCGCCTGATACCTTGATTGTCGTGTCGATCAGGCGCTATTCCAGGCAGGTAACGCAGGCTGCACGACACTTCCGTCAGATGGGCGCTTCTGTGATATCCATTACGGATAGTCCGCTGGCTCCTATTGCAGGGCTGTCTGATCATCGCTTGCTTA
>Ga0172382_10012306_pt1 | contig 11186 bp, 8 predicted proteins | sample Leawel138RmetaG_FD_122245 | JGI IMG/M metagenome (GOLD analysis project Ga0172382, IMG submission 122245) | Leachate microbial communities from a municipal landfill in Southern Ontario, Canada - Leachate well 138R metaG | ecosystem: Engineered > Solid waste > Landfill > Unclassified | place...
CCCCTGAATGTCCTGTCGCGCGCGTGCCACCTGATCAAGCCGCCTCATCCGATCAATCCAACGGTCGATTGTATCAGCGCCGCCCGCCTGCCCGGCGCATGCGGAACAGTGCGCGAAATCAGGCTTCCTCTCCGATGAAACCACCGGACTGGCGCCGCCAAAGCGCGGCATAAAGGCCATTGTTTTCAATCAGTTGTGCGTGCGTTCCCTGTTCCAGGATGCGACCCTTGTCGAGTACGACGAGCCGGTCCATGCGTGCGATCGTGGACAACCGGTGCGCAATCGCGATCGTGGTCTTGTCCTGCATCAGGGTATCCAGTTGTTCCTGGATCGCCGCCTCCACATCCGAATCCAGCGCCGAGGTGGCCTCGTCCAGCACCAGGATCGGCGCGTTCTTCAGCAACACCCGCGCGATCGCCATGCGCTGGCGCTGGCCACCGGACAGTTTCACGCCACGCTCGCCCACTTCCACGTCATAACCGCGCTGACCATCGCGACCACTCAGACCCTCGATGAATTCATCGGCCCGGGCCCAGCGCGCGGCCTCACGCATTTCGGTTTCGCTCGCGTCCGGGCGGCCATAAAGCAGGTTTTCGCGCACCGTGCGATGCAGCAGCGAGGTGTCCTGCGTCACTACACCGATATTGCGCCGCAGGGATTCCTGGGTGACGGCGGAAATGTCCTGCCCATCAATCAGGATGCGGCCACCCTCGACATCGTGGAAGCGCAGCAGCAGGTTCACCAGCGTCGACTTGCCGGCACCGGAACGGCCGATCAGGCCGATTTTCTCGCCCGGGCGGATGTCCAGCGAGAAATCATCGATGACATTGCCGCCGGCACCGTAGTGGAAACGCACCTGCTCGAAGCGGATGCCGCCGTCGGTGACGACCAGTTCCCTGGTGCTGCGGTCCACCACGCGCAGCGGTTCGGCCAACGTGCCGATGCCGTCCTGCACGGTGCCGATGTTCTCGAACAGCCCGGCCACTTCCCACAGCACCCATTCGGACATCGAACGGATACGCATCACCAGCGCGATCGACACCGCAATCGCGCCACCGCTGATGCTGCCATGCAACCAGACCGCGACCGCCACCGCCGCGGTGCCGATCAGCAGCAGCGCGTTGAGCGTGTGCAGGCTGGTGGTCAGCAGGGTCACCAGCCGCATCTGGCGGTGCACCGTGACCAGGAAACCATCCATCGCCTCGCGCGCATAATCCTGCTCGCGCGCGGTGTGGGCGAACAGCTTGACCGTCTGGATATTGGCGTAGCTGTCGACGATGCGTCCGGTCATCTGCGCGCGCGCATCGGCCTGCGCCATCGACACCTTCTGCAGGCGCGGCACGAAAAACCGCACCAGCCCGGCATAGCCGAGCAGCCAGGCCAGCAGCGGCAAGGCCAGCCAGACATCGGACTTGAAGGCGAGGAACAGCGTGCCGATGAAATACACCACCACGTAGACGAAAGCATCGAGCAGCTTCAGCACTGTCTCGCGGATCGCCAGTGCGGTCTGCATCACCTTCTGCGATACCCGCCCGCCGAACTCGTCCTGGAAGAACGACAGGCTCTGGCGCAGCATGTAGCGATGCGCCAGCCAGCGCGCGATCATCGGGTAATTGCCCAGCAGCGTCTGATGCACGAACAGCGCCTGCAGACCGATCAGCAGCGGATAACCCAGCAGCACCAGCAGGCCCACGCCCAGCAACTCGCGTCCGTGCCGCTCCATGAAACCTTCGCGCGGCTCCTGCCCGACCCAGTCCACGATGCGCCCGATCCAGTCGAAGAAATAGATCTCCGCCGCCGACACCATCGCGGTCAGCAGCGCGACCGCCACCAGCCACGGCAACACCGGGCGCGAGTAATGCAGCACGAACGCCCACAACCGGCGCGGTGGCGCCTCCGGCTCGCGCATCGGATAGGGATCGACCAGCGATTCGAAGAATCGGAACATGATTCCGCCACGACAGAAAAGGCAAAGCCCGCCGCAAACGCTGCGACGGGCTGTTCGGAAAGCTCCCGCCACAGCGGAAGCACGACTCAATACGACATCAAACCGCGGCCCGCCTGTTGCGGGCAGGAACGCGGGTTCAATCCGGATCCGGGATCAAGCCGGATTCGGGATCACAACCCTGGCCCAGATCATAGGTCGGGGTGAGCACCGCGAACCCCGACATCGTGATACCCGGAACCCGACCACGTTGGGGCTCGCAACGCTCACCCCAACCTATAACGTCCGGTGGTTGAAGCCCCGCAGGCCCTCAGCCCGGATCCAGCGGCGTCAACAGCTTCGGGCCGCGATTGTCGCCAATCATGTAGACCCCGCCATCGGCCAGCGCCTCGGGTGAGGTGGCGTTGCGGACGTCCTCCGGCGACAGCCACGGCAATGGCTGAAGCGGGCCGGGAACATAGGCGGTCCATGTGCCCTCGTGGCGGGATTTCGCCCGGTGCATCGTCGTCAGCCGGAATGAAACGGGCACGCTCACCAGCCAGTACGGCTCAGCGGCGGACTCACCTTCCGTGGGCGGCAGGAAGCGCCAGTCACGTACCGCCTTCAGGCTGGCATCGCTCAACAGCCCGCGCCAGCGCTTCATTCTGTTGTCCGAAGCGGCCGACAACAGATTGACCTGGCGCACGGCCGCATCCTCCACGCCACCATCGGGCCCGATTTTCAAGGCCAGATGCACATCGCCCTGCACACCGGCGCGCAGCGCCTGATTCGGGTACGTGGGCGCACGGTTCTTCTCCCAACGCACCTGGGTCGCGTCCTGCGGATCGTAGACTTCGAAACTGGCGCTGCGGATGAATGCGCGGAACTCGCCTTCATCGTTGCTGACGGCCGTCAGCCGGAGGGAAACCGGCGCCTTTGCCGGCACCGCAACGCCCTGCTGCATGATCGGCTCAAACCGCCAGGCCATGATGGTTTGGCGAATGAACCCGGCCAGACTGCGTTCCAGCTCCTCCTCGTGATTCAGCTCCAGGCTTTCGACCGAACCATCTGTCGCGATATGGATTTCCCCGCTGACCCGCATGCTGGCTTCCAGCTGCTTACCCGAAGCACGCGCGCCTGCCGCCATCGCCACACCGGCGACCAGGAAAAGAACCAGACCGCACATGGTCCGCAGAAGACTGTTTCGCATGGTGACTCCTCACATTGCTGGACAGAACCGGACACCGCCATCGGCAATATCCGCATCGCCGTCGATGGTGGCAGCCCGGCACACGAAAAGACAACCCGGCGCCAGCCCGAAGCCACGGCCTGGAATCGGGTGTGCGAACGCGCAAAATCATAGGTCGGGGTGAGCGAAGCGATCCCCGACATCACAACACCCAAAACCCGGCCACGTTGGGGTTCGCAAGCTCACCCCAACCTATGGCATCGGGTGCTTGAAAGCCCGCAGGCTCTCAGTCCGGATCCAGCGGCGTCAGCAACTTCGGGCTGCGTGCTACGCCTTCCAGATAGACACCGCCATCGGGCAGCACATCGGGAAGCGTGGTGTAGGCGGTGGGTGCCAGCCACGGCAACGGTTGCAGCGGGCCGGGCACGTAGGCCACCCAGGTGGCTTCACGTTCGCTGGCCTTGGTCGGTTCGGGATCAAGGCGGAAGGCGACCGGCACCGTGACCACCCAGAACGGCGCGTTCACGGCCTCGCCGCGACTGGGCGGCGTGAATGTCCAATCACGCGCGGCGCGCAGGCTGGCCGATGCCAGGGCCGTGCGCCAGCGTTCCATCGTGCGTTCGGACTCCAGCGCGTGCACATTGATCTGGCGCACCATCGAATCCTCGACCTTGCCGTTGCGCCCGATCTTCAATGCCAGATAGACATCGGCGGCCACGCCGGCGCGCGCCACGATATTGGGATATTCCGGTGGCCGGGTGCTTTTCCAGCGCACCTGGGTCGGATCGTCGGGATCGTAGACATCGAAACCGACGCCGCCGATCATCGCGCGGTAATCGCCAGCCCCGGATTCCCGTGCCACCAACCGGATCGACATCGGCGATTCCACCGTCACCGCCGTGCCCTGCTGCATGACCGGCTCGAAACGCCAGGTCAGTGCGGTCTGTTCGATGAATTCGGCCAGTGCCGGCATCAGTTTCTGTGCCTTGTTGATTTCGGCCTTCTGCACCGTGCCGTCGGCGGCGATATGGATGCTGCCGGTCAGCAGCATGCTGCTTTCGACCTGGGCATCGGTCTGGGTGAGTCCGCTGGCGGCCAGCGGTCCGGCCAACAGCACCAGACCCCAGCCCAGCAGGAACCGCGAAATCTCGTTTCGCATCTGTGCTTCCTCCCTGTTGTCCGACATCGCCACGTAACGCCAACAACAGCGTTTTGCCGCGCCGTTGTCTTGATACTGTCACGCATGGCGACCAGATGAAACCCGGGCGCGATCAGGGAGGAAGGGCGTAACTCAGGCAGCTTCGTCCAGCAGCTGGATCTGCACGGTATCCGGGTCCACACGCTGAACATCGATGCCCTGCGCACGCAGCATCTGCACCAGCCCGTCTTCGCCGATCAGGTGCATCGCGCCAACGATGACCAGGTGCGTGCCGTCACCGCTCTCCAGCATCGCGCGCACCTGCGGCAGCCATTTCAGATTGCGATCGCGGTTCAGCAATACGTACATCTGCGGGGTCTTGTCGATCATTTCGCCATTGATCATGTCCACCAGACGGGTGTCGTCGCCGCTGCGCCAGATATCCAGCAGTTCCATCAGCTTCTTGCGCATTTCCGCCGGCGGGCCGAGCGCTTCGTCCAGCATCTGGGCCTGCTCTTCAAGTGGGGAATTGTCCAGCGCGCCGAGTTGTTCCAGCACGGTTTCAAGGCCACTGACCGGCTTGCCATCGGCAGCGGCGCGCTGCATGAAGTGCTGGTCCAGGCCGAGCGAGGGATTGAGCCCGGCGGCAGTCATCGCGCCGACTGCCAGGTTCATGCCCATGAACCACGGCTTGAATGCATCCGAACTGGCCATCGCAGCCTCGCTGCCGCCCATGAAGGCCTGCAATTTGGCGGCGGTTTCCTCCGGAATCACCGAACGCAGGGTGCGGCCGTCATCGAACTTGGCCAGCGCCTGGATCGACGCCATGGTTTCCGGCGCGGTCATTTCCGCCGGGTCCACCTCGAACACCACGCGGCCGGCTTCGGAATAGGCCAGCTCCACCTGCGGGTGCAGCGGGTAATCCTCCGGCGTGAGCAGGTGGAACGAGCCCAGCATGTAGACCGTGCCGGCCTTGCCTTCGGCCTTCCACAGCAGCGGCACCGGTGCCGCCAGCGCGTTGCCGATCCCGACCATGGCCAGCAGGCAGCCGACCAACCATCCTTTCTTCATCGTGTTTCTCCATAACTTGCGTGTGTGCTGTCGCCATCGAACAGCTTGTGCGGGTTCATGACGCCGTTGGGGTCGAAGGCGTGACGGATGCCGCGCATCAGCGCCAGCTCGGCGGCATCGCGGGTGCTGGACAGATGCGGTTTCTTGACCAGGCCGATGCCGTGTTCGGCCGAGATGCTGCCACCGTGGCGTTGCAGCGCCTGCGCCAGCAGCGAGGTGACGCGGCTGCATTCGTGCACGAAATCGGCATTGGCCATCGGCTCCGGTTTCAGCACGTTGATATGCAGATTGCCATCGCCGATATGGCCGAACCAGACCACATCGAACTGCGGATATTCGCGTGCCAGCAGGGCCTGGGTTTCGGCCAGAAACGCCGGCATCGCGCCGATCCTGACCGAGACATCGTTCTTGTAAGGCACATGCGGCGCCAGCGCTTCGGTGATGCCTTCACGCAGGCGCCACAGCGCGGCGGCCTGGGCCTGGCTCTGCGCGATCACGCCATCGCCCACCAGCCCGGCATCGAGCAGTTCGCTGAAGGCGGCCAGCGCGGCGTCCTGCTTTTCCTCCGTGTCCGCATCGAATTCGGTGACCACGTAATACGGATGCTCCTCCTCGAACGGCCGCTGCGCGCCATGCGCCACCACATGCACCAGCGCGCGCTGGGTGAAGAACTCGAATGCCGACAGCGTCAGCCGCGCGCGCAAGCCCTCGAACACCTGCATCAGCGCCTCGAACGACGGCAACGCGAGCAGCATCACGCTGGATTCGGGCGGCGGATCGGTCAGCCACAGCATCGCCTCGACCACGATCCCGAGCGTGCCTTCGGCGCCGATCACCAGCTGGCGCAGGTCGTAGCCGCTGGAATTCTTGACCAGCCCACGATTGAGCTGAACCAGCTCGCCGCTGCCGCTGACCAGGGTCAGCCCGGCGATCCAGTTGCGGGTATTGCCGTAGCGGATCACGCGGATGCCACCGGCGTTGGTGGCGATATTGCCACCGATGGTGCAGGAACCGCGCGCAGCAAAATCCACCGGATAGATCAGCCCGTGTTCGCGCGCCGCCGCATGCACCATTTCCAGCGGCACGCCGGGTTGCACCGTCAGAATGCGGTCCGCCGGATCAAAGTCCAGCACCCGGTTCATCCGCTCAAGGCTGAGCACCAGCTCGCCGTTGGCCGCGACCGCACCGCCGGAAAGCCCCGTTCTACCGCCCGAGGGGACAATCGCCACCTGATGCGTATTCGCCCATCGCACCAGGCCCTGCACGTCCTCGACGCACGAAGGAAACGCAATCGCCAACGGTGCCGGCACCCAGCGACGGGTCCAGTCGCGGCCGTAGTACTCAAGATCGGCCGAATCGGTCTTGAACATGACTCCGGGAAAAAGGCGGGCAAGTTCGGCGGGGCGGGAGTCGCTCATGGTCGGCGCAGGGAAATATCAGTAGAACGCAAAGCGTTGAACGCCGCGAAGCACGACTTTGCGGCATCGCAGCACGGGAGCGACAGCGTGCCAGCCCCGTGGCACGCCGTCCATTGCTCGCATACTCATTGCACTTCCGCAGGTGGGTCCGAACGCGAAGCCGGCAGCGGAGTACGCCAGTCGGATTGGCCCGAATGTCCTCGCAGCGGTATCCGTATCTTGCCGGTGGCCGAGTCGATCACCGCAGCACGTGCGGCATCGGCATCAAGGCGCAGCTCGCTTTTCCTCTGGGCCTGAAAGGAGAATCCGCCGTTGGTGCCCGCTTCGGCGCGCAGGCGCAACGCGTGATCCACGGCGCGCACCATCGCGTGGATGTCCTGGAACCGCTGCAGATACGGCGTGTACGCCACGGCCGTCATGGGCGCCACGGAACAGCCCAGGACATTGCTGATGCAGCGCCACTGCCGTAACGCGGGCACCCCCGGCACGGGCGGAATATCGCCTCCGTCTGCCAGCGCGCGACGCACCGGTGCAGCACAGGCGTGACCGTAAACAGGGGCCATCATGGCGCGCGTGGCGCGCACATCCAGCACCAACGGGCGCAAAAAGCGGTAGGCCTCCTGATCATTGCGCTCCAAATGGGCGTGGACGGTCTGTTCTTCCCCCCGCATCGCGCTGCACAGGTCGGGAGCGACGTGCAAAGGATCAAACGCCGTAGAGCAAATCGGCGGCAGCGGTTGATCCAGTGGCAACTCCGCCAGCATGTCGGCAAACAGGCGTGATCCGACGGCGACCATGGCACCACCCGTCACGGCGAAAACCAGCGAATCGCTTTGGGCACTCAAACGCCGCCAGGTCTCCACATCCCGGCATACGGCTTCCAGCGCCGCCTGCTGCCGACCCTCGACGAAATCCAGCGCGCTGGCGGCGGGTGAAACGAAAATCCAGCGTAGCGCCGGGAGCGGCGCGAAGGTATGGCCCTTCATCGGGCTGCGGTAGTGATCGAATGCCGACAGGCCACGTACCCGCTCCACGATCGCCCTGTCGTGCTCGATCTGCTGCGCGTATTCATCGCGCTGCGCGCGGACACTTGCCAGACACGCCTGACTGGCAGAGCCGCAATGCTGCAGCCCGGAGGGCCTGCTTGAGTGCCGGGCAAACCTGCCCTCGGCCACGCTTGTCAGGTTGGATAGCACCTGACTCGAGGCCGCGCCATTCAAGGCCTGCCGATAGTTCTCGACATCCGCTGCGACGACCGATTCGACCTCCTCCGGCGGCACGTCGTATTCGATCAGCCACAGCGCCGCGAACGCATTGCGCCCCGGCGGCGCGGGCTCGTCATCCAGCCATGCCAGAGCGGCACGCTGCTCGTCGTTCGGCCCCATCGTCCTTGAAACAACGAACAGCCCGACGACAAATCCCGCCACTATCAACACCAGCAAGCCGACCCATCGCATCAAACGCCTCATGCATACTTCCCCTGCATCTCATGGCTTCAGACTCCAGCCAACGACGCCTGCATCCTCGCGATTGTGACTGTGGCTGTCGGAAACCGGTTTCAGCGCCGCCCGCTGGCGTGCCGCACGAAGAAGCGTTTGAGCGGCGGAAGCCGGTCCACCAGACCCAGCGCCGGCCCGCGCAGCAGCGTCGGCAGCACCGCATCGCTGCCAAACAGGCGTTCGATGCCATCGAAGGCGTAGGCCGCCAACGTGGTTTCGCTGCGGCGACGGCGGGCATAGCGCGACAGCAGCAATTCGGCGCCGATGTCCTGGCCAGCGGCATGTGCGGGCGGCAGCAGGCGCAGCAGTTCGGCCACGTCCTGGAATCCGAGATTGACGCCCTGCCCGGCCAGCGGGTGCACGCCGTGCGCGGCATCCCCGATCAGCAGCGCACGCTCGGCGGCATAGCGTTGCGCCAGTTTCAGCCGCAACGGAAATCCGGCGCGCGGAGAAAGCGATGTCATTGCACCAAGGCGTCCTGCAAACGCGCGTTCCAGTTCCATCGCGAAAGCATCGTCATCCAGCGCCAGCACACGCTGCGCCTCGATTTCCGGCAGGCTCCAGACGATCGAACTGCGGCCCTGGGTGAAGGGCAGCACCGCCAGCGGCCCGCTCGGCAGGAAGCGCTGCCAGGCGGTGTTTTCGTGCGATTGCGCGGCCTGGATGTAGCCGACCACGCCGCGCGCGCCATAATCCCGGCCCCGTGTGGCGATGCCCAGCCGTTCGCGTAGCGGCGAGGCACTGCCATCGGCGCCGATCAGCAGGCGCGCGTGCAGATGCTCGCCGTTGTCCAATTCCACCTCGATTCCGCGTGCCTGGCGGTGCAGCGCGACGATCTGAGCCGGGCAATGCAGACGGATGCCGGGTTCACGTTCCAGCGCCTGCCACAACAGGCTCTGGATCACCGATTGCTCGACGATATGTCCCAGCGCCGAGGCGCCGGCGTGTTCGCCGTGGAAGGTGACGCTGTCCTGCGGCGCGGCCGCGTCCCAGACCTGCATACGGTGATAGGGCTGAGCGCGTGCGGCCAGCACAGCGGGCCAGATCTCCAGTTGCGTGAGCAGATCAGCCGAGGCCGGCGAGATCGCGAAGACGCGCAGATCCGGCGGATTGTCCGCCTGCCACGGCGCCGGCCGGCGCGGTTCGATCACCGCCACACGCATGCCGGCGCGGGCCAATCCCAGCGCCGTGGCGGCACCAACCAGTCCGGCGCCGGCGACGATCACGTCCTGTCCAGCCCGGCTCATGCGCTGCGCTCCCGCGCCAGTTCCGAAACATCGCCACCGAAGCCCATCGCATCGGTCACCAGCCCATCGGCCAGGCCCGGCATCCGGTCCATCGCCACCATCGCGGCCGAGCGCAACAGCCGCAGCGGTCCGAAACGGTTGCCGAAAATCCGCGCCAGCCCGTCGCTCATCGCCAGCGTGGCGTCGCGATCCGGGATGCGGCGCTGGACATGCGCCTGCAACAACGCATCGGCACCGATGTCCTGCCCGCCGGCATGCGCCTGCAACACCAGTTCGGCCAGCGTCAGTGCATCGCGCAGGCCCAGATTGAAACCCTGCGCGCCGATCGGATGCAGCGTCTGCGCGGCGTTGCCGACCAGCACCGCACGCGCCGCAGTCAGGCGCTGCGCAACCACTTTCTTCAGCGCGTAGCCGCTGCGCTTGCCGGCCCGCAGGAAACGCCCCGCACGCCAGCCGAAACGCTGCTGCATCAGTTCCAGATAACCGGCGTCATCCAGCGCACGCACCTGTTCGGCCATCGACGAAGGCACGGTGCAGACGCTGCCCAGACGGCCGCCACCCAGCGGCAGCAAAGCTACCGGACCCTGCTCGGTGAAACGCTCGTAGGCGGTATCCGGCGGCGCCTTGGCCGCGCTCAGCACGCTGACAAACAGGGTCTGCTCGTAATCATGCACATCGGTGCCGATGCCCAGCGCATCGCGCAGCGTGGAACCGGTGCCGTCGGCGGCGACCAGCAAGCGGGCACGCAAGGTGCGCGGGCCGGATTCGGTTTCAAGCCGCGCTTCGACATGGTCGTCGTGCTGCTCCAGCACCGTCACGCGCGCCGGGCGCAGACGTTGCAGATCGGACAGTTCGGCCAGACGCGCTTCCAGCGCGGCACCCAGCTCGCGCGCCACGACCACGGCACCGAACGCATCCAGCCCGCGCGCCGGGGCATCCAGTTGCACGCTGCCGAAATCACCGCGACTGGAGACATGGATATGCCGGATCGGTGCCGGCGGCGTCGCGATATGGCGCCATACACCCAGCGCCTGCAGCGCATTGATGCTGGCACGCGCCAGCGCCAGATTGCGTTCATCGAAACTCGGGGCCGCCGCCGGCAAGGGCGGCGTCGCTTCGGCCAGCGTCACACGCAGTCCGGCACCTTCCAGCGCACAGGCCAGGCTGCTCCCGACCAGCCCGCCACCGACGATCAGCACATCGCAGAAATTTTCCATCGCGCAATGATAAGGCAGCGCGGTGCGATGGAAGTTGAGCAGGATCAGGGCCTGATGCGCTCAGGCACCCGTACTTCCAGATCCGGACACAGACCTGCGCCTACCCAATCCCGAATCCCGATTCCCCAATCCCGGCTTTTACGCCCCCGGCCCCAGCGCCAGTGGAATGGTCAGGCGGTCGCCGGCCTTGACCATGTCGCCCTTGAGCGCATTGGCCGAACGCAGGCTGCTGAGCGTGACGCCGTGGCGCTGTGCGATCAGGCCCAGGGTTTCGCCGCGGCTGACCACGTGATGACGCGGCTTGGGCGTGGCGTTGGCCGCCAGCCAGGTGCCCGGCGGCGGCTGCACCGAGAAGTAGTCGCGCACGCCTTCGACGATCGATGCCGCCAGCTTGTTGCGGTGGTTGGCATCGTTGAGCTTCTTTTCTTCGGCCGGATTGCTGATGAACGCGGTTTCCACCAGCATCGATGGCACATCGGGCGA
>Ga0172382_10012308_pt1 | contig 11185 bp, 11 predicted proteins | sample Leawel138RmetaG_FD_122245 | JGI IMG/M metagenome (GOLD analysis project Ga0172382, IMG submission 122245) | Leachate microbial communities from a municipal landfill in Southern Ontario, Canada - Leachate well 138R metaG | ecosystem: Engineered > Solid waste > Landfill > Unclassified | place...
AAAAGGGTTATTATTATTCGCGATGGCTTGATTGTGTCAGATGAAGAAAAAGGAACTTACAAAGAATGAAAAACGCGCCGTTTTATATAAAAACTGGGAGAATATTTAAATCATCATTAAGCAGCTTTTGGCGTAATAGACTTTTATCTATTGCAACAGTTTTGGTAATGACAATCACTTTAATTACAATTGCGATTTTTGTAATTTTAAATTTGGCAATAGATACTTCGGTAAAATCTATTGGAGAAAAAATTGATTTGATTGTTTATTTTAATGAAACCACAACAGAAAAACAAATTAAGGTAGCAATTGAAAAAGCTAAAGAATTACCAGATGTTTCAAATGTTGAATATATTGATAAAAAAAAGGCTCTTTTAAAATGGAGAGATATCCAAAAAAACCAAAAAGTTACCAATGTATTTAGTGAACAAGACAATCCATTTCCAAGAAGTATTGAAATAAAATCTGGTAATCCTGAGTCAATAGATGAAACTGCGCAGTTTTTTCAAACAGGAACAATGTCAAAAATTGTTAAAAAAACCAGTTACCGAGATAGCAAAAATACTATTGAAAAATTAATTAAACTTACCAAAACAATCAAAAACGCTGGTTATATTGCAACTGGCTTTTTTGTTCTAGTTTCAATACTTGTAGTTTTTAATACGATGAGACTTGCGATTCACAATCGTGAAGAAGAAATTAATATTATGAAATTAGTAGGTGGCACAAAAGCGTCAATTAGCCTTCCTTTTGTTATTGAAGGTATTTTGTACGCACTGCTTGCAACTATTTTTTCGACATTAATAATTCTTGTTGCTTCAAAATACTTAGTAAACACCAATTTTTTAGACTACAATTTGTCTGCAACTTATTATGCTTTTTTTGTAAATCAATGGTTAAAAATCGTGATTTGGCAATTAGGAGTTGGAATAATTATTGGCACAATTTGCAGTTTATTTGCGGTTAATAAATATATTAAAATCTAGTACTTAATTAATTTACCAGCTCGAATTTTGAAAAGCCCAATCAACTAGATTCCGAGAATGATCAAACCGGTAGTTATTATCGCTTGATCCTAAAAGAACAACAATTATTTTGTGATTTTTTTGTTCTGCAAGTGTAATCAAACAAAATCCAGCTTCTTCTATATAACCGGTTTTAATACCAAAAATATCTGGATAATTTTTCAATAATCTATTGGTTGTATTTAACAAATGTTGTTGACCAGACGCTGACACAATTGTTGTATTAATAGTATTAAGAATTTCTCTAAAATCTTGATTAAGTAAAATATGCTTGGAAATAATAAACAAATCTCTCGCATTTGAAACATTATTTTCATCAAGACCAACTGTATCTGAAAATTTAGTATTTGTAAGCCCTAACTCAACAGCTTTTTTGTTCATTAAACCAACAATTTTTTCTTCTCCGTAATAATCAGCAATAGCAATTGCCGCGTCATTTGCAGAAGAGATTAACATTCCTTTGATAAGATCTTTAAGGCTAATTTTTTCTCCTTGAGATAAATACATTTTAGAGCCATTGCAATAAGCTGCTCGATAAGAAACATCTATAATTTCATCTTGTTTATAATTTTCTGTGAGCACAATTACTGTCATTAATTTTGTAATACTGGCGATTGCTTGTGTATGATTAATATTTTTTGATTTAATAATTTGACCGGTTTCATAATCGTAAATCGCATAAGAACGAGCATCGATTTCTGATTCAATATTCTTGTTTGAAACAACGGGTGTTGGCTTAATATTTTTCCAAGTCCAAAAATTTGAAAAATCGTTTGCAAAAACTTTGATTGGCAAAAAAAGAATTATTAAAAATAAACAAAACTTTTTAATCATTTTTTTCTTAAATAAATTATTAAAAATCCTATTAATATTAAAAAATATACTGATGAACCTATTATAACACCCGAATATAATTGCAAAAAATCTAAATTATATTTTAAATAATAGGCAATAACATTAATTAAAATTGGCGAAATTGAATTAAGAAAGAACCATGCAACTAAAATCTGAAATAAAATTCCTATCAAACCAAAGAAAAGAAGCGTAAAATATAAAATTTTAATTGACGAATGTTTAGCTTTTCGCAACATAAATATTGAAAAATAAACTAAAATTGAAAATATATTAAAAATAAAATACAAGATTGCGCAAATAGAAAAAATAAAAACCCATAAAAATTTTTCAAATTGTGAAATTGTTTTTTCACCAAAAATTTGATTATTAGATTGAATTAATTGCCAATCGAAAGATTGATTTTTTAATGATTGAAAATGTTCCATTTTTGTTAAAAATATCTTTTTCTTATTTTTTAATAAATTTGGGTCTAAATCAGGAAAATAGTTTTTAAACTCTTTCCCTTCTACCCAATTGGCATACTCAATTCCAAAATCCTGAACCAATAATTGATTTTCTGAAATTGTGAAAAGATTTAATAAAGAATTATTTTTTTGATTTATTGAACTTGAAAATAAACCTTCCAAAAGCTGCGGGAAACTAGTTTGATTAACAACTTTTATTGCTTTTGTCTGTCCAGAATAATAATCTGATTTTCCAACAGTGTGAAAATTTTCTAAATTAAACTTTGCTAATATAAACTCATGATTTTTGTACAAATCTAATTTTTTATCAATTTCTGATCGATTTATAATTTCTAAATTATTATTTAATATTTTTTCTTTAACATCTTTTTCTGAAATTGTTTCTAATGAAAAATTATCTAAAATTTTATCTTGAGTTGTTTTATTTTCAGAAATCATTTTATTAATTTCAGTAATTGAATATCCAACTTTTGTTTGATTGTCTAATACATCAAAGTCAAAATTAGATTTATTAACTTGAGAATTTATGTTTACTGGAATTAATGCTGCAAATTCATTTTTTGAAGTTTCAAATTCAAAAGAAAAATAAGTTGTCTGGACATTATTAAAATAAAAAGTTGCAATATTTTGATTTATTTTATATTTTGTGTTTTCGGGAAAGAAAAAACCAACTGCTTTAGCTTGAATAGGAAAAAATATAAATATTGCGCAAAGCAAATAAAAAAATTTTTTCAAAACCCTCCAAAATTATTTTTAAATTTTTATTCCAAGTTCTTTTAATTGTTCTTTGTCCACTTCACTTGGTGATTCCATCATTGGATCACGACCATCTCCAGTAAGAGGAAAAGCCATCACTTCTTTTAAGCTTTTTTCGCCAAGTAAAATCATCAACATTCTTTCAATGCCTGGAGCAATTCCTCCGTGTGGAGGCACTCCATATTCAAATGCTTTTAATAAATGTTTAAATTGAACTTTATCTTTTTTTGTAAATCCAATAATGTCAAAAACTTTTTCTTGTATCTTTGAATCGTGAATTCTAATACTACCGCCGCCAACTTCTAAACCATTCAAAACTAAATCGTGCTGTAATGATTTTACCTTTGTTGGATCACCTTCCAAAAGTTCTTTAATATCCTCATTTTTTGGAGCTGTGAACATATGATGAGAAGGCGCTAATTTTTCACCAGCACCATAAAAATAATCATCTTTTTTTTGTTTTTGAAACAATGGAAAATCAACAATCCAAGCAAAAGCTAATTCGTTAATGTCTTTTTTGTCTTTACGCAAATCAGGACTATCAGTTTGATATTTTTCCATTGCGTCTTCATAAGTAATTTTTGGCCATGGCTTTTGAGTAATTTTTTTATTTGGGAAATATTTAGCAATCATCTCTGACAACATTGTTTCAACTAAATCAAGTATATCTTTTTGCTCAAAAAAGGACATTTCCATATCGAGCTGATAAAAATCTCCGGGACTTCTATTAGCACGCGCGTCTTCGTCTCGAAAACAAGGCGCAATCTGAAAATATTTTTCAATTCCAGCAATCATCAATAATTGTTTATATTGCTGAGGCGATTGTGGTAAAGCAAAAAATTTTCCTTTATGAAGTCTTGAGGGAACCAAATAATCCCGAGCGCCTTCAGGAGTAGATTTAGAAAGAATTGGAGTTTGAATTTCTGTAAAACCTTTTTTTGCTAAATAATTACGAATAAAAAGTAGAGCTTGATTACGTTTTTTAAGATTTTTTCTCATTCTTTGGTTTCTCAGATCCAAATATCGATATTTTAACCTTGTTTCTTCATTTATTCCTAAAGTGTTTTTAGAAATTTCAAATGGTGGATTTTTTGCTTTTGATATTATTTCAATTTTTTCCGCTAAAATTTCGATATCACCAGAAGAAATTTTAGTATTTTTCATATTATCTGGTCGTTCGTTGACAGTGCCAAAAATTCTAAGTACATCTTCTGACCCAATTTTTGAAATTATGTTTTCTAAATTTTTATTGTTTGGTAAAATCACGATTTGACAAATTCCAGTTGAATCTCGCAAGTCGACAAAAACAATTTTGCCATGATCTCGACGCAAGTGAACCCAACCACAAAGAGTTACTTTTTCTCCTGTTATTTTTTTGTTTAAATCTTCAACATAATGCGTTTTAAGCATATTAGCTCCTTATTTTCCCATGAATTTCGTTTTCAATATTTTTAATAATTTTTTCAATAATTTCTTGCCCTTGTTGCGAATCCAAAGTTTTTTCTTTGGATTGAATTGTAATATGAAATGCTATTGATTTTTTATTTAAACCCAGTTTTTCAACGGATTCAAATTCATCGAATAAATCAGCGCTAATTATTTGTTCAGAGGTTTGTAAAATAATTTTTTTGATTTTTGATAAAGGAATTTTTGTATCCACAACAAATGCTAAATCTCTTTCAATTGCTGGAAATTCCGAAACGTCTCGATATTTTTCAGCGCTCGAATTTAAATTTATTTTTTTATTTGAAAAATTTGCTTGCTGAATAAACTTATCTAAATCAATCCCGACTATTGAAACATTTTTCTTACGAATTTTATATGCTTTTAGTATATCAGATTTATTTTCATAAACATTTATTAAATCATTGTTTTTAATTTCAAAATCATTAAGTAATTTTTTAGCATAATAAAAAGCATCTTTAGTTTTTTCTCCAGCGCAGGCAATACATATTTCAGAAGCCTCTTCTTTATTAAAACTCCAACCAGCCTTATCAAAAACATTGCCAATTTCGAAAATTTCGATATTTGCCGCTTGAGGATTTTTCGCAATAGTTTTAATTAGGCTCAATGACAAATTTGGACGTAAATACTTTAATTCTGGAGATAAAGGAAAAGAAAGCTCAAAAAGATCTTTACTAAAATCTTCATGTTTTTCATTTTTTGTTTTTTCTAAATCTTCTTGCCCAATAAAAGAATAATTATAAACTTCTATTAAGCCCATTTCAAATAATGAGTCTTTAATAATTTCTTTTTTTTCCCACAAACTTAATTTTTGATCTGTTTTTTTAGATTCAATTGGTTTTAGTTTAATATTATGGATATCGTATACTCTAATTATTTCTTCTGAAATATCTTGCCAAAAATTAATATCTCTAAGCCGCCAGCTTGGAACTTTAATTTTTAAAATATTTTTTTCAATATTAATCTTAAAACCTAACTTAGAAAGCATTTCGACAATTTGCTGATTGGTTAATTCTTGACCAATATAGTTTGACAATTGAACAGCGCTTGTTTTAATAATTTTCTTTTTTGGTTTGTCTAAAATTAAATCATTTAATTCGCCAACTTTAGCTCCAGCATATTTTTCAATTAGTTTTGCAGCATATTTTAAAGCTCTAATATTATTTAACGGGTCAATTCCTCTCTCATATCGATAAGACGCATCTGTTTCGTGATTTAAGCGGCGTCGCGTTTGTCGAATCATTACTGGATCAAACAATGCTGCTTGTAAAATAATTGTTTTAGTCTTTTTATCAATTTCAGATTTTAACCCACCCATTATTCCAGATAAATCAATTATTTCTCCATTTCTTTCAATCACAATGGTATTTTCGTCAACATCGTAAATCTGGTTATCAAGAGTAACAACACTTTCCCCTTTTTTTCCTTTTCTTACAATTATTTTTGGGTTATTTTTATTTTGGGCAATTTTTTGATAATCAAAAGCGTGAAGAGGTTGGCCTAAAGCAATCATCACAAAATTTGTAATATCAACAACATTATTTAACGCGCGAAAACCATAAGATTCTAATAGCTGCACCATCCATTTTGGAGATTTACCAATCTTTACATTATCTATTACATAATAAGAATAACGAGAACAAATTTTGCTGTCTTTTATTTCAACATTTAATTTCTTGTTAATTTTATTTTCAGTAAAATTAAATTTTTTAAGAATAACTTTTTTGTTTTCTAGCATTGCCACTTCTCTTGCAACGCCAAGAACTGACAAGCAATCATAACGATTAGGGGAAACGTCGAGTTTTAAAATTATGTCGTTTTCTTTTTCTTGGATTTGTTCTACTTCTAAACCAACTCGAGTTAAATCGTCTGCGAGTTTTTGAACAGGTTTTCGAAACTTAACAAATTTTTTTAACCAATTTATTGAAATATTCATTAAAATTGTTTTAAAAATCTTAAATCACTAGAATAAAAAAGACGAATATCTTTTACCCCTTTTTCAAGCATTACTAAACGATCAATACCAAAAGCAAAAGCAAAACCTGAATACTTGTTTGGATCAATCCCCATATTTTTTAAAACTATTGGATGAATCATACCACACGGCATAACCTCTAACCAGCCTGTTTGCTTACAAACATTGCAACCTTTTCCTTTGCAAATAGTGCAAGTTATATCTATATCAAAACCCGGCTCTACAAAAGGATATAAATTAGTACGAACTCGAAACTTAATATTTTTACCAAATATCTTTTTAGCAAATTCTTCCAAAGTCCCAATCATGTTTGCAACTGTAATATTTTTATCAATCACCATTCCCTCAAGTTGATAAAAGGTGTGTTCATGCGAAGCGTCTGTATTTTCTCGTCTAAAACATCTGCCAGGAACAACTATTCTTGCAGGTGGCGTACGTTTTTCCATAGTTCTAACCTGAGAAGCTGAAGTATGAGTTCTCATAACTTCGCCATTTTTTAACCAAAAAGTATCTTGAATATCTCGCGCAGGGTGATCGTCTGGCATTCTTAGCGAATCAAAATTATACCATTCAGTTTCTTTTTCCGGGCCTTCTACAATTTCAAAACCAAGTTCTTTAAAACTTTTAATAACCTTTCTAAAAAATTGTGTAACTGGATGTAAATGACCTTGCATATTTATTTTTGATAATATAATTCAATTAATAATATTGCTAAAATTAGCAAAAAACCATCAAAAAAGTTTAAAACTCTAGCTGTATAAAGTAGTAATAAACCAATAATTCCCAAGGCGATTAAAAATCCTTGACGAACAGCAACTCCAATTGGCAATAAATTAGTATTTTCAGAAAAAAAGACACAACGAATATAAAAATTAGCTAAAGATAGAATTGCAGCAATTGCCAAAAACAATGATATAAAAAATGCTAAATGAACAGACCACGATGATTGGTAAGGATTTGTGGCAAATAAAATAATTAAAAAAGCTGAAAGAAAAACAGCAAACGAAAATGTAAAAATTACAAAAATACTGTTTCTGTTCATTTACTTAATTTTAACACAAAATAAAGTTAAATAAAAGTTATTTTTTGCCTTTTTCAACTTTTTTCAAAATTAATTCAATTTTGGTACTATAATCTGGGCGCTTATCTAAAACAAAATGCAACTGAGGAATTGTTTTTAGTTCCGTCTCCTTTAAAATTTGATATTCAAAATCGCGGGAATGTTTTTTAATTTCATTAATTAATTCTTGCGGTTCACGATTTGAAGAAATAAAACTTAAATATACTTTTGAATGAGTTAAATCTGGAGCAGTATCAATTTCTTGAACAGTTGCTAAAGCGCCGCTTAAATCAATCACAGCAATTTTTTTTGCTATTAATTCTTTTAAAAGGCTATTTATACGTAATATTTTTCGACTTTTTTCTTTTTTCATTATTAATTATATTTTAGTTTGATTAAATAGTTTAATCAAACAAATTATATGTTACAATATAAATAATAGCAAGGAGGTGGATGTTCTTAGACCCAAGGTCAATTATTAAAAAAGCGTATGAAGAAAAATATGCAATCGGTCATTTTAACGTTTTTAATTTAGAAAGCGCTCTTGCTGTTATCCGCGCAGCAGAAGAAAAAAAGGCTCCAATTTTTATGGCTGTTAGTGAAACTAGCATTGAATACGCGGGTTTTGAAAATATTTTTGTAATTATGAAAACAGTTGTTAAAAATAGCAAAACTCCAGTTATAATTCATTTAGACCATGGAAAAAGCAAAAATTATTTAGATTTAGCAATCAAAGCTAGTTTTAATTCAATCATGTTTGATGGGTCAAAATATATGCTTGAAAAAAATATTTTAAACACTAAAAATTGGGCTAATTCAGCACATCAGTTCGGGCTTATATGTGAAGGTGAAATTGGGGCTATTGATAACGTAAATAAAAAAGATAAAAAAGCAAATTTTACTGATCCAGTTGATGCTAAACAATTTGCGCTTGAAACCGGAGTTGATATGTTGGCAATTAGTATTGGAAATAAACACGGATTACCTAAAGATGAACCTGATAAAATTGATTTTAAAAGACTAGAAATAATAAATGAAAATTTAAATATACCTCTTGTACTACATGGTGCATCTTCAATGCCATCAAACACAATTAAAAAATTAATCTCAAATGGAATTTGCAAAATTAATATTGATAATGATTTAAAGGCAAGTTTTAAAAAAGGCTTAGAACAATATTTGTATAACCATCCTTGCGAAATAGACTCAAGAAAAATTTTAGGTTTTGGATCATTAAAAATTCAAAAAACCGTTGAATCAAAAATCGAAATGTTTGGTTCAGCAAGAAAGATATAAATATGTATGATGTAATTTCTGTTGGTAATGCAACACAAGATATTTTTATTAAGAAAATCGCTCCTGAGCAAAGCGACGCTTTTGAAACAAAGCAAACTGAATCTTTTAAAATTGGATCAAAAATTGAAGTCGATGAATTGAAAATTTTACCAGGAGGAGGAGGGGCTAACACAGCTGTTGGAATTGCAAAAACCGGACTTTCAACAGGAATTATTACTCAAGTAGGCAATGATAGCTTGGGTAAACAAATATTGATTAACTTGCACCGAAATGGCGTTTCAACAGAAAATATTTTAAAAAGCAATAATTATTCAAGCGCGCTTTCAATCATATTAAAAAGTGAAAACGGAGAACGAACAATTTTAGTTTATCGCGGAGCAAGCAAAAAAATAAATGAAGAAATTATTGATTTAACAAACTTAAAAACTCGTTGGTTCTATATTACATCAGTAGGCGGAGATTTTGGTTTAATTGAAAAAATTTTATTTTTAGCAAAAAGAAATAATGCTTTTGTTGCTTTTAATCCTGGAAACGAAGAATTAAAAAACGAAATTAAAATCAAAAGGCTTATTAAGCAAATAAACTTATTATTTTTAAACAAAAAAGAAGCTCAAAAATTAGTAAATGATCGTACTAATAATTTAAATATAATTATTAATAAAACACGCCAATTTCTAAAAAATTATATTATTATAACTGATGGCGAAAATGGGGCTTATGCGCTTGCAAAAAATAATTATTTTTTTGCTCCAGCAATTTTTACAAGACCCCTTGATTCAACTGGGGCTGGCGATGCTTTTGGCTCTGGTTTTCTATCTGTAATAATTAAAAATAACAATGATTTAAAAAATGCATTAAAATTTGGAACATATAATTCTAGCCAAGTCATTCAAGCATGGGGAGCTCAAACTAATTTACAAACATTTTTTCCAAATGATTTTCAAATAAACATAAAGGAGGAACAATATGAATCTTAGAGTCGCAATCAATGGGTTTGGCAGAATTGGTCGAACATTTTTTCGAGCAGCCCAAAAAAGCGATTTAGAAATTGTCGCAATCAATGATTTAACTACTCCAGACACTTTAGCTCATTTGCTAAAATATGATTCAAGCTATGGTGTTTTAAATGAAAATATTTCTGCAAATGAAAACGAGATAATTATTAATGATAAAAAAATTAAATGTACACAAATCACTGAACCTGAAAATTTGCCTTGGAAAGATTTGCAAATAGATTTAGTAATTGAATCAACAGGGGTTTTTAGAAAATCAAGTGATGTTAAAAAGCATTTACATGCAGGCGCGCAGAGAGTAATTGTAACTGCTCCTTTAAAAGATAAAAGCGAAATTAAAACAATTGTCCCTGGAGTTAATGAAGATATTATTACGCCAAACGATAAAATTTTTTCAATGGCTTCTTGCACAACTAATTGTCTGGCTCCAATATTAAAAATTTTAGACGAAGCTTTTGGCGTTAAATATGCTTTTATGACTACAATTCACTCGTACACAATGGATCAAAATCTGCAAGATAGCCCTCACAAAGATTTGAGACGCGCTCGAGCTGCTGCAAACTCAATTATTCCTACAACCACTGGCGCAACAACTGCCGTAGAATTAGTTTTGCCGAAACTTAAAGGCAAGTTAAAAGGGCTTGCATTTCGTGTTCCAACAATTACTGTTTCAGTTGTAGATGTTGTAGTAGAATTTGAACAACAAACCAATCCAAAATTAATTAATGCTGCTTTTTCAGAAGCTAGTAAAGAAAGAAAATATTATGAAGCAATTTCTGTTTCAAACAAACCTTTAGTCTCAGTTGATTTTAGATTTAATCCGAACGCTGCAATAATTGACACCGAGTTTACTCAAATGATTGATGATAACAAAGCAAAAGTTATTGCTTGGTATGACAATGAAATGGGATATTCACATCGATTAGTTGCTTTGTCTGAATATTTATCAAAAAGAAATTTTAGCTCTTGATTATTGCCTGCTAATTAAATATAATTTGAATATGCAAAAAAAGTCATTTTCAAATATTTTTGTTGACATTGTTTCTTGGACAATTTATCCTATTTTAGGATTAATTATTGCCATTTTTGCTTTTGTATATTTTTCGATTAAATATTTAATTACACCTCACCCTGAGAATCCGAACTAAAAATTTTCTCTACCTATCCAACCTAATCTCAGCATTGGTGATTTTGGTTAAGGTTGTAATATCAGAAAGTAAATGACCAGGCATATTTTTAGTTGATTTAGGATATATTCGTTTACCTTTATGGAATAA
>Ga0172382_10012310_pt1 | contig 11183 bp, 12 predicted proteins | sample Leawel138RmetaG_FD_122245 | JGI IMG/M metagenome (GOLD analysis project Ga0172382, IMG submission 122245) | Leachate microbial communities from a municipal landfill in Southern Ontario, Canada - Leachate well 138R metaG | ecosystem: Engineered > Solid waste > Landfill > Unclassified | place...
AAAAGAAAATCGTCAGGAAACAGAATCAGAAGCAAAACCGGGGCAGCGCCGTGCCGCTGCGTGTGAAAGGTTACCCTCTTAAACTCGGCTGATTATTGTCTTGACAGAGGGGTCCACCATAGACCACTCCGTTCTCATCCACGGCGCCCCCATCCTCAATGTCCTCATCGCTATCAACTTCGGACAGGTCAATCGTGGACATGTCCACTTCTTCCCCATTGGCATCAAAAGCCCTTGCAGGGTGCGAACCCATCACGAACCCTTTTTCCTGCTGCATGTCTACCTCCTGCGGTTTTCCGCTCAAACCTTGTTCGTAGCGATCTTCCTCTCTATCCACCAGCACACGGGAGAGGGTTTCCCCGGCCTGCAGTCTGGCACGGATGCGGTCCAGCACGATGCGCTTGCCCGCGTCCTTCATCCATCCTTTCATGCGACTGATGTCTGTTTGTCCGATGGACTCCAGCGGTACGCCCAGATACTCCGCCACTGCCTGTGCATCTTCGCTCCCCAGAGAGAGCATCTGATGTACCCATGCCTTGGATCGACCCAGCCGCTTGCCCAGATCCGCCAGGCTCGGCTTGGGGTCCAGGCTATCCATCAGCTGCTTTACAGCCTTCGCCGTATCCACGGGTGTCATATCCGCCCGCGCCAGGTTTTCGACCAGCTGCATTTCCAGCCGGTCGGCGTCTGTGTCGGGCTCCAGGATTACGGCCGGAATCCGGGACAGGTCATAGCCCTTGCGACGGCATGGCTGGCCACTGTCCCGGGCAGCCATGGATGCCCTCCAGCGCCGCTCGCCCGCTATGATCCGATACCTTCCCGACGCGACATGACGAACCGCGATGGGCTGCAATACCCCATGCTGCAGGATGCTCTCCTTCAGCAGTTCCAGATCATTGTCGATGGCGTCCTGCGCTTCGGATGCCACAAACGTCTTGCGCGGCTGCTCCGGGTCTGGCTCGATCTCCGACAACGCCAGAAAGAGCGCTGAAGCGGCTCCGCCGCCGATCGTTCCACCCCCGACGGCATTCCGTTCATCCGCACGGGCCGTTTCCTGGCCCGGAAGTCGTCTACCGGGTAGACGATCGGCTTTGGCAGCGGTCTCGCCGGAATCTCCCGCCATCTCGGCCAGCGTGCGCTTCATCTCATCAAAGAGATTCTCTGAAAGATCTACCTTGGCCATTTTATCCCTCCTTCACCGTTTCTTCCGTCGACACCCGGTCCATTTCCAGAATTATCTTGCAGGCCATGGCCCATTTCGCCGCTGCCGCGTCTTTCGGGTCCAGCTTCCAGACGGGCATCCCCTGTTTCATGGCGTTGGAAACAATCTGCCGATTGGTCAGATGCACCGGAAGCACATGCTGACCGAAACCTGACGCGGTGATCGCATCCACGACCATCTGCTGATTCGTGGAGTTCAAAACCCGCTTGTTGATGACCAGGGACAATCCCAGATCGACCTGCGAGGCGATCTCCCGCCAAACCTTGAGCAGCGAAGTAAGCCCCTGCAACGCCAACAGGTCGGGCTCCACGGGTGCCACCAGCAACCCGCCCAGATAGAGCGGGGCCAGCTGCTGTACGCCGGCGGCTGGTGGTGTGTCGATGACCACCACATCAAAATCGATGTCGAGCAAACGGCTCATCGCCTCCTGTCCGGCCTTCAATCCCTGCTTTTCCACCAGATGGACATGCTGGTGGCCTGGCAGGATTTGGAGATCCCCGAACCGGGTATCCTGGAACTCCAGACGTGTGTCCCCATCCCACAGTTCCAATACCGATTTGCCACGGCCATTCGGCTCACCCGTAGTGATGAACGTAGCATTGCGTTGGCCGTCCATGTCCACGAGCAAAGTCTTTTTCTTCGCCGCCATGCTGGCATAAGCCGCAATGTGAACGGCAAGAGCGGTCTTTCCTACTCCGCCCTTCTGATTGGTCACGGTAATGATCTGTGGCATCTCTCCCTCTCTTCTTTCGTTTTACGCCACTCCTGCTCCTGCAGTGGCGGGTACAGAATCCAGGCATACCAATACAACATCGTATAGAGCACATCGGGCAGACTGACTCCGTTGCGGCGGCTGACCTCTGCCAGGTTGTCCGCCAGATGCGCCGGAATCCGCACGTGCACTTCCACCCATTCCGGGCCGGACACGGCCGGAGGGTGCCCATCCCGCCATCGAAGTCCTTTTTCCCAGGCTTTTTCGGCCAGAAACCGGGTGGCGCAATCCTCATGGACGGCCCTCAGCGTCATCCCCTGAACGAAGGCCAGAGCCTGGATGTACAGGTGCATCTTCAGCGGGATCACCGTTGATTCCCCCGCATAGGGCATACCGTTAAATAGAGATGGTGTCAGCATGATTTTTCCTGGCGTGCCCCTTTCACGAATGGGTATAGATCAGCGCCGGGCCAGATCGTCTGCCGGGTAGACGATTTACGAGTACGGCCCGGGGCTCAGTCTCCCTTCTGCAGCCAGAACTGACTTCCGGGAATCGTCCACCAGGAAACCGCCCGTTGCAGGATGCTGGTTTCCTGGACCGGGCCATAATAGCTGGAGTCAAAGGCATAGTTGCCTGGGGCGTAGAGCCAGACCTGGCCACGCTGCAGGTGATAGGTGCCGAAAGGGTAATGAACAATCTGGTGATGGTGGCCGGGCGTCCAGCGATCCACCCGGGAGTTGGGCAGCGTGTGCCCATCTACCCAGACCCCGGATCTCGTCAGCCGTACGGTCTGCCCGGGGACAGCGGCGATCTTTTTGATCCACGGCTGTCCAGCAGGAAACCAGTGGTACTTCAGGCCCTCCGCGACGGCGGTGTGATGGGCGGGGCCAGGAATCCCGACTTCGACCAGTTCTCCATCATGCAACGGATAGGGCGAGCCGAGAAGCTGGTAGAGGCCCACCGGCTCGCAGGTGGAGTCGTTCAACACCAGATGCTGGGACTGCATCCATAGCCCTACGGCAGCATTCAGCACCAGGACACCGATGATCGCCCATGTGCCCCACCAGAGCAGCCGCTTAGCGATTGCGGCGGATATTCTTTGCATGGTGGCGCTCCAGAAAACAACGTGCGGGGCCGGTCAATAGCCGAAAGGGGAAGAAGAATAGCCACTCGAACTGGGTGGCCCCCCAAAGCAGGGCTTCGGCCAGCTTGCGCGGGCCGGGCCGTTCGAAGAAGGCGATGAGCCTCTGGTCAAACCGAGCGATGACTTGTCGAAGAGGATTGCTCACGCACCCGCTCCTTCAGGATCGTGATCGCCTTTTCCGGAGAGGCTTCCAGGGCTGCAATGTGCTGTTCAGCCGGAATCCGCGAATAATCCGCAGAGAGCACCTTTTCCCATTTGGCAATCCGGCGTTGCACGGTGAGGGGATGGGACCGGTGCGTCTTGAGCAGATCCTTGAGTCGTTCACGACGCTGATCATCCAGGGAATCCAGAACGGACTTCCAGGCCAGCATTGGGTCGCAGGGATTAGAGGGGTTTCCCATGGAAACTCCTGCCTTCATATGATCAGGCTTCTTCATCCGTTCCCCCCATCATTGATTCACCGCGAACAATACCGGCACCCTGAAAAACGCAGCCCAGGCCTTTGCCGACACTCTCTGGATGGCTGGGATATCCGTCCCCCGCGCCCACCAGTCATTGGCCGGAGCCAGCAGGATCTGTATCCCATGCGGGTATAGATCGAGGGCCGGCCACATCAGCAGTTGCTCATAGCAGATGAGATAGCCGACCTTTTTGCCGTCCATCTCCGTGGTTTCCGGTTTTCGGGAAAACGGGGCCATCCGGAAACTGCCCTGGGGGCGCCACGGGTGCCACATCGAGAATGGCACAGGGATATGATCCGGCAGCACCGTCTGATGGCCATCCTGGATCTTGACCAGAGCATCCAGGTAACCTTTGGCAAGGGGCACATCGGCCCCGAGCAACACGATCTGTTCTGGATGTCGGGCCGTCCAGCGGATGACCGGGCGCCAAATGGCCCGGGTGCCCGGCAGCCAGGGTCCTGCCACGGTTTCCGGGAGTAACACCACCTTGTCGCCAGAGCGCAGATCCGCCAGGACCTTCGGAGCCAGTTCCATGGATGCCTCGACATAGGAAAGATTGGAACGCAGACGGCCCAGGTGGGTATCGATGCCCACCCAGCCAGTGGGCGCTGTGGGCAGCGGGTGCCCCATCATGGCATCCAGGGCAGGGAAAGCAAAAGGCAAAAGCCAAAGAGCGACGACAACAAATCCAACCACCAGCAGACGGGCCAAGATCTCTTGATTCTTCCGCGTCAAGCGCCCCAGCGCGAAGATCCCGAGAATGGTCAGCAGGATGCCGGTTGGGCCTGCGGCGACGGCGCCGAGCCAGGGGGAAGTCCAGCCGATGATGCCCAAAGGCGGGAAGATCGTGGATATGGCGGAGGTGATGACGGTGGCCGTGACCGCGCCAAAACCGCCGTCAGCAAGACTGCCGCCTGCAGGACTGCCGCCACGGAAATACAGAGTAATGCACGGGTACGCCAGATAGGGCAGGGCAAAGGCCAGAGATGACAGCGACCAGAACACCATACCGAGAAACAGCCCGGCGTGTAGGAAGAAAACCGATGTGCCTTTGATGAGACCATAGGTCGTCGCCAGGTGGTAACCCAGCATCAGCAGAAACGGGTGCAACCAGTGCCGCTTGTTCACGATGGGCAGAAGCAGCAACGCCAGTGGGGCAAGCCAGATGGCATGAGGCCAGGCCAGGGCACCAACCAGGGCACCCAGGAGTGCCGGAATGGCGAATCTGGAGATGGGAGCGGACTTTCTCCGCGAATCGTCTACCGGGTAGACGGAAACGGGTACGTATTTGCTCTGCATGAGCGGGTATAGATCGGAGATGGGGCGGATCGTCTACCGGGTAGACGGGCGCAGTGGCCACGTTTTCCCGGAAAACGCCCACATGACCCCTTCTTTATCTTGCGTTCCGCTTTTCTTTCGTTAGACGCTTTTTTTGGCGTTTTCGTCTACCGGGTAGACGATTTTTTGGAGCGTTATCCCCGCGATCCACAGTCCGAAGCCCAGACAACGAAGTGGGGTCCAACTGGACCCCCGGCGGCCGTCTGGGTTGTGGTCGGCAAGCCGGAACGAGTACCGGCTGGTCGTTACACGGTAACGAGTCGTCCATAAGGCGGTGGAGCTGCGGGGATAACGCGACCAGATGTCCTGGGAAAAGCGGGGTTCGTCTACCGGGTAGACGATCTCAGGAAGCAACAAATTGTCTCGCTCATGTTTTTTTCTCGCTCCACTTCGTTCCGAGCTTCCTGGCATCCTGCTTGTCCGGCCACCAGCAGGACTGGCAGCCCTCGCACTTGCAAAAAGCGTCGCCTTTCTTCGTCTTCAGGATGATGGTTGGTTTCTTGCAGGCGGGGCAGGAGGGCCCAACCTTTTGCATCCTGCCCCGCGTTTTCACGGCAGACGACTTGCCACGACCAGCGCCGGAAGTCGGCCGTGTCTGGCCGACAGCAACGGTCGTCGCCTTGGCCGCCTCGATCATGCGCACCACGAATTTGCGCTGGGCTTCCTCGAACTGCTGTAGCGTCACGCGGCCCTCAGACACGGATGACAGGGCATCTTCCCAGCGTGCCGTCAGGACGGGATCGGTGAGGGCTTTGGGCAGCGCGTGAACCAGCGCCCGCCCTGCCTGGGTGGAGAGGATCTGCTTGCCCTTACGCTCCAGGAATCCCCGGGTCAGCAGCGTTTCAATGATGCTGGCCCGAGTGGCCTCGGTTCCCAGTCCGGAGGTTTCCTTGAGTTTGGCCTTGGCGGCTTCATCCACCACCACCTTATGGATGTTGCTCATGGCCTCAATGAGCGAACCATCCGTAAATCGGGCCGGCGGCTTGGTCTGTTTTGCCTGGACATCTGCATCCTGGACGGTCAGAACCTGGCCTTTTTTGAGCGCCGGGATAGGCTGGGCGGGGGTGTCATCATTATCGTCATCGGTCATCCCATACACAGCTTTCCAGCCTGCGGAGACCGGGATGTTTGCAGTCGCCTTCCAGTCCTCGCCGGTGCAAGTCAGAATGGCCCTGATCGCTCGATACATATAGGGCGGATAGAACTGCGCGAGATAGGAGCGGACGATGATCTCGTAGACTTTGGCCACGGCGGGTCTCATGGAGCCCTGCATGGAGCCAGTCGGAATGATGGCGTGGTGCGCCGTCACTTTACCCGTATTCCAGATGGCCGACTTCCGGTTAGAATCAGCGGCTTTTACCAGATCCGCAAATCCAGCTTTTGCCAGGCCGGACAGTATCTGTCCGGCATCCCCATGCTGTTCTTCCGGTAGATAGCGGCAATCGGTCCGGGGATAGGTCGCCGCCTTGTGTTCCTCGTACAGCGCCTGGGCCGCATCAAGGACATTTTGCGCCGACATGCCGAGCTTGGCGGAGCAGACCTTTTGTAACTCGGCAAGGGAAAAGCCTAATGGCGCCTGCTGCTGTTTTTCCGCGCATGTGAAGTCCTTCACCGACGCCTTGCCGTCTGCTTTGGCCCGGGATACCAGCCGGTCAGCGGCTTTCCGGTCGGTGAGGTAGTCTTCGACATCGACGCCCTCGAAATCCTCCCGCAACTCCCAGGTGGCCCAGAAGCCCGCGTTGATGCGCGGAACGTAGTAGTCCTTCGGCTTGAAGTGCTCGATCTTCTCATCACGGGCCACGACCAGAGCCAAGGTCGGCGTCTGCACCCGACCCACGGAGACGACTCCGGCGCCGCTATTGCGCAGCGTAAATGCCCGGGTGAGATTCATGCCCATGAGCCAGTCCGCGCGTGCGCGGGATTCGGCTGAATCTCGGAGATTCTGGTAGTCCTGGTTGTCCTTCAGGCTGGCCAGCGCTTTACGCACGGATTGCTCATCAAGGGCGGCCAGCCAGATGCGTTGCGTAGGCCCTTTCCAGCGGAGCTCTTCCAGGACCTCATCCACCAGCAGCTGACCTTCTCGGTCCGGGTCGCCGGCATTGACGACAGACGAGGCTTTCTTGAGCAGGTCCCGGATCACCTTGATCTGGGCCTTGGCGTCATCCTTCGCCCGCTTCTTCCATTGCTCAGGAAATATGGGCAGTTCCTCAAAGCGCCATTTCTTCTTGCCCTTTGGCGTGGTGGGAACATCATCAGGCGTATAGAAGTCTGGCTCTTCCTGTTCGAAGATATGGCCGAAACACCAGGTCACGACGGTTTCGGATCCGCACTGAATGAACCCATTACCCTTGCTCTTCGGTCCGGGCAAATACTCGGCGATCCCTTTGCCCAGACTGGGCTTCTCAGCGATGTATAGTTTCATTAGGCACCCTCAATCGTCTACCGGGTAGACGCTCTGCGTCACCCCAACGCAAGGGTATAGATCGTTGTTGGGTCGGTCACTGTCCCGGATCGGCAAGCGTTAGATCCGAACGATCAAAATGCAGCGGAAGCGGTCATCGAGACACTTACAAGCCGAGCGCGCTCAAACCTGGCTGATCATCGGGTCTTCTGCCCAGCGGCCAGTGATATTGCCGCTCACTCTCCCGGATAGGTAGATCATTGATGCTGGCCAATCGGCGTTGCATCAGGCCCTGCTCGTTGAACTCCCACAGTTCATTGCCGTAACTGCGATACCAGTGACCCGAATCGTCGTGCCATTCATAGGCGAACCGCACGGCCATCCGATGGTCACGGAAACCCCAGAGTTCCTTGATCAGGCGATAGTCCAATTCCCTGGCCCACTTGCGCTCCAGGAATGTCTTGATCGCCTCCCGCCCCACTGGGAACTCCGTGCGATTACGCCAGACCGTATCTTGGGTATAGGCTTGAACGACTCGCTCAGGATCGCGAGTATTCCAAAGGTCTTCGGCCATCCGCACCTTTAGTAAGGCAGATACTTCTGAGAATGGGGGAATCAGCGTATTGCTTTGCATCGTTAGTGCTCTCCTCTGTTTCGAGATCGTTTAATGTAGACCGGTCTGTCTACTTCGGATAATTCTAGACACCATGGAACGATCTGTCTACCATGTCATGATGGATACACCTTCCAATTCCGCAGTCATGGACCAGACCAAACCTCCTGCGCGTGAGCGCATTCTGCGCACGGCGCACACACTTTTTTATCGTGAAGGCATTCGTAGCACGGGCGTTGATCGCATCATTGCGGAAGCGGGCGTCACAAAGGTGACCTTTTATCGCCACTTCCCGAGTAAAAACGATCTGATTTTGGCCTTTCTGGATTATCGTCATCGTATATGGATATCCTGGTTTCAGGATGCTCTCCGAAAGTACGGTAACAATCTTCTGGCCATTGCACCAGTTTTACAGGAATGGTTTGCTAACTCTGCTTTTAGGGGGTGTGCCTTCATCAACGCGCTGGGGGAAATGGGGTCTTCAATGCCTGAAGTCGCGCAAAGAACAATGCAGCACAAGGCCGAACTACGCGAAGTGATTGATGGCCTACTACCCGAGAATTGCGATCGGGAAGGTTTGGCGGGTGCCGTCGCCATGGCTATAGATGGTGCCGTAGTCCGGGCAGCGTGGGGAGAGCCGGCAGAAGCAATCCATGGATTCAAACAGTTAATAGAGGGTATGCGCTGCCTTAAAGCGCAGACGTGACGCGCCCATATCCTTTGGGTATTTCGGCGGGCAGACTAACTGTTTGATCTGTCACTCCGGCATCTATCGGGCGAAATCAGCCCCCATTGCCGCAGCGATCACATTCATATCGTGATCGCTAATGGGAAAAGTTCCAAAGCGGAATTGGTAGCCCCAGTTTTACTTTCCGGCTGAGAATTCCATCAGCATTGCCAGCCAACTTCAGAGGACAGTAGAATGACCGAAAAAAATACAGCACAATCCCCCCAGTTTAGTTTGGGAATACCCGGCCTAATCACCAAGGTGGCGGTCGTCCCGCACTTTGGAGAAAAAGGTAACGATTCACATAGTAGTCAGAGTCTCAATGATCTGTCATTAAGGGGGTTCCGCGTTAGTGGCCGACTAGCTATAAGCAACGAAATAAAAGGAACGAATATAAATATTAATTTCGACGAGCGTTCTGGAGACAGTCTGCTAACCTTATCAGGGGGAGCTGCAAAGTTCAGAAGCACAATTTTTGATGGAGATATCACACTGTTCACGAATAGTGAAAATAGAATATCAGCCGTTCAAATAGATTGCAACGCAAAATCAATCACGGAGGCGCATAGCACCTTTAATAAAGTAGTAACTCCAATATTGGATCACCTGTCATATATTGGGAAAATACCACTACAAATAGTTCAAGTCACAGTTATTGATCAGATACATAAGATTTCATCAACAGAATTAATAACTCCTTATTACTTAACGACAACACTAAACCACGGAACGGTAAAAATTGTTCCCATGTTAGAACCAGTTTATGCATTATATAGAGAATCCAGAAACGCTCAAAGCCCATTTTATAAATTTCTGTGTTTGTATAAAATATTAGAGGGGCTACTAAAAACACTAAGATCTAAGATTTATAAAGAGGCAAAATGTAAAAATGTGAACCTCCCTCCGATGCTATCTAAAGTCCCAATAATTAACGACATACCAGAAGATCAAAAGAAATACATCGGGAGATCAATTACGTTCTTTTTCGATGATTACTTGACAAAACAATTCAGAGATATAGTAGCGCACTTCATGTTAACTGATGGATCCGTTTTAAATATCAACGAGATTGATGCCATACAAAGATACTGGGGTGTTATTTATCTGACTGAATTATGTTGCCAAGAGGTGATAAACCACTTCGAACAGTGTATCGGAATCTTTGAACTGGCGTCTAAAACGCCAGAACAGTAGTTGCATATTTATTCATCATAACAATTAAAGTGCCGATATCTTTTGTGAGTAGATCAGTACATTCTGGAATGATTTCCTAATGCTAGCTGCCTAGCAAGGTTAGGTTTTGAAAATCACAAGGGGCCACGTAGTCGACTCAATGAGAGCCAATGATCGCAAACAGTCTGTTGCCGGCCATCAGGACGCAACGGCGGTATGGCAGCGGAAGCGGTCATTCGGCGGATTGCCCGTCATGTTTTCGCAACTCGTCACTAATGCTGTAAAACGTGGCAGTCTTATGAGCATGAATTTAGAAAATCATGGCTGGTGGCTGAAAAAGGCCAAGAGCATGCCTTTGGTAGACCTTCAATCCTGCAGTTGCATAGGTTTTTCTGCGCTAAGTTCGTCAATGCGATAACCATCTGGGTAGGTTGGCCGGCGTAATTGCGTACGCATCACGGGTTTGTTTCTGAGCGGTAGTGCACTGGCTATTCGTCCGCGCAAATGTAATGCATCCAACTACCGGCAGAATAAAGGAAGACACGATACTACATACTCCAGTTAGGGATATTTACGTATGACTCGGTTGATGGCCATGGCGAGTTTGGATGCAGAAAAAAATCCCAGATGACGTTCTACTATACGCCCATCGGGGTCGACGATGAGCGTATAGGGAAGCATTTCATTTCGATCTCCAATCGCCGAAAGGACTTTGCTCGGATGTGCTCCAGCCAAGAGTGTTAGATACTTGACGTGCTCCTTATCTATAAATTTCTCAGCAGATCTTTTGCCATCCAGTGCTATACCCACGAAGCGCACCTTGGAGCCCAGATTTTGATGGAGACGAACAAACCCAGGTGTTTCCTCATGGCAAAACGGACACCAGTTGGCCCATAAGTTTACCACCATGACCTTGCCTTTGAGATTGTTTAAATCCACTTTCCTTCCGGAAAGATTAGTCAAAACTATCTGCGGAAGAAAAGTTGTCTTGGCAACGGCTTTTGCACAAGACTGTTCCGGTATCGAACAAAAAAGAGCGGCAATTAATACGGCGTTAAAAATTCGTTGAAGGATTTCCATATCATTTCCAGCCGAATTGGCTCAAGGCCATCATCATCATTCTTCCGCGTCCGTAAGCAAATCATCCATGTTTGCGTCATCTGCTTCCAGGCATTCCAAAATCGGACAAGCATGATGCTGGTTGGGATATTCTTGTTGGCAATCCTGAATTAGACGGGCCAGTACGATTTCCAGTCTTCGCAAAGCCTTAATTTTTGCAAGCACCGCAGATTGTTTGATTTTTGCCTGATGCAGTACTGCACCACAGGCTTGGGTTTTGTTGGTCTGCAACAGAAGGAGTTCACGCGCTTCTTTTAAGGTAAAGCCAAGCTT
>Ga0172382_10012311_pt1 | contig 11183 bp, 6 predicted proteins | sample Leawel138RmetaG_FD_122245 | JGI IMG/M metagenome (GOLD analysis project Ga0172382, IMG submission 122245) | Leachate microbial communities from a municipal landfill in Southern Ontario, Canada - Leachate well 138R metaG | ecosystem: Engineered > Solid waste > Landfill > Unclassified | place...
ATTCTTCGGGAGATATGCTGACAATCTCCTAAAGCTGGGAACTGCCAATATCGGCCTTGACAATATAGGAAGCATGTGCTATTCGGATATGAGCAGCCGCGGCATCAGCAGGACGGATATTCCCGACGCTGTTGCGCAGGTTCTTTCAGATATTGCGGGAAAATTTTCTTCCCTGATGCTGGAAGAGGCCAATGCCTATGCTGCGGTATATGCGGAGCATATAGTCAACACCCCAGTCAATGCCAGTTTCTATGATATTATCGATGAGCATATACCCTTCTATCAGATTGTGTATCATGGCATGATAAACATGTCGCTGCCTGCTGTAAACTTAAGCTCCAACCCCGAGTATGCGTTCTTAAAATCACTGGAAACAGGAGCATCACCCCTGTATTCATGGGTGGGCAGAAACAGCGAGGAGCTTTTCAACAGCAGGCTCAATAACCTGTACAGTGCAGATTATGAGCTCTGGATAGATGATGCAATCTTACAGTACAAGACGATAAACGGCATACTCTCCGGGGTTTCAACAGAGCCTATTACAGCTCATGCCAAGCTTTCCGAGGATGTATATATGACCACCTACGGCAACGTCCTTAGTGTGATCGTCAACTATAGCAGTGAGCCGGTGACTGTTGAAGGAATTACTGTAGAAGGCTTCGGTTATCTGGTAAGAGAGGCAGGTGAGCCCCGTTGATCAAAAAGCTGAAGATCGGCAGAAGGGTACCCTATGAGGTTCGAAGGCAAAGAACGGGTTATGTTTTTATTCTGCCATGGATTTTAGGCTTTATATTCTTCTTCCTGAACCCCCTTGTAGAATCCGTCAGATTTTCATTCAGCAATGTAAAGGCGTCCCCAACGGGCTTTGCCGTGGAATATGTCGGCTTTGCCAATTATGCCTTTATGCTGCTGAAGGACGCCTCATTCCCCCAATACCTCTGGACGGCAACGGTAAATATGGCTGTAGAGGTGCCGATTATAACCATGTTCAGCCTTTTTATCGCAATAATTCTGAACCAGAAATTCAGAGGGAGGACGGTATACAGAGCAATATACTTCATGCCGGTTATTCTGACGTCGGGCGTAGTATTCACCATGCTTTCTGGTGTGATGGGCAGCCAGTCCCTCAGCGCAGCCCAGAATGCCTACTTCCAAAGCACTGGCCTTATGAAGGTGCTGCTGGAGGGCAATGTTCCGGCAGCCCTGGTCAATTGGATTACCAATGTTGTCGACAGAATCTTTTCGCTGACACTAAAGTCGGGGGTACAGATACTTTTATTTATCAGCGGCCTTCAGAAAATACCCGCCAGCAGCTACGAGGCATGCAGGATAGAGGGTGCAACCAATTGGGACAGCTTCTGGAAGATAACCTTCCCGCTGATTCTGCCGATGATGATGCTCAATATAGTGTATTCCATTATTGATTCGTTTACCGCCTATGGCACCGAGCAGGCAGGAAATGTGGTAATGGCATACATCTACCGCACCGGCTTCGGCAAGAATATGATGTTCGGCTACAGCTCCGCCATGTCATGGATTTATTTTATTATCATTATTATATTCCTTTTGGTTGCACAGCTGCTGGTGGGGAGAAAGGCCTCTAAAATAGAAGGCTGATGCATCAGTACCGATCATGATTTATAAGGCAGCAGGAAGGATCTGTTAGTTAAACAGGCTGATGATAAGATACCAAGCAGCAGTTACCAAACATAAAGGTCAGGATGTGAATGAATATGAAAGCAGGTTTACCAAAGCTCACAGGGATGGCCGGCAGGGAATATTTTGAAAGATTTTGCGAGCAGGCCGGGCATTACATCAGGTCAAAGCATCCGCAAAGAAAAATATGGGCTGTTTTCAGGCATACCCTGCTGATAGGCGTGGGGTTTGTAATCATGTATTCTATACTCTATATGATAAGCAATGCCTTCAGGCCGCCCGAGGAGAATTTTGATCCGTCGGTTATCTGGATACCCAAGTCACCGACCCTCTCCAACTTCAGGGATGCCCTTGAGGTGCTGAACATAAACGAATTGCTGGGCAATACCCTTGCTGTGACCCTGGGAACGACGCTGATTCAGGTTGTGGTATGCCTTTTGGTGGGGTATGGTTTTGCCAGGTTTCGGTTCAAAGGCTGCAAGATACTTTTCGGGCTTGTGATCCTGACCATCATTGTACCGCCCCAGAATCTGTCCACATCCCTGTATTCAAACTTCAGATATTTCGATTTCCTCGGCATTCTTCGCTACCTTGAAAAGGTAACCGATGGTGCCGTCAAACCCATCAACCTGATAGGGACCTATTGGGTTTCATGGCTGCCTGCCCTTACAGGGACAGGCCTGAGATCCGGGCTGTACATATATATGTACAGGCAGTATTTTATTGGTATACCCAAGGAATTGGAGGAGGCTTCGGCCATTGACGGTTGCGGCCCTTACAGCACCTTCGCCCGGATAATGCTGCCGAACACCAAAAATATAGTAATAACCGTATTCCTGTTTTCCATTGTATGGAACTGGAATGATTTTTATACCCCGGCCATGTACATGCAGAACATGCCAACCCTGGCCAGAGCCCTGTCCGAGTTTCAGAGCAACCTTCAGATGATTGCTTCAATAGGCGGGGCAAATATGGATCCCATAGTCGTTCTTACGAGGATTCAGGCTGCCTGTCTGCTGGCCATACTGCCGCTCCTCATACTGTATATATTTACCCAGAGATACTTTACGGAGAGCATTGAGAATACCGGTATCACAGGTATTTAACCACGGGTGCGTGGTGAGATATATATCAAAATGAAAAGGAGAATAAAAATGAAGAGAGTTAAGCCTTTTGCAATTTTACTCACTATGATATTCCTGGCAGTGGGAGTACTTTCGGGCTGTGCCGGCAAAGATAAGTCAAACGGTACCGATGGACCAACGCCTACTCCAGCTGAAACATCGGACGGAACACCGGACACAACTAACGATGCAACCCCCGAACCGACGGAAGAAGTCATACCCCATGAAACCCTGGAAAACCCCAATATTACAATTGTCTACTGGATGAGTATGAAAAGCTATGAAGGCCAGGTTGCCAGAGATCCCAATGTCTATGATCCTATACTGGATGCCGTGAAGCCCTTTGAGGAAAAATACGGCGGCACGGTGACCATCAAGGCTGTTGGCTGGAATGATATGCTATCCACCATGACCCAAATGCAAAATGCCGGTACCGCTCCGGATCTGGTGGAGGTATATGACCGTACCTTCCACAGCGTTGTCCTGAACAATTTTGTGCAACCCATTGATCAATACGTAACAGACGCCGATTTCTCCTTCTATGACGTAAGCCGGGATCTCGTATCCTGGAAGGGGCAGACCTATGCCATCCCCATCAAGCCATACCTGTACTATATAATGTTCAACAGGGATATGTTTGAGATGGAAGGGCTGACTGCGCCTGACGAATTATTCCGTCAGGGACTTTGGGATTTCGATCACTTTGAGGAGGTCAGCAAGGCTTTAACCAGACGGGTGGACGGTGAGCTTGTACAGTATGCCTTCACATCCTGGAGCGAGACCATCGATGCATTTATAATCAGCAACGGCGGCGGCATTGTCAAGGTCGACTCAGGGGCCGGGAAGGTTTATTCCGCTCTGTCTGATTCAAAAACTCAGAACGCCCTGACCCAGATCTCAAGATGGGTTGACGCCACCAACGGATTTATGGTGGTTTCCGATATAGACTACTATTCCTTTGATAATAATATATGCGCCATGATCCGCGGGAAGGATTTCCCTGTAGATCTGCCCTTTGAGGTGGGTATGGTGCCAATCCCGGCAGGTCCGGACGCTCCTCCCAAGACCATATACCTTTATCCCCAGGCCTTTGCAATTCCGGTGGGAGCGGCCAATCCCGAGGGAGCGGCAGCATTCATGTATATGGTGAACCAGCGGCAGAAGGAGGTCGGCGATCAAAAGGAAGCCAACAGGATCGGCCAGGAGAACTATGATATGATTTATGCCGACGATGTCAACTATGTGTACTCCTATGACAAGGGCATTGACAACTTTGATCACATCCACTCATCGATAATCAACTATATGTCGGATGGAATGCCTGCCGCAACCATTGCAGAAACAATGGAATCGGAGCTTAAGGCTGGCATTGAAAAAGTATTCGGCGCCCAATAACCTTATAGATATAGGGACACTTCTCCGCAAAAAGAAGGGGAGAACCCAGGCAGGAGGAGTGTCCCTGATAGATGCAGGGGACATTTCTCAACACAAGAGGATGCCCCAAATTGGAGATGTGTCCCATTACTTCTTTTAGAAAGCAGGAGAAATCATGGAAAGAGGCATATACTTCGACGCCTGGTACAAACACAACCATTGCTATCACCCCAGCCTTCCCATGCGCAGCATGCAGATGATTGAGGATCTGGAAAGGTACAGGGGCACAATGCTTGTATGGGCGGCCCTGGGGGGCGGCTCCATCTCACTGCCCTATCTGTACCATGAGGCATTTGGTGAAGTGGATCCCAGGCTCCGCTATTACGGATTTATGAATGACAGTGAGTTTATTGCGGAATGCAATAAGCGGGGCATTAAGGTTTTCGCAATAGTCTTTGAAGTACAGGGCTGGGAGATACCCGCCGTTATTGACGAAGGCGGCAATATAAAGGCCTGGAATGTATTGCGGGGGGATGAACCCCATGATTGGTACGGCTTGAGGGAATTCTCCAGTGGAAAATATGACCATGTGTTTGAGAAGACATTAAAGGATTTCTTCCCGGAGGGATTGGTGAACTCTGCAGGTGAGCAGGTAAAGGATTTGTGGACTGAATGTGCCGCTGTGGACTACAATGGTACCCCTATTCATGCCCAGTGGGTAGAGGTAGCCGGCCACAAACAGATATGCTATCAAACATGCCGCAACAATCCCATTTGGAGAGCCTATCTTAAAAAGATAATTGAGATTCAGATAGATGCGGGGGCACCCGGTATCCAGCTGGATGAATGTGAACTGCCGATAACTTCACTGAGGCACGGCGGATGCTTCTGCCGTGACTGCAGGCAGCAATTTGCGGAGTATTTAAGGGAGCTGCGCATAAAAGGCAGCCTTTCCCGGGAATATGACTGGATTGAGCTTGAGGGCTTTGACTATGGCGAGTTCTTGAAATCCAGGGGCATATCCTTTCCGTCCGATGAAAGGGGGGTACCCCTCTTTCGTGAATACTGGGAATTTCAGCTCCGGGCCGTTAAAAAGTATTTCACCGAACTGGCGGATTTTGCCAGGGAATATGGATTGAAAAAATACGGCAGAAGGATCCTGGTTTCAGGAAACTTCTTCAACCTTATGCCGGTTTATTTCCCGATAGAAAACTCCGTTGATGTGGTTATTACCGAGATGGAAAAGACCCTCTTCAGGCAGCCCTATTGGTACAGGTATGCAGCCGGCTTTTCGGGAGCAAAGCCTGTCATAGTGGCAGAAAACCCATACGGCGGTATAATCCCGGAGCTTCTTTCCATGCTTGACAAGGGAAAGGGATATGATCTTTACAGGCTGTTTCTACTGGAGGCCTCGGTCTACGGCTGCAACATGTCGGTTCCATACGGCGGGTGGATGGGCAACACCATCAAGGACGCCTTCTATCCCCCAAGAGAAGTGACGGAGGAAGTGCAGACATTCCTGGCTGAAAATGAGAGGCTTTTCTCAAAGACTTCAGGTTCAGGAGTTGCCGTGCTCTACAGCTGGAAGAGCTGCTATTGGGAGGAGGCCACCAAGGCATCAACCGGAAATGTCGAGGGCAGTGATGATTCCATATTGTTCTTTACACCCACCGATATAGAGGATCCCAAGACCAGCAGGCTGCCCTTCTGGGAGGTTATTAAGGCCTTGTCCGACGATCAGGTGATCTATGATGTGATGATTCTGGCTGACGGTGAGCTGCGGGAGGATACCTTCAGCGCTTCTGAGCTTGATGGGACAGAGCTGTTAATCGTGCCGGACAGCCATCATTTGACATATAACCAGGGAGAAACCCTTTGCAGGTATGCCGAGAGCGGCAGAAGAATGCTTGTATTTGGCAGAGTCGGCGAGAATATTCCGGGTTTAAGGGATAAGCTCCTGGCCTTTGAAAATGTTATTTTCTGCAGCAATCCCCCGGATAAGGCAGAGGCCTCAGAGCTCTTCAGACGGGAGTTTGCAAAGGCATACAAAGATGTATGGAAGGTTAGGGTCAGCAATCCTGATGTCGGGGTACAGCTTCACAAAAGCGCAAAGTGCTGCACAATACATATTCTTAACTACAGCTACAACAAGGCCGGAGATACCATTGAGGACATACCGTCAATGACAGTGGATATCAAAATGCCTGTGGGTGATATCAAAATACATACTCTCGACGGCCGCAGCGTAGAGTATCGCAGGAGTGAAAGCAATGGTATTACATCCCTGACATTAAGCAGTGTCCCCCTGTACATTGCAATTGAATACTAAACCACTGCAGCAGAAGAAGCAAGCAAACAACAGATACATCTGCAGATATATGCAATAAAATGCAGATGCCATGAATGACCGGGAGATGATAACGGAATGCCTGAAACCATGACCTCAAAGGAGAGGCTGCTTACAGCGATACTCTGCGGGAAGCCCGACAGGGTGCCCGTGTCCCCTGATATATCCAGCATGGTTCCCTGCCGCCTTTCCGGCAAGCCGGACTGGGATATCCATTATTATGAAAATCCATATCCGCCCAGCGGCTATACCAACCAGGCCCTGGGCAGAGCGTATATGGCTGCAGCTGAGTATTACGGGATCGATGCATGGTATATGTACGGCAACCTGCATTTGAAAACCGATTCCCAGGTGAGTCAGAAGATAGAGACTATAAAAATGACTGCGGACAGAATAGTAACCCGATGTACCTTTTATACACCGGAGGGTGAAATGTACGAGGAGGATACCTTTCTGCCTGCGGATTCACCCACCAAGACCTCAAAACGCATAAAGAACTTCAAGGAAGACTTCCCAAAGCTGAAGTATTTCTATCCCAATATCCTGGGCTATGATTCAACTGAGGCGGATGACATAAAGAACAACCTGGTCGGAGACAAGGGAATATACTGTTTTATCTGCGGGGTTCCGGGCTTTCAGGATTGGATTTTCAGCTTTGACGGGGGTGCTGAGACCATGACCTGGGCTTATTATGACTATCCTGATTTGGTTGAGGAACTGGTATACATGCAGGACAGATTTGTATGCCGCCAGGTGGAAATGATGCTTGATGCCAGGCCGGATGTGTTGTTTGTCGGCGCATCAGGTGCCTTGACTCTTCAGTCTCCGGATATGTTCAGAAAAATGGGTCTGCCTACCCTTAAAAAGATTTCGAGGATGGCCAAACAGGCAGGCATTCCATCAATGATGCACACCTGCGGCAAGTCGGCCAGGCTTGTTGAAATGCTGGCCGAGGAAACGGATATTAACTGCATAAACCCGCTGGAAGCTCCACCCATGGGGGATGCCAACCTTAAAGAGATTAAGCAGAAATATGGCAAAAAGCTATGCCTGATGGGCAATCTGCATACTGTGGAAATCATGCTGAACGGCACACCCGAAGACGTGGAGAGGGCCGCAAAACAAGCAATAGACGATGCAGCCGAAGGCGGCGGGTATATACTGTCTACCGGGGATCAATGCGGGCGCAATACACCGGATGAGAACATCTTCAAGCTGGTGGAGGTTGCCAAAACATACGGCATGTACTAATCAGCAGAGAAATCAGCAGGAGTCCAGCTTTGCAGCTTTGCGAAGCGGAATCCAAAAACGGAGGATTAAAGTTAAAAACGGAGGGTTCTGGATGCAATACAACAAACTCGTACATGGTGAGGCACTGTCAAGGGACAAGTTTAAATCCCCTTCCAGGGAATTCGGCATAATGCCTTTTTGGTTCTGGAACGGTGAAATGTCTTATGAAGAGATGGAATACCAGCTGCGGGAATATTATGATAAGGGCATACCCGGCATATATATTCATGCACGTTTCGGTATATTGGAACCTATTGGCTATCTGACCGACGACTGGTTTGACAGGGTGAAATTCACCATTGAAAAGGCCCAGGAGATCGGGCTCCAGGTCTGGGTATATGATGAGTACAACTGGCCCAGCGGCACCGCGGGGAAAGAGGTAATGAAGAGAAAGCCCGATTTGACCCAGCGTTACCTTGAATTGGTGGAGGGCAATATAGCAGGACAGTATTTCCAGTTTATGGAGGGTACTGACTCCAGGTACAATGATTTGGAGGAATCCGAGCCGGTTTATGCCTGTGCCATATTGCTTGAGGATCTGGAAAAAGGCAATCCCCGGTTTGTTAACCTGATGCCTTCATTGTCCTTTGATAAGGTCATTTCCTGGGAGGCGCCCAAGGGTCCCTGGAAGATGTTCTACTTCATAGAACGGAAAGCATCCTGGTACAGTGACGTGCTGAATCCGGAAACCACCAAGGAGTTCCTTAAGCTGACCCATGAACGCTATAAAAAGTATCTGGGCGATAAGGAATTTAAAAATATAAAGGGTTTTTATACCGATGAGCCGGCCATGCATTATTTCGAGGTTGCCCGGGACAACTACATAATTCCCTGGTCCAAGCAGATGTTCAAGATTTTCAGGGAGCATAACGGCTATGACCTTAAGCAGCACCTGCCCCACCTATATTTCGACATAGGCAGTGAGTCGGAAAAAATCCGGTATGATTTCTACAGCGCCCTGACCAAGCAGTATGAAAAGACCTTTTACAAGGAAATAGGCGACTGGTGTGAGGACAATGATATGGTATTCACAGGCCACCTTCTGTTTGAAGAGTCCCTGCGCCTCCATTCCCGCACCGGCGGCAACCTGTTCAAGCACCTGCGCCATATGCATATGACGGGGGTTGATCATCTCTATCCCAGGATCGGTACAAGAGAAATGCCCGATGAACATGTAGCGTTAAAGCTTGCCAGCTCCGCAGCCCATCAGTTCGGAAGCACAAGGCTGCTTTGCGAGTCCATGGGAGGCTCCTATTGGGATTGCACCATGGAGCGAATGAAATGGATAGCGGACTGGGAATATGTACTTGGTGTCAATCTTTTGAATCCCCACGGGTTCCACTACTCAATAGAGGGCGAGCGCAAGCGGGACTGGCCGCCGTCCCAGTTTTATCACCATACATGGTGGAAGCAGTACGCCCTGTTCAACAGCTATATAACCCGCCTGGGTTATATCTTAAGCGGCGGAAGGCATGTCTGCAAGGCTGCAATACTATATCCCATCAACAGTATATGGGCGTTATATACTCCTCAAAATCGAAACAAAACCGGTACAACCATTGAGAACGAATTCAATTACATGACAGACCGGCTTTTGAGGCTGCATATGGATTTCGATTATATCGATGAGGACATTTTGAAGGAATGCAGGATAGAGGGGGGCAAACTCCTTATACGTGATGAAGCATATGAGGTTCTGATACTTCCGGCAGTGACCCACATTAAAGCTTCAACCCTTAATATCCTGGAGGAATTTATAAGAGCCGGAGGAAAAGCAATTGCTGATACAATGCTTCCCCGGTGCTACATAGAGGGTGAAGCAGGAAATTTTGAAGGCCGCATAGAATCCCTCTTCGGAGCTACTGTGGAGAAAGTCAATAATGCATACTTAAATGGCGAGGCAAAAGGGTACAGTCTGGCTGTTAATGAGATTGGAGAAAAAGGTGGAAGAACTGTGCTGATTGAAGGACCATCCCTTTCGGCAGGGGATGGATCTGATGTCATGAAGCAGGCCATGCTCTCCTGCATAAAGCCTGAGATTAGGATAGACAGTGAGGAGGTTTTTTGTCTTCATAGAAACAAGGACGGACAGGATTTCTATTTCCTTATCAATCCGACGGCTGAGGATATAGATATTAATATCGCCGTTGAAGGCGAGTTTGCACCGGAGCTGTGGAACCTTTCAAATGGTGATATAACTCCCGTAAGGGTATTCAATATAAAGGAAGGAAGCACATATTTCAAACTTCATATGTACCCCTTCGGCTCATATATGTTTGGTGCATCGCCGTATAAGGGAGATATGCGGATTATTGAGTCGGATATTGAAATAGACGAAATATCTGGCTCCAGGATAAAAGGCCATGGCCGCATTCCACGGGGTGGCAGACTTAAAGCAGTCATAGGGGGAATAGAAAAGACGGTTCCAATACCTGCCGCTGCTCTTCCTACGCCCATAAGCCTAAACGGAGAATGGCAGATTTCTACGGACAGGCCCAATGTGATATTGACGGATAAGTGGAAGGTTTCATATGACAATGGCCAATGCCCCGCTGATTTCTGCAATGATGAATACAGCTTTGACGGTTTTTATGATTTTCGAATGGGTGCATGGGAGGCGCAGCTGCCTGAGGAGCGTGATGAAGCGGTTTACCCGGTGCGGCTCTGGTATGTAACGGATATATACGCAGATTATGTGCCGGGTGATCTGAAGATCCTGATTGATGGATTTAAGGGCATTGATTACCGGCTGTTTGTAAACGGCAATCCGATAACCGCTGAGCCGGTTCGCAGCTTCCTGGATGCTGAAATCAAGGAGGTGCCGGCTGCAGACAGCTTCAAAAAGGGCAGAAACACAATTGCCGTATTGCTTACCGTCAACAAAAAATCCGACGGTATGGTTGATCTGCTGAAGCTGACAGGCACATTTGCCGTTAGGGAGAGAAATGACAGAGAAACCATTTGTGCTCCTGTCAGTGCGATTCAAACCGGAGATTTTACAACCCAGGGATTCCCTTACTTTTCAGGTACGATGGAATACTCGAGGGAGTTTGAGCTGCCAGAAGCATTTAGAGAGTGTAAGATTATGCTGAAGGCAGACCCGGGCACCGATGTCTTTGAAGCCGATATCAACGGCATTCAGGCAGGGGTATGCTTGTGGAAGCCCTATGAAATCGATGTCACAAAGCTGGTAAAGCCGGGCAGGAACATGATCTCCGTAAGGGTGGTCAACACATTGATCAATATTCTGGAAGGCGTCAAGCAGCCTTCAGGCTTGTTTGACATTAAACTGGTTCCAAGCAGCATATTCGAGATTGATCTTAAATAATAAACTGAGGCATTCCTAAACAGAAATGGCCGGCATTGCAGGGGGTGTCTCCATATACTGAGAA
>Ga0172382_10012312_pt1 | contig 11183 bp, 8 predicted proteins | sample Leawel138RmetaG_FD_122245 | JGI IMG/M metagenome (GOLD analysis project Ga0172382, IMG submission 122245) | Leachate microbial communities from a municipal landfill in Southern Ontario, Canada - Leachate well 138R metaG | ecosystem: Engineered > Solid waste > Landfill > Unclassified | place...
GTGGTGAGCAGGCAAAACAATGGATGGTTAATTAGTGAAATAACGATTTATGGTTACACACTGGTCAAACCCGAAAAAAGATAAAAAAATGCCAACTGGACAATTAGGAGTGATGAGGAAGGCTTTACAGCTGAGGCATCAGGATGTATGCTGTGTTCCATGGCGAAAAAAATGGGAGCGCAGTGCCCATGCAATATTCATTGTCTGGATCCGATGGAGGGCATGGTAAAGGGTATTGACCAGGGTTTTTCATATGAAGTGCAGGAGACCCTCTGGTCAGGGCAGAAATGCAGGTTAGCTGTACACAAGAAGTAATAATCATATAAGGGCGAATAATAAAATACTCGTTTGAAAATACCTTCCATGGATATAATGATAGTAATCTATGGGAGGTATTTTTGTTCTTCACAGAATCTTCACAAATATATGCTAAGCTGATATGAGGAATATCTATGCTGCAGGAACCGCGTTGAACAGAAGGTGGTTAAGGTATGAAGAAATACAGCTTAAGGGCTAAATTATCCATGTCATATGTCTCTGTGACACTTATATCTTTTTTTCTTATCAGTTTTCTGGCAAATATATTGCTTGATAAGCACTTTAAAGAATATATCCTGGAAAATCAGGAACGGAAAAGCAGAGAAATTGTTGCACTTATCAGTCAGCAGTACAGGGCAGCTGAGGGCTGGAATCTGGAAGCCATTGAAAATATATGCATAAGTGCATTGGAACAGGGACTGATTATAAGGCTTGTGGATTCCTCAGGAACTGTTGTATGGGATGCTAGGCGGCATGATAATGCATTATGCGAGCAGATGCTGGACCATATGGCAAGGAATATGAGCAGCCGATATCCCAATTGGGAGGGAAGGTACAAGGAAGACGTTTATCCGGCAACACAAAATCTGACTAAAGCCGGTGAAATCATTATCGGGTATTATGGACCGTATTATTTTAATGACAGTGACCTGACATTTATCAATACAATTAACAGAGCATTGACGGCTGTGGGGGTGTTTTCACTTATTCTCTCCCTGTTCCTCGGCAGAGTTATGTCAAAAAGGCTGTCTGACCCTATTTCCAGAGTCATAGCTACCGCCCGGATGATTTCAAAGGGGTATTATGATGACCGGATAACGGAAGAGTCAAGCACAGTTGAGACAAGCCAGCTTACGGATACCATAAACAGCCTTGCTGAAACACTGAAAAAACAGGAGGTTCTCAGGAAAAAGCTCACAGCGGATATGGCTCATGAATTGAGAACTCCCCTTGGCACTTTGCAAAGCCACCTGGAAGCTATGATTGACGGGATATGGATGCCTGATGCCGAGAGGTTGAAAAGCTGCCATGAAGAAATAATGAGAATCAACAGGATGGTGGGGGATCTTGAAAAATTGGCGCGATATGAGAGTGAGAACCTGATACTGACCAGGAGCACCTTTGATGTCTCTGAGCTTGTCAGGCATGTAGTGCGAAACTTCGAAAACGACTTCATGAACAAGGGAATTGCCTTGAGTTTTACAGGCAAGGAGGAAACAGTGTTCGCAGACAGGGATAAAATAAGCCAGGTGATAATAAACCTTGTATCCAATGCCATAAAATATACCCCGCCGGAGGGAGCAGTTGAGATTGGAGTAACAGGTTCAATTGACACCGTAGAGATAGCTGTCAAGGATACCGGCAAGGGCATCTCACCTGAGGATCTGCCCCACATTTTCGAACGCTTTTACCGCGCAGACAAGTCGAGGAACAGGATGACGGGAGGCTCCGGGATTGGTCTTACTATCAGCAAGGCAATAGTAGAAGCCCATAAAGGGAAAATACAAGTTGAAAGCAGGGTAAATGAAGGCTCCGTGTTCAGGGTTCTGCTTCCGAGGAATGCAAGCTGAATTGTTAGTACAAGTCAATATATAAAAAAGAATCAGCAAATGGACAATGGCTTTTTTCATCAGCTTAGGAATATTCATTATAATTATTTTATACATTGCTTTTTTTTGTAAATACTAATAATATATATATTGATAATGCTATAGCTGTTGTTAGTTATACTACAGGATTCGTTTTCAGTCATCACCGGCGGTTGGGTGCTTGACCCGCCGCTTTTTGGTGCCGCAAACAGGGTCAAGAAGGAGTAAAACCAATGAATGCGCACATACCCGAATACATGCTCTCTGCTTTTGCAGCACAGGGCGTTGATACCACAAAGCTTGTATACGCGGTCCATGCAGACTCTGCCGATAGAGCCGGAAACACCGATGTATACATGGCTGTCAGCGATGAAAGCATGTACATCCTTTATGGGGAGGAAAAGGTGGTAAAAACTGCAGGGGCACGCAGGATTGTTGCTTTGTACGAGGCCAAGGGCTTTGACGTGCATCCTCTCTGTGATCTTGGAGAACTGACATGTGATTGCCTGCTGTCTACAGCACGCCTTTGCAGCGAAAAGGACGGCAGCACAAGGATTTTGCTGGTGTATTCAATAGGATTTCTGTCAGAAATAGAAAGACTTATAAAGGTAATAAAAAATATCCGGGAAGGTGCTTCACCCCTTAATGATGTTCACATAGATGATGAGCTGTTCTGCCCCAAATGCGGTACCCGGTATCCTGAACCGGAGCGCAGGCTTTGCCCGAAGTGTATGGACAAAGTCTCCATATTCAGGCGTTTGCTGGGTTTTTTTGGCCATTACCGCAGCAAGGTGGCAGCAGTCTTTCTTACCATGCTGGCTGGCTCGGTCTTTTCAATGATATCGCCTCTGGCCGGAACCAAGTTCTTTTTTGACGAGGTGCTCACTGAAGGCGGCAGCCGCTATGGAGCCATTCTTTCAGCAGTTTTGCTGATTTTTATTGTCAGGGTCATTAGTGTAGGCCTCAATACCCTGTATTCGTTCGTCCTGGCAAAAACTATCCCCTGGATTGTCCAGGATTTAAAGCTGAAGATTTTTGAGGCCATGCAGCGCTTGTCCGTAGGGTTCTATACATCCAAACGCACAGGTTCGCTGATGAACCGCATCAACCAGGATGCCAACAACATATATTGGTTCTTTGTTGACGGCCTGCCCTTTGTAGTTGTCAATACCTTTACCTTTATAGGTGTTATAATACTGATGTGCATACTGAACTTCAAGCTTGCCATTATATGTGCAGCGGTACTCCCGATAGCTGTTTTCATGTTCAAGGTACTGTGGGGTGTTTTCCGCCGCTTTCACCACAAGAACTGGGTATACAACTCCCAGCTGAATTCCATGGTCAGTGATTCCGTCAACGGCCAACGGGTTATAAAAGCCTTTGCCAGGGAGTATGCCGAAGCCATGCGTTTTGCCGATATAGGCGCCAAGCAGTCGGCGGTGGACATCGGTTCAATCAATACAGGCTATACAGCGTTTCCGCTGATTTACCTTTTTATGTTTTCGGGGCAGGTTGTAGTAACCGCCATCGGCGGCAGCATGGTACTGAGAGGTGAAATTTCGCTGGGTACATTGCTTACCTTCATAGCCTATCTTTCCATGCTGTATGGACCTTTGGAATTCATGTCCTGGGTATCGAACTGGTGGGCGCGATGTGTGGATTCGGCCCAGCGGGTATTTGAGATAATCGATGCCAGACCCGATATTAGCGACCCTGAGGAGCCTGTTATATTGGAGCATATAAGGGGCGATATAGAGCTTAAGGGCGTGAAATTTGAATACGACCCTGCAACCCCTGTGCTGAAGGGGCTGGATTTGTCGGTAAAGGCGGGGAAGATGCTGGGTATTGTCGGAAAGACCGGTGCAGGCAAGTCCACCATAGCCAATTTGATAGCCCGGCTTTATGATGTTAATGAGGGTTCCATATCCATCGACGGAGTCAACGTAAAACAATTGTCACTGGCCCAGCTTAGAAAGAGCATAGGTATTGTATCCCAGGATATTTACCTCTTTATGGGCACGATAGCCGACAATATAAGGTATGCAAGGCCGGAGGCGAGCATGGAGGATGTCATCCGGGCGGCAAAGGCGGCTTCTGCCCATGAATTCATAATGATGCTGCCCGATGCCTATGAGACAAGAGTAGGAGCGGGAGGACAGGATTTATCGGGAGGAGAAAAGCAGCGTTTGTCCATTGCCCGTACGATATTGCAGGATCCTGACATTCTGATACTGGACGAGGCCACTGCAGCCATGGATACGGAGACCGAAGCAAGCATTCAAAAAGCTCTGTCCGAGCTTCAAAAGGGCCGCACAACCATAGCAATAGCCCACAGGCTTTCTACGCTGCGGGATGCGGACAGCCTGGCCGTCATAAGCGGAGGCCGGGTAGTTGAGTACGGCACCCACAGGGAGCTTATGCAAAAAAAGGGTGAGTATCACAAGCTATATACAATACAGCTGGAGGGGCTGAAGATAATTAATATGGAAGCTTGATTCAGACTGAATTAAGGCTTGACGGGATATGATATCTTGGTTTGATGAAATCCGTAATGAATTTGTATGGTATTTTAGGGGGTTATTATATGGAATCTGCTGTGAGGGCAGCAAGAACAGAGGAAGCAGCATCATCTTTAACTTCAGCCATAGACATAGGCTTCCTTGATCTCAGAAATGCAGAATTTTATGTGACAGCAGGAGGCTTTACCGGGCTGAGGTATGCCGGTAAGGACTACAGCCGCATTACCTTGAGACGTGCACTGCCCATAGGGAACCCGATGGAATATATTTCAGTGGCCGACAAGGACAGCAAGGAGATTGGAATGATACGATCCCTTTCAGATTTGAGCGAAAAGCAATATGATATAGTGGCAGCAGAGTTGGACAATCGGTATTACTGCCCGACCGTTTATGAGATCAAATCGGTCAAGGATAAGCTGGGCTATGTCTATCTTGAGCTCGTGATCGGCCGGAATGGCAATAAATACAGAAAAACCTGCGCTGTAAAGGATGTAAACAGAAACATCAGAATGCTGGATGATGAAAGGCTTGCGATATTTGATGTGGATGGAAACAGGTATATAGTTCAATCTCTGTATGAACTTGATAAAAAAAGCATGAAAAGGCTGGAACCATACCTTTTTTAGCAGGCAAACAACAGCCGCGGCAGTAAAGCCGCTGGAGAAAGGCAGTTTACCATGTCGCAAACCCATGATTTTTGCTATGATCTGGATCTGAATATGAATCCAGCCCGGGGCACACTTTGTTTTGATGAAACAGGGCATATATCCTCATGCCTCGGAGATAAAACCATTTTGGAACTGAACGCCGGGGATGTTTCCGAGGTGGCGGTAATCGCGGGGGTGGGATGCGGCCTTCTTTTTGCCAGACATAAGGACGGCAGGGAACTCCTGCTATGCCGCTTTACAATGTCGGCCATGAGGGCGGCGGGCGAATTCTGCAAAGTGGTCAATTACTATATCCAGACAAATCAATATGCAATGCCCGATGAGAAGGAAAGGCCTGTATGCAGCAAATGCGGCCGTCCCATGATGGAAGGCATGTCGGTCTGCCTGTTTTGCTACAATAGGATGAGTGTATTAAGACGAGCCCTTGGTCTTATGCGCCCCTATGCAGGCAAGCTTCTGCCGGCAGAGCTGTTTATGGCACTATCCTCCATTTTGTACCTGCTGGTACCGATTATCAGCAGGATCCTGATTGACGAGCATCTGCGTCCGATGAAGGGGACAATACGGCAGATATTGCTGCTGGCAGGTGCAATGTTCGCTGCCAGGGCCCTGGGCGAGGCAATCTACATCCTCAGTTCCAGGGTATTCAACAAGGCCAGCATACTCTATTCCAACAATTTGAGAAATCTGGCCTACGAAAAAATTCAAAAATTGTCTTTGAGTTCACTTTCAAGGAGGACACCGGGGGATTTAATCCGGCGCGTGATGGAGGATACAGGTACTGTAAGGGACTTTATTTCCGATGGGGGCCGATGGGCCGTCGAACAGATAATAATATTCGCAATTGTGCTGGCTGTTCTGCTTTTTACCAATTACCGGCTTACCCTTCTGGTCTTTATTCCGGTGCCCTTGGTGGCCTTGGCGCTGTACCGTTTCCGAAGATTCATCCATATTCGGTATGAGCGGCAATGGCGGAAAAACTCAAAGTGCCAGTCCATTCTCCATGATATTATAAAGGGTATACGAACCGTTAAGGCTTTTGGCAAAGAGGAGATGGAGATTAAGAAGTTCTCAAAGGCCACCAGGGAGCTGGCTCAGATATCATCGGAAAATGAATCCCTTTGGGCTGCCCTTTTTCCCACTTTGACGTTCTTTACTGGAATAGGTGAATTTCTTGTATTGTATTTCGGCGGGCGTGAAATCCTGAATGACGGCTTGAGCCTTGGCATACTTGTTCAGTTTACAATGTATATAACCTACATTTACGCCCCTTTGCGCTGGCTTGTCTCTTTTCCCCGTTGGCTGGCCAATGCAATGACCAGCATGGTCAAGCTCTTTGAGATATTGGACGAGGAGCCTGATATAACCTCAATACCCGAACCAAAGAATGTTCCCGTTTCAGGGAAAGTATCCTTTGAAGGTGTAACCTTCGGTTACAAGTCCTATGAGCCAGTACTCAAGGGTATAGATCTGGAGATCCGGCCGGGTGAAATGCTGGGAATAGTAGGCCGCTCGGGAACAGGAAAATCAACTATGATTAATCTGCTCATGCGCCTCTATGATCCGAGCCATGGCAGGATATGCATAAACGGGGTGGATTTGAGGGAAATGTCTCCCGAGCATATTCATGAAAATATAGGCGTAGTCTTCCAGGATACATTCCTTTTTGCAGGGACGTTTTTTGATAATATTGCCTATGGCAAACCGGGAGCCACTGTCGACGAGGTTATAGCCGCGGCGAAGGCTGCCAATGCCCATGATTTCATAATGAAGACAGCCGACGGCTATAACACGATTATTGGCGAAAACGGCCACTCAATATCCGGCGGCGAGAGGCAAAGGATTGCCATTGCCAGGGCTGTTATAAAAAATCCTTCCATTCTTATTCTGGATGAGGCGACCAGTTCTCTGGACGTTGAGACTGAAGCGGAAATCCAGGACAGCCTGAACAGGATTGTCAAAGGGCGTACTACCATCGCCATAGCCCATCGTTTGTCAACCTTGCGAAACGCAGATCGCCTGATAGTGCTGGAACAGGGTAAAATAGCGGAAGTCGGCACCCATGTTGAGCTCCTAAAGAAAAGAGGCATATATTACAAACTGGTAATGGCTCAGCGCAAAACCAGCAAAATTGCTGATGAATTATAAGGGGGCTGAGTGTATTATGGAGACTAGGAGTACCAGAAGCTAAGCCAGACTGTGTCCAGAATAAACCTTTACCGAGCATCCGAAATTATGCTCCCGCAAAAAAACTATCTGCTTAGTGAATTATAATTATGCTGCAAAAAGTCATTTTAAAGACTCTCAGAAAACAAGGCCATTTGCAATACAATGGCCTTTTCATGCTTATTTGCAGGCAGTCAAATATAACATGGAATTATTCATATTAATATGGTATTATAGTTTACATCTACTACATATATGCGGCTTACTGTGTACAAGGATTTCAGTAAGATTTATGGGCTTGACTTTAAAGTATTATTTCCGGGCTCGCACCGCATGATTGAAGGAAACCGTTGGCTATAGGTAAAATGGTTTTTCTTCAATACTATGCATAAAGGAAGCGAATACGTTTATGGTTTCACGGAATCATGAGATGGATATGTGCAGCGGACCGCTGTTTAGAAAGATAGTTATCTTCGCATTGCCTATAATAGCTATGAATATATTGCAGCTGCTGTTCAATGCTGCCGATATGGCAGTCGTAGGACGTTTTTCCGGCAGTGACGCACTGGCTGCCGTAGGGGCGACGGGCGCACTAATTAACCTTCTGGTAAACCTGTTTATGGGCCTGTCGGTAGGGACCAGTGTAATCGTAGCCCAGGATTTAGGTGCCGGCCGGCAGGCTGATGTAAGCAAATCCGTTCATACTTCCATCGCCATCAGTGTAATAGGCGGGGTAGTGGTAATGGCAGCCGGTCTGATTACCTGTGAGCCTTTGCTGGTTATAATGGGAACCCCGAAGGACATTCTGCACCTGTCCGCATTATATATGAAAATCTACTTTATCGGCATGCCGGCCATGATGGTATATAACTTCGGTGCAGCCATCCTGAGGGCTGTAGGCGACAGCCGCCATCCGATGTACTATCTCATTATTACAGGAATTGTAAATGTGATATTAAACCTGTTTTTTGTAATTGTATTGCATATGAGTGTTGAAGGTGTTGCATGGGCGACTGTCATTTCACAGTATATGTCGGTATTGCTTATAATGATTTGTCTGTGCAGGAGCAGCGGGGCCATTCGCTTCATACCAAGGCAGACGGGTATAAACTTAAGCAAGCTTTGGTTAATTGTAAAGATCGGTTTACCTGCAGGCTTGCAGGGCTTGCTTTTTTCCATATCCAATGTGCTGATTCAGTCAGCCATAAACTCCTTCGGATCTGTCCTGGTGGCTGCCAGTTCTGCTGCGGGCAATGTCGAAGGCTTTATCGGTACAACGATGAATGCCTATTACAACGCAGCTATAACCTTTACGGGGCAGAACATGGGCGCTAAGAAATATGATCGGATTGATACAATAGCCAGGATCTGCACTGTTTTGATTCTTGCAATATGGATAGTCCTAGGCGGGAGGACTATGCTTGTTAGCAAACCCCTTCTTAGAATCTTCACCTCCGATCCCAGAGTAATAGAAATGGGCATGCAGCGTATTTATGTTTTGATGGCTGCTTACTTCACCTGCGGCACGATGAATGTATACCCAGGCCTGACCCGCGGCATGGGCTATTCCATGCTGCCCATGCTGTGCACGCTTATCGGAGCCTGCCTTATGCGTATCGTCTGGCTGGCTACGGTATTCACCTGGTACCCTACTGTCATTATGCTTTTTGCCTGCTATCCGGTTACCTGGGCCCTGGCAGGCCTTGGCCAGGTGGGGAGCTTTTTCTATGCACGGCACAAGATACGAAATCGTGCCTTGCTTGATGCTGATAATGAGGAGAATAACGAGGCAGCTTTGACTATGGATAAACTGGCTATTGCAAAGCAATAAAGGGGGTAGGATTTCTTAAAATAACATTGTTATTTCTTTGACAAATCATGTTGGTTTATGATAAAATAAAAACAGTTATTGTGAATAAATTGCAAAGAATATAGTTGGTTTTATAATTATAAAGAATCCAAGGTTCAGGGTGAGATACTCTACCAGGAGTTTTTCGCCCTTTTTATATGCATTAATATATATATATTGAGGATTGAGAAAAATATATCAAGGAGATGACATGGAATTGAAAATAAATATAACCGAGACAGTGTTACGCGATGCAAACCAGTCTTTAATAGCTACCAGAATGCCCTTTTCAGATTTTGAAGGGATTTTGGGAGCTCTTGACGAGGCCGGCTATTACTCCCTGGAGTGCTGGGGCGGTGCTACCTTTGATTCCTGCATCAGATACCTGGGTGAAGATCCCTGGCAAAGGCTGAGAAAGATAAAAGCCAAGGTCACCAAAACCCCCCTGCAAATGCTCTTAAGAGGCCAGAACCTGCTGGGCTACAAGCACTATCCTGATGATGTGGTCAGGAAGTTTGTTGAGCTGTCGGCGAAAAACGGAATAGATATCTTCAGAATATTTGATGCTTTGAATGATTTTAGAAATATAAAAGTAGCCGTTGATGAGGTTATAAAACAAGGGAAACATGCCCAGGGGTGCATTTGCTATACCATCAGCCCGATACATAATATCGAAAAATATGCGCAGATGGGCAAGCAGCTGGAGGCTATGGGGGTCAACTCCATATGCGTAAAAGATATGGCAGGGATCCTGGGTCCGCAGGAAGCATACAGCCTGGTAAAGGCCTTAAAGGAAACAGTAAAGATCCCAATATACCTCCATACCCATTCAACAACAGGACTTGGCCCCATAACCTATATGAAAGCGGTTGAGGCGGGCTGCGATGGAATAGATTGTGCGATATCCTCCTTTTCTGGCGGAACCTCCCAGCCTGCTACGGAAACTCTGAATTATGCCCTGGATCAGTCAGGCTATAAGACTGGTTTGAACGGAAGAGCACTGAAAAAGATAAATGACTTTTTCAAGTCCCTGAAGGAAAAATATATAGCCAGTGGTCAGCTGGATGCTTATATTTTGGGAACGGAAACCGATGCCCTTGTATACCAGATACCCGGAGGGATGCTTTCAAATTTGATTGCTCAATTGAAGGCACAAAATGCCCTTGAAAAACTCGAAGTGGTTTTGGAGGAGACTCCGAGGGTAAGAAAGGATCTGGGCTATCCGCCTCTGGTCACTCCCATGAGCCAAATGGTCGGGGTTCAGGCTGCAGCCAATATATTGACGGGAGAGAGATACAAGAGTATTTCCAATGAGGTGAAATCCTATCTTAAGGGCGAATATGGGCAGGCTCCCGGTGAAATCAATAAAGAATTACAGCAAAGGGTGCTGGGAGATGAAGCTCCTATAAAATCCAGGTTTGCTGATATACTGGAACCCATGTTTGATAGAATAAAGGAACAACTGAAAGATATTGCAAAAACCGATGAGGATGTCCTTACCTATATTGCATTTCCGCAGGTAGCAGAGAAGTTCTTTAAGGAAAGGGAAGAACGCTCAGCAGTAACTGTTACTTATTCCATTGTCAAAATACAGGGGTGTTGTGAATGACTATATTAGAGGGATTGGCAGTATCTGTATTCAGTATGTCACTGGTATTTCTGGTGCTGTTTTTTCTTTTCGGTCTGGTAATTGTTTTTTCCAGGGTTTTAAATTGTTTGGCTAGTCGTAGAAAGGCAGATACATCTGCAAACAATTCAATCAATACGGGTGCGGAAGAAGCGGAAGATATCAAATCCGGCAATATCTCAGCAGGTGCTCTGCAGCTAATTAATGTGGATGAAAAGACAGCCGCCATAATAATGGCTATAGTGAGCCATGAATCGGGGATACCGCTCTCGGAATTGTCTTTTAAATCCATTAAGGCACTGGATGATTAACGTCATATGGATTAGATTAAAAGCATGGAGGTTAATATGAAATATATTGTAACCATAAACAATAAAAGGTATGAAGTTGAGGTGGAGAGGGGGCAGGCAAGCGTTATTGGTATAGAGGATATTAATGTTAAGAAAC
>Ga0172382_10012313_pt1 | contig 11182 bp, 14 predicted proteins | sample Leawel138RmetaG_FD_122245 | JGI IMG/M metagenome (GOLD analysis project Ga0172382, IMG submission 122245) | Leachate microbial communities from a municipal landfill in Southern Ontario, Canada - Leachate well 138R metaG | ecosystem: Engineered > Solid waste > Landfill > Unclassified | place...
GAATCTCGCTACTGGACAAAACACCTCTAAATCAACTGTTTAATAAATCTAATTACAATAATGTCAATGAACTAAATTATAATCAATTGGAAATCAAATTGTTTTAACGAAACACTAATGATGAAAAGACTTTATTTACTTTCGTTAGCAGTTTTTACTGTTTTTTCTTGCGGTTCAGATAAATTAGATAGGAGCGAACCTATTACTCAGCAAGTATCGGAGCAGGAAAGTAGAGGGGTTATTCCTCCGGGTCAGGCTATAAGCGAAATGACTATGAACCCTAAGTACACCTTACGGGAGCTTGATGATTTTTACCAAAAGGAAATAGCTGTAACAGACGAGCATTATACTTCTAATGCAAAAAATGTCATTTTTATGTCATTGATGGATAAAGGGCTTGACGAAATAGGCTCTCAGGAACAAAAGCTATTCTATATCGAAGAACAGTTAGCTTTAAAAAGCAATCTTCCTAATTTTCAGGGTTTTTATAAGTTGCTTGGTTCTTGTTCGGATTTTTTAGGTCAAGAGGAATTAGATGCTAAAGCTATTCAGTTTTTTGAAAAAAATAAAAGAGAAATAGAAAAAGCTATTCAGTGGGATAGTGAAGAAGAACAGAAACAAAAAATGGAAAAGCTTATTGAAGAATATAATAATTTTCAATCACAAAAGTGATTATTAACTTAATCTTAAAAAATACTATTATGAAAAGAGGATTTATTTTAATTTGCACGATTCTTTTGTTTTTTACAACACGTCTTAATGCAGGAAGTTGTAGTTGTGGAACTCACGAAACAGGGATTTATGAGTATATGATTCACGAATCGGAAGGTTGCTGTAGTGGAACACCAATAGGACCTCCTGTTATGGGTACAATAACTACTTATAAATTTGATACAGAAAGTGGGATTTGGATAGTTGCCGATAGGAGTTTTAAACCTTGTTCTGAGGTTCAAGAGTTATGTTGCCCAAGAACATAGTATATGCCATAATTGAGTTTTTTTATTTAGCTATTTATAGGTTTATAAAGACACTATCCCTAAGTGTGTAAGTTATAAAAATGGGGTTTAACTATTTTTAAAGTTGAACCCCTTTTTTAAATATAGGTGATTTAAAATGTTTTATTTTGATGGTGTACATGATGATTACCACAAAACAACCGATACTCCCGATAAGATTGATTTTCCGTTGTATGAGAAAAGAGTTCGCTTGGCTTTTGCCGTAGCTTGGGAATTGGCCAATGCAGAAAAGCGACCTGTGGTTGACAGAAGCGGAAAGTAAACCAAAAAAATAAGCTGTCTCAAACGAGACAGCTTATTTTTTTACTTCTAAGAGAGTAAATTATTTCTTTTTCAAGAAATCATCAACCAATTCAGGAGCCATAACACTTTCCATGAAAGTATAAGCACCTGTTTTTGGAGATTTAACCATTTTAATAGCTTTGGTTAGTCTTTTTGAAGAAGTTCTCAGGGTTGCTACGGTTTTCTTTGCCATGACTCTAAATTATTTAATTTCTTTATGTACTGTCATTCTTTTCAGGATAGGGTTGAATTTTTTGATTTCCAATCTATCCGGAGTGTTCTTTTTATTTTTTGTCGTAATGTAACGAGAAGTTCCCGGAAGTCCGGATTCTTTGTGCTCGGTACACTCTAAAATCACCTGAATTCTATTGCCTTTCTTTGCCATTGTATTATAATTTTAAAGCTGTTTGATATTAGATAGCAAAACCGTTTGCTTTTGCATCTTTCAGCACAGCACTGATTCCTTTTTTGTTAATGGTTTTAATAGCAGATGCAGAAACTTTCAAAGTTACCCATCTGTCTTCTTCAGGAAGATAGAAACGCTTTCTCACCAAATTCACAGAGAATTTTCTTTTGGTTTTGTTCATAGCGTGTGAAACATTGTTTCCTACCATCGCTCTTTTGCCTGTAAGTTCACAAACTCTTGACATTATCTTTTACTTTTATATGTTAATCCAAAAATCAGGGTGCAAAGATAAGAAAACATTTTAATCAGGCAAATTATTTTCTACTTCTTTTTTGAAAAACTTTTGGGTGTCGAAGGTTTGTTGTCTGGTGTTGGGTGTTGGATGTTCTCAATATACTCTATATTAACCCGTGGTGCATTGTCACTTTTTAATACATTAACTGATTATCAGTAAAATAGCTTTAGGCTTCGACAAGCTCAGCCTGACGGAACCCATAAAAATTTCACTAAACGTCAGACTGAGCCTGTCGAAGTCCTTTTTATTTACTCAAAATCAATCGGATAGATTTTTATTGATAATACACTATGGATTCTATTTATTAGTTTTGATACAACCGACACCCAACACCCAAACAACCGACAACTGATAACTGATAACTGAAAACTAATTTTTCGTACCTTTGCACCTTGATTAAACTACAAGAAAAAAATGGAAAACGGAATCTACGCTAAGTTCAGCACTTCTAAAGGAGAAATTTTAGTACAACTCACCTACGATAAAACACCCGGAACGGTAGGTAATTTTGTCGGATTGGCAGAAGGAAATCTCGAAAATTCAGCCAAACCACAAGGAAAACCCTATTATGACGGACTTTCTTTCCACAGGGTAATTCCTGATTTTATGATTCAGGGAGGCTGCCCACAAGGCACCGGAACAGGAGATCCGGGTTACAAATTTGATGATGAATTCCGTCCTGATTTAAGACACGACAAGCCCGGAGTGCTCTCGATGGCAAATGCAGGAAAAGGCACCAACGGTTCGCAGTTTTTTATCACTCACGTTCCCACTCCTTGGCTCGATGACAACCACACGGTTTTCGGATTTGTGGTGGAAGGACAAGATGTAGTAGATAGCGTTGCTCAGGGCGATAAAATCGAAAAATTAGAAATCGTAAGAATAGGCGAAGAAGCTCAAAAATGGAATGCCATAGAGGCTTTCAGAACTTTTGAAGGCTCTCGTGAAAAGCGTTTGGCAGAACAAAAACGTCTGGCTCAGGAAGCTTTTGACAAACTGACGGAAGGTTTTGAAAAAACAGCAAGCGGTCTGCACTATAAAATTCTCGAAAAAGGAAACGGAGCAAAAGCCGAAAAAGGCAAAAAAGTTTCCGTTCACTACACAGGAGCTTTAGACAACGGACAGGTTTTCGATTCTTCCTACAAAAGAAACCAACCCATTGAGTTTTCTCTCGGAGTAGGGCAGGTGATAGAAGGCTGGGACGAAGGCATCGCTCTTTTGAATGTGGGTGACAAAGCCCGTTTTGTGATTCCGTCTCATTTGGGATATGGTTCCAGAGGTGCAGGTGGTGTGATTCCACCCAATGCTACTTTGGTTTTTGAGGTGGAATTGAAAAATGTAAAATAAGAATTTAATAAAAATAAATATGAGTGCAGGAGTAACAGAGGGAATTGATTTTATAGCAGCTTCGGCTTCAAAAATAGGGAGTGTGGATTTTGAAAATCTTACATTCGGGAGCGTTTTTACAGACCACATGCTGGTTTGTGATTTCAAAAACGGAAACTGGGAAAAACCTGTTATAGAGCCCTATGCTCCTTTTATGATAGATCCTTCTGCTAAAATTTTCCATTACGGACAAGCAATTTTTGAAGGAATGAAAGCCTACAAAACCGATTCGGATGAAGTTTGGCTTTTCCGTCCGGAAGAAAACTATAAGCGTTTCAACAAATCGGCTGTTCGTTTGGCAATGCCCGAAGTACCTGAGTTTGTCTTTATGGAAGGGTTGAAACAGCTTATTTCCATCGAAAGAGACTGGGTCAAAAAAGGTAAGGGAAATTCGTTGTATATTCGTCCGTTTATGGTAGCTACAGGAAGCGGAGTAATCGCAGCTCCTTCTGCACACTATCGTTTTATGATTATTCTTTCGCCTGCAAAATCCTATTATTCGGGTGAGGTAAAGGTCATTATTGCAGACCATTACAGCAGGGCAGCCAACGGAGGCATCGGAGCAACCAAAGCAGCGGGAAACTATGCTGCACAGTTTTATCCGACCAAACTGGCTAACGAAAAAGGTTTTCAGCAAGTAATCTGGACAGATTCTGCCACACATACCAAACTCGAAGAAGCCGGAACGATGAACGTGTTTTTCAGAATAAGCGATGTTCTTTATACCGCTCCCGTAAGCGACCGGATTTTAGACGGAGTTACCCGAAAAAGCCTTATTGATTTGGCAAAACACCTCGGAATCACCGTTGATGTTCGCCCTGTTTTGATTTCCGAATTGGTCGAAGCTCACCAAAACGGCAGCCTGCAGGAAATTTTCGGAGCAGGAACAGCTGCTGTGGTCAACCCGATTAGCGGTTTTTCGTATGAAGACACCTATTATGAACTTCCGAAGCTGGAAAACCCGATTTCGTTATTCTTAAAAGAAAAACTAACAGACATTCAGTATAAAAAAGCAGAAGACACCTTTGGCTGGACACAAAAAGTAGTCTAACTAAATCCTACAAACCTTATTACAGCCTTTCATTTTTTTTGAAAGGCTGTTTTTATTTTAGAAGTGATTTAAACTTTTTTGATTGAAGTGATCCCGAAAGTTTTCGGGAGAATATTTTTGTTCTGTTTGAGGGCTTTTTTGCACTGCATAGCAGAGCTACGGAGTAAGAAAAAGACGAAAAACAGGGCAAAAAGAACATTTTTTTAGCCAATTGAAAAAAGTTTAAATCACTTCTCGTACAAAATTATATCTTTGTAATTCACAAAACCACTCAAATATTATGCACAGAGATTCCAAACGAAGAGAGGCACTACTATATCACGCTAAACCAAAACCCGGTAAAATCGAAGTTATCCCGACCAAAAAATATGCAACCCAGAGAGATTTGGCTCTGGCCTATTCTCCCGGAGTGGCAGAGCCTTGCCTGGAAATCGAAAAAGATATAAACAACATTTACAGATATACGGCTAAGGGAAATCTGGTAGCGGTAATTTCCAACGGAACAGCCGTTTTAGGACTTGGAGATATTGGTGCAGCAGCATCAAAACCCGTGATGGAAGGAAAAGGACTTTTGTTTAAGATTTTTGCCGGAATAGATGTTTTTGACATCGAAGTCGATACTAAAAACATAGAGGAATTTATCCAAACCGTTAAAAATATTGCTCCCACCTTTGGTGGAATAAACCTCGAAGATATCAAAGCTCCCGAATCGTTTGAAATCGAAAGACGTTTGGTAGAAGAACTTGATATTCCCGTGATGCACGATGATCAACACGGAACGGCAATTATTTCTGCTGCTGCACTTCTCAATGCGGTAGAATTGGCAGGAAAACAACTCGACAAAGTGAAAATTGTCGTATCGGGAGCGGGTTCGGCTGCTATTGCCTGTTCTAATTTATATGTTGCTTTCGGAGCAAAACCCGAAAATTTCCTGATGCTCAACAGCAAGGGAATACTCAAAAAAGGTGACGAACGGCTTTCGGAAAAACAACTCGTTTATGCTACCGATAAACCCATTTCGACCTTAGAAGAAGCTCTGAAAGGAGCCGATATCTTTATCGGACTTTCCTCAGGGGATATTCTGACTCCCGAAATGCTGCTTTCGATGGCAAAAAACCCGATTGTTTTTGCTATGGCAAATCCGAATCCGGAAATTAAGTATGATTTGGCTATCAAAACCCGTAAAGATGTGATTATGGCAACCGGTCGTTCAGACCACCCGAATCAGGTGAATAACGTGCTTGGTTTTCCGTATATTTTCAGAGGAGCTCTGGATGTACGGGCTACGAAAATCAACGAAGAAATGAAAATGGCTGCCGTACGGGCACTGGCAGGATTGGCTAAAGAATCGGTGCCTGAGCAGGTAAATATTGCCTACGGAGAGAAAAAACTGGTTTTTGGCAGAGATTATATCATCCCGAAACCCTTTGACCCAAGATTGATTACGGTCGTTTCTCCTGCTGTGGCAAAAGCGGCTATGGAAACCGGAGTGGCTCAAAATCCGATTACCGATTGGGACAGATATGAACACGAACTCATGGAACGTATCGGTAATGACAATAAAATGGTTCGTCTGCTCACCAGCAGGGCAAAATCAGACCCGAAACGGATTATTTTTGCTGAAGCCGATAATCTCGATGTGTTGAAAGCTGCTCAGATTGTTTTGGAAGAAGGCATAGGATACCCGATTTTGCTGGGGAACAAAGAAGTTATTTCGGAAATGAAAAATGAAATCGGTTTTGAAGCCGATGTCCCGGTAATTGACCCGAAAGCCAAAGAAGAAGACAACCGAAGAGAAAAATATGCCCAATCCTATTGGAACACCCGTCAACGAAGGGGAATAACACTCTATGAAGCCCAAAAATGGATGAGAGAGCGGAACTATTTTGCAGCCATGATGGTCAACCAGGGCGATGCAGATGCTTTGGTAACGGGCTATTCCAGACCCTACCCAACCGTTGTAAAACCTATGATGGAACTGATAGATAAGGCTCAGGGAGTTACCCGTATTGCAACCACCAACCTGATGATGACCAAAAGAGGTCCGATGTTTTTTTCCGATACGGCTATCAATATCGACCCGACTGCTGATGATTTGGCAAAAATTGCTCTGATGACCGCAAAAACCGTTCGTATGTTTGGAATGGAGCCGGTTATAGCTATGGTTTCGTTTTCAAACTTCGGTTCTTCGAGTCAGCCAAGTACCAATAAAATACGTCAGGCGGTAGATTTTCTGCACAAAAACTACCCGGATTTGATTGTCGATGGAGAAATCCAAACCGATTTTGCCCTGAATCCGGAAATGCTGAAATCGAAATTTCCGTTTTCAAAACTGGCAGGAAAAAAAGTAAATACGCTGATTTTCCCGAATCTGGAATCGGCTAATATTACCTATAAACTACTCAAAGAACTCAACAAAAACGACTCTATTGGGCCGATTATGTTGGGACTTGACAAGCCTGTCCACATCTTTCAGCTTGGAGCAAGTGTAGAAGAAATGGTTAATATGGCAGCCGTCGCTGTAGTAGATGCTCAGGAAAAAGAAAAACGGAAAAAAGTTTAGTGGTCAGTGGTCAGTTTTTAGTGTTCAGTTAATATGATTAAGTTATTTTTTCTGAACACTAAGAAACTACTTTCTGCTCGACAAATATACTCCGACAAGTATAACCAAAGCTCCTGTAAGTTGTGACAGATAAATACTTTCGTTGTCAAAAACACCCCAAACAAAAGCCACTACGGGAATCAGATAGGTGGTTGAGGAAGCAAAAACGGGAGAAGACATAATAATCAATCTGTAAAAGAGCAAACTTGCCAGACCGGTGCTGCAAATTCCTAAGATAGCCGTATAGATGATAGCGGTTTGTGTGCTTTCTAAATGTAGGGTTGCTCCCAGATTGCTGTTGAGCAGCACAAGTATAGAACAGGGCAACAAACAGGTAAAACTCCCCATGCTGATTTGCATCGGAGAAAGGTCAGACAGAAACCTTTTAATCCAATTGATGTTCAGGGCATACAATATACAGGCTAAAATAGCCAAAAGGGCATACCAATAGTTTTGGTCGGTATGAATGATGGCTCCGCTGAGAATGAGCAACAAACTTCCTATAAAGCCGATAATGACTCCGAAATACTGCCGTTTTTGAGCAGCAATCCCGAAAATCAATACGCTTAAAAACAGGGTAAACAAAGGAGTTGTAGCATTCAGAACTGAGCTGATGGTAGAATCTATTTCGGTTTGGGCATAGGCGAACAAAAAAGCAGGGAAGAAAATTCCGTACATCGAAGAGGCAAACAAAAACTTCCATTTGGGTTTCGGAATGGTGATGATATGCTTCCACCCGATGCAAAGCATCAAAACCGAAGCTACAAACACTCGTACAGCTCCCAATTGTATGGGTGTCAGCCCCAAGAGCCCTTTTTTTATCAGAATAAACGAACTTCCCCAAACTATAGCCAGCACAGCTAAGATGAGCCACTTGGATTGCTTCATACCTACGATTGAAATTTTCTACAAAATTCACACTTTTTTGTCAATCAACATTCTTTTTTGTCTTATATTTGTTGGAATTAACTTTTTTTAAAATTTATACACTTATGAAGACTTCAAAAACCTTGTTAATGCTCGCTTTTTCAGGATTGTTCCTAATGAGCTGTAAAGAAACTCCAACAGATGCTGCTGTAGAAAACACCACCGAAACAGAGCAAATGGCAGAAAATATTCAAACAGCAAATTTTTCCATCGAAGGAATGCACTGCGAATTCGGTTGTGCCAAAACTATTGAGAAAAAATTAGCTGGTCTGGAAGGTGTAAAATCTGCCTCGGTTGATTTTGAAAGCAAAAAAGCCACCGTAGAATATAATGCAGCAACCCAGACTCCACAAGTATTGGCTCAGTCTGTGGAAGCAATGGCAGACGGAAAAACCTATACGGTATCTGAAGTAAAATCTTCTTCAGACCAGTCTTCACTTTTTCAGGAGCAGCCTAAAAAAGTAAAAAAATCGAAAGAAGCGAAAAAAACCAAAAAGCAACAAGACAGCCAAAGCAAAGAACTTAAAACAACCGAAGGTAAAAAAGGTTGTTGCTCCGGTAAATCTTCTTGTTCAAGTAAAGCCTAAACTAAAAAGAACCAAATCTGTATGAAGACCTATTTTTTATCCGTTTTGACAGTGTTGCTGATGGTTTCCTGCAAAGGCGAAACAGCACAGCCCGAGACTGTTGTAGCTGAAAACCAGACAGAAGAGACCGCAAAAGAAGAAGTTGTGGAACTTTCCGGTTATAAAATCGGAGATGTGGCAACCGATTTTTCCCTGAAAAATATAGACGGAAAAACCGTTTCCCTGACTGATTATACAGAGGCAAAAGGGTTTATCGTAACCTTTACCTGCAACCACTGTCCTTATGCAATGGCTTATGAAGACCGGATTATTGCTTTAGACAAAAAATACAGAGATTTAGGTTATCCGGTGATTGCCATCAACCCGAATAATCCCGAAAAACAACCCGAAGACAGCTTTGAGAATATGACTATCAGAGCTAAGGAAAAAGGTTTTGCGTTTCCGTATTTGCTCGATGATGGGCAGCATATTTTTCCGCAATATGGAGCGACCAAAACACCTCATATTTTTGTGTTGCAAAAAACAGCTGACGGAAATATCGTAAAATACATCGGAGCTGTTGATGACAACTATCAGGACGAAACCGAAGTTACTCAAAAATATGTGGAAGAAGCGGTTGATGCTCTTTTGAAAGGCGAAAAAGTGCCTGTCGAGGTTACAAAAGCCATCGGGTGTACTATTAAAATATAATGAGATTAAGGTTTAAGGCTGAAGCTTGGGAAGCTCAACTTTAGTCGTTAAATCGAACTAATAACTAATACTAACAACAATTAACTAATAAAATGACATCATTTTCAGAATTATTTGACAGTGGTTTTAAGGTCAGAAACAAAGGGCATTTCTCTGCCATTGTTCGTGTAGCATTGTCTGACGGAGATGTAACCGAAAAAGAACGTGAATTTTTGGAAAAGTTAGCCAGACAGCTCGAAATTTCGGAAGAAGACTACAAAGAAATTATGGCTGACCCGGCTAAGTATCCGATTAACCCTCCTTATTTATACATCCAGCGTTTGGAGCGTTTGTATGATTTAGGACGAATGGTTCGTCTGGACAATCAACTGGGAGAAAAGCAACCTGAGGTGTTGACCCGTTTTGCTTTGGCTTTGGGCTTTACACCTTCCAACGTGAATTATATTGTAGATAAAGCTTTGGTGCTTATCGACAAAAAAGTAGATTTAGACACGTTCCTCTACGAAATGCAGAATATGAACAAATAACGTTTACTTTTCCCTTGAAAACTCCCGGATTCTTTTGAATTTGGGAGTTTCTTTATGATATATTTAATCTGTATTTAGATAATCTATTTCGAAATAATCCAGTATTGCTTTGTAATTATCCTGAGCCGTAAGACAGGTGTCCAAAAGATATTCTCTCACTCGTAACCATTGCTGCAAACCTCTGTAATAGAATATTTTTAAATCTTCGTCAATAATAAACGGAACGATATTATGAGCAAGACATTCTTTGAACAAAATCAACCGACCCACACGACCGTTGCCATCCTGAAACGGATGGATGATTTCAAATTGATAATGAAAATCGATAAGATCTTCTAACGTTTTATTTTCAATAGCATGATAATGAGTTAACAACGTTTTTATTTTGTTTGCTACTTCTTTAGGAGGACAAGTTGGGTTGCCTCCGACTTCGTTGGGAAGTTTTTTATAGCCTCCTACCTCAAACCAATCTTTTCGGCTGTCTGATGTTCCTGATTTCAATAAAAAATGCAGTTCTTTAATCAGAGACTCTGTAAGCTTCACCTCTGCCTTGTCAATTATTAAATCAATACAACGAAAGTGATTGGTAGTCTCGATAATATCGTCAATATTTACACTTTCTTCCGATGCTCCGATGGTGTTGGTTTCAAAAATGTAACGGGTTTGGTCGTGAGTGAGCCTGCTTCCTTCGATGCGGTTGGAGTTATAGGTCAAATCAATTTGAGTACGGTGATAAATACCGCCTTTGAGCTTCATATCTTTTTGCTCTTTCAGGTAATTGAGCAATAGATTTTTGCTGAGTTTTTTTCTGCTTTTTTTTTCGGGTAAAGTAGCGTCTGTGGGAATATTCCAGGTTTTTCCGGTCAGGAAAGCACCTTTTAACTTGCCCGTAGCACAATAATTCCGAATGGTTCTCTCCGGGATATTCCATTTTTTTGCAAATTCACCTACCGAAATATAACTCATAATTTTTACTTTCTTGCCGTTATCGGCAAATATACGATAAAATAAGATGGCTGAAAATAGATTTTTTTGCCGATAGGGGTGAATTTGGGATTATTCCTTTAACTACAAGCTCTCCAGACATCTTGCTCACACTTTTCCTGACATTAAAAAAGGATTCAACTACACTTTTCCTGACATTAAAAACGAGTTTGAGCACACTTTTCCTGACATTAGTCTTTTGTCAGTCCCAAAGTTGCTCTAAACAATCGCAACTCTTCCCATGAGAATTCGTTATCAGAAATTTCCCGAAGTTCTGTATTTGTTTTATCGGGGTTTTGGGTAAAGAGTTCATACAATCCCGAAATTCTGTCTGACGGAAGTACATCAGCCAAAGTAACCGCTCTTTTTTCGATGAGTTTGCTTAGATGACCGTAGATGGTGTTTACGGTTAGTTTTCTTTCAACAGCA
>Ga0172382_10012316_pt1 | contig 11181 bp, 14 predicted proteins | sample Leawel138RmetaG_FD_122245 | JGI IMG/M metagenome (GOLD analysis project Ga0172382, IMG submission 122245) | Leachate microbial communities from a municipal landfill in Southern Ontario, Canada - Leachate well 138R metaG | ecosystem: Engineered > Solid waste > Landfill > Unclassified | place...
AGGTCGGCCTTGAGCCAGTCGAGGGCGCGTTTGCGCGTGAGCGCGTTCATCGTGCCGTCGACGTGATCGAGGTCGCAGCGCACCATGCCGGTCGGCTCGGCGCCGTCGTGGGCCTGCTGATAGGGGTAGACCCAACAGTCGTGTCACCAGCCGCCATTTCGATCACGGCAGGTCAAGCCGGGTGTTCATGTCGAGGTCGAACCGCCCGTATGGATTGACGTGCTCCCAGATCAACGGCGTCAGGGCGGCATAGTCGCGCGGCGTCATCTTGCCCTGCCAGTACGGCTGCGCGAGCACCTTCTGGATCATCAGCGTGTTGATGTAGACCATGCAGTTCTGGATCAGGTGCAGCGCGAGCATGCTGACTTCGTGATCCTCGCGGCGGTTGCTCGCCATCTCGCCCCGGCGGGCGAAGAACACGAAGTCGGTCGCACCGTTCCACTGCTCGACCACGTTCAACCCCTCGTTGATCTCGCGGCGCAGCGCTTCGTCGTGCAGGTAGCGGCACAGGAAGATGGTCTTGATCGCCTTGCCAAGCTCGGCGAACGCCTTGTAGGTCGGGTGCTGCACGTTCTTCTTGGTGAAGCGCCGCAGGATGGCTTCGGTTTCCGCCGTGCGCAGGCGCAGCGCGGTGGCGTACTTGACCATCTGGTCATACTGCTGCCGTATGCAATCCCAGTCGATTGGCTTGGTCAGAATCTGTTGCAGGTTGGCGTAGGCGTCAGCCTTGCCAGTTTCCGGCCGGTACAGCTTCTGCGAATGGATCGCCTTTAGTCTCGGCAGCAACTGGAAGCCCAACAGCCGACAGAAGGCGAACGCCACGGTGCTCTGGCCGTGCGAATCGACGTACTGCCGATCCACTTCCATCTCCGTGCAATGGTGGATCACGCCCTCGATCATCGACGCCACTTCCGACGATGACGGCGACTTGAGCTGCGAGTGGATGCACAGCGAGCTGCGCTCGACGTGCCAGTAAATCATGATGCCGCGCCCGCCGTAGCGTACATGCCATTGCGTGGTGAGGTTCTGATCCCACGCGCCGAAGTGCTTGGAGTCGGACGCGCAGGCGGTGGTGCCGCTGCCCCAGATCGCCGGGTTGCGGGCATGCAGCGTGCCATCGGCGACGATGGCAATCGCGCGGCGCATCGCGTCCACGCTGATGTAGCGCCGACGCACATAGGCCAAATCCTTGGCCGTCGTGCCGGAATCCAGCCCAGCCATGCGCTGCAAGCCGGCGTTGGTGCCCAGACCATGCAGGCACAGCAGCAGGCGCGGCTGCAACACCGAGCGATCCATCGTCTCGTAGGCGGTCGGGCTTTTCAGGGCATCGGTGAAGCCCAGCCGCAGGTCGGTTTCCTTGACCATATCCAGCAGGCTGGTCATCGGCCAGATGGCGTTGAGTTCGGCCTTGAGCGCGGACAGGTTGGGCGGATCGGGCTGCGCGTCGAGCGGCGTCAGCGTGATCCAGCCGCCGCTCTTGCTGCTCAACCGAACGTAAGGATTCTTCTTCAGCCCGGCGTCGAAGGTGGAGAGCGCGTCGCGCATCTCGGCCTGCAAGTCGGCGATGAAGCGCTCGACATCGAGCGGCAGATTCAGCGCCCGGTAGTAGTCCTCGCGGTTCTGGTCGAAGTCTGCCGGCAGGTCGTCGTCGGGGTTGCGGTAGCGGTTCGCGCCGACCACCCAGATTTCCTTGCAACGCAAGCGTTCGCGCATCGCTTCGAGCACAGCGATTTCGTAGGTGACACGGTTGACCCGATCCCGGCCGGCGGCATCCTTCTCCATCACGGCCTCACGCCACAGGCCGCGTACCACGCCATCGAGTGGCACATCCTCGTCGGCCGGGAAGGTGTGCACCTTGGTGCCGGCAAAGCGCTTCACGAGATCGAGCGCGTCCATCACCGGACGGTGGCGGTCGTTGTTGGAGCGGAATTCCAGCGCGGCCAGCAAGGTCGGCACCATGCGGCGGTAGTGGCCCTGATACGAATTGCGGATCACCGTGCGCAGCGTGATCCGGTAGGTCGGGCCGGTGGCCTTCCATTCCTTGACCAGATCGCGCAGCGTCTGTTCGCCGACTACGGGAAACACCACGTCGCGGACTATCCCGTCCGGCTGGGCCAGCGTGGCGTCGGCCAGATTGAACAGCAGGTTCTGCTTGCCGGAGACGCGCTTGAGGTCTTCCAGCAATTCGCGCTCGACCTTGCGCTCGGCTCGCGCGCCGATCTGGTGGATGGTTTCGATCAGCAAGTCCACCAGGTCATCGGTCAGGCTGCGGGCACGCAGGTAGACGAAGGCGGCCAGCCAGGTAAGGCGCGTTTCGTCCGGGTGCCGGCGAAGCTCATGCGGCGCTTCGACCGACACGCGCTGTCGGCAGCGTTCCAGATCACGCGGCGCGGCTTGGTCGAACAGATCGGCGGGCAGGTCGATACCCCGGATCAGTTCCAGCTTCGCCAACTCGTCCTGCATGCTGGCAAGGCTGGGCCGGCCAGGGCTGCCGCGCAGTTTCAGCAGCACAGCCGGTGCGCTGCCCGCCGCCTCGTCTTGGACGGCATCCTCGCTGCCCGCGTTCTCGGGACGCAACAGGGCATCCAAACGCTCGCGTGTTGCGGGCGACAGCCGCCCATAGACGCCGTTGTGAAAGCGGTCTTCGTGGGCGCGCAACGCGCTGCGCGCGATCCGCTCCACGCGGTCGGGCGTCGGCGGCTCAATGGCGAGTTCGCGGCAGCGCGCTTCCAGCCGTTCGATCATCGGCTCGATGTCGCCGCTGACCTCGCCGGCGACGTGATCGCGCAGCCAGGCCGTCAACATGTCGGCATCGGCGACCGTCGCCTCGCAGAAACCGAAACGCACGCGGATTTCAGCGCGCAGGCGCTCGGCGGTGCGTCCGGTGAGGAACGCTTCTCCGTCAATCGGCGCGGGCACGTCGAGCTGTTTGCTCAACGCCGCGATGCCTTGGGCCTCGACTTCGCTTTCGTCGCGCGGGAAGCGGCCGCGCTCGCGGAAGAAGGTCAGCAGGATGGCGAAGCCCAGCCGATTCGCCCGGTTCTTGGTCATCACCAGCTCGCGCTCGGCCGGTGCCAATAGCCATTGATCTTCCGCGCTGCCATCCGTCATGCTGCTACGCTTCTTTCCTGGATTGCGCTGGCCACCCGATTCGCGCCAGGGTCTCGATCAAGGTCGTTCGTTTAACGCCGAAGTTGCGGCACACCGCCGCCTTGGACATGCCGCCGTTCAGCGCGGCAACGATGGCATCGAGCTTTTCTCCGGTGATCGCCTGCGGCCGTCCGCCGATCCGGCCGCGTTTGCGGGCGGCGGCCAGACCCGCGACGACACGCTCCTGGATCAAGGCGCGCTCGTACTGCGCGAGCGCGCCGAACACCTGGAACAGGAACTCGCCCGATGGCGTCGTGGTGCCCAGGTTCTCCGTCAGCGAGCGGAACGCCACCCGCTTGTCCTTGAGCGAGGTCACGATGGCGAGCAGGTGCGACAGCGAGCGGCCTAGCCGGTCGAGCTTCCACACAACCAGCACGTCGCCGGGCCGGACGAATTCGAGCGCCCGCGCCAAGCCGGCGCGGTCATCCTTCGCGCCGGAGGCGTGATCCTCGAACAGGTGACGCGGATCGACGCCGGCGGCGAGCAAGGCGTCGCGTTGCAAGTCCGTGCTCTGGCGGTCGGAGTCCGACGACACGCGCATGTAGCCAACCAACATAGGCGGATAACCATCAAAAATAGGTTTCCGTATGGTAGCGCATGGCGACATGGTTTTCCGCACAATTTTGAGGCCATCCAGAGGTTGGTGCAGATGACTGTTGCAGACATGTCGCAAAACACTTGTTTTACGCCACTCGCCGCGCTTGCGATGTTACCTGAACAGGTATAAACTGCGCACATGGTCGAAAAAGAAAAACCGCTCGAATGGATCGCGAGCAGCTACAAGGATCTGATGACGTTGCCGCCCGATGTGCGCCGGCGTTTTGGTTACGCGCTGTCGCTGGCACAGATGGGCGACCAGGACGATGCGGCAAAGGTGCTCAAGGGCTTCGGTGGTGCCGGCGTGCTGGAGGTCGTCGAAGACGATGCCGGCGGCACGTATCGAGCGGTCTACACGGTCAAGTTCGCGGAAGCGGTGTTCGTCCTGCACTGCTTCCAGAAGAAGAGCAAGAGCGGGATCGCCACGCCGAAGGCAGACATGGACATCATCCGCGCTCGGCTGAAAGTGGCCGAGGCATTGGCACAGGAGCTACGAAATGCAAAAACGAATCATTGAAGGCGTCGAGGTTCAACGCAGCTCGGGCAACGTCTTCGCCGACCTTGGACTGCCCGACGCCGAGAAACTGAAGATCAAGACCGGCCTGGTGGTCGAGATCAGGAAGGCGATGCGTACTCTTGGGCTGACGCAACAAGCGGCGGCCAAGCGCATGGGCATCCCGCAACCAAAGGTGTCTGGCATGATGCGCGGCGACTTCACCAACCTGTCCGAGCGCAAGTTGATGGATTGCCTGAATCGCCTCGGCTACGACATCGAAATCAAGGTACGGCCAGCGGCCGAGCCGGTCGGGCATCTGACGCTCGCAACCGCCTGACCAGAGGCACCCGATGGCAGCCCGCATCACCGACGAAGAATGGGACAAGCTGTCCTCCGAGAATTTCGAGACGCACTCGCTGCTGCGTGCGGTCGATGCCGTGGACGAATTGCGCGACGATCTCAACGATGGCGAATACGCCACGCCGCCACAGCTTCGCACGGACTTGCTGAAGCTGCATCAATTGGCAATGGCGGTCATCAACGAGGGATCGCGCAGCCAGGTAGTCGACCTGTTCGAGCTGGCCGGCGATCTGGACGAGCAGGTCTCCTACATGATGACCAAGCTGGAAGAGGTACAGGAAACGCTGTCGCGATTGACTGCGCTGTACCCGGACAGCTTGTGCTACGGCGGCCTGGACGGTGACGAATGATCGGTTGGTGGATCGTCGTATCGACGCAAAGTCCGGAGGAACGCGACCGCGCCGACCAAGAGGCCCGCCGTGCGGCCATCCTGGCGCAGTGGGAGGCGGGCGCGGACGGTATCCGCTGGATTGAGCGCCTGACGGAAGCTGGCAAGGCCGCCAGGCTCGCCGGAGGGGGCTACTCGAATCGCTACACCGCCCGCGCTGGCGACGTGCTGCCGCTGATCTAGGGCGGTGGCATCAAGCCACCCAAGGATGGCGTCTGGATTTTCGGCATCGACGAGGGCGAGGAATACGCCCAGCCGCCCGGCTGGATGGACAAGATAGGGGTGCATGCCGAGCGCGTGGCCGTCTGCCCTGCCGACAAGCTGCTGACCATCTACGCCTGGGATCAGTCTTGAACGCTACAGGGAGCATTGAACCATGAGTCGCAGCCGTCGCAAGACGCCCATCGTGGGCCATACCACTTGCCACAGCGAGCGCGAAGATAAGAAGCTGTGGCATCAGCGCTGGCGTACCAGCGAGCGCACCGCGCTGGCCAGCGCATCTGTCGTTTTCAGAAGCGGACTGCACTGAACTGTCAGAAGCCGAATGCGCTACAGCAGAGGGGGCTGGATCCATCAGGCAACGACGGGCGGTTGCCGACCCCTATGCACACATCCCAACTATGCACACACACTCTGAGAATCGCAGCGCCGGCCGCTGTTCAGGCCGACGTTGCTGCGCATAGTTACAGCGTCTTCAGGAAACGCATGAGTGAATCCGGCGCTTGGTACCGCGGTATCTGTGTGTCGGGCGCCTCCAGTCGGGCGAGCGCCTTTTCCTTCGTAAGCGTCCGGCGGCCCCATCCGTTCCTATGCTTGCGCGGTCGTTTGCATTCTGATCGGCAGCAGTTCGTCGAGGCGGCGATTGGGCCACGTGGGTAGCTTCTCGAGCGTGTCGGTCAGCCAAGCGAGCGGCTCGAAGCCGTTGGCGCGCGCGGTGGCGAGCAGGGACTGAACGACGGCGGCACGCTTGCCGGCGGTCTCCGAGCCCGCAAACATCCATTTTTTCTTACCCAGGGCGATTGGGCGAATGGCATTTTCGATCGGGTTGTTGTCGATCGGCCAATCGCCTTGGCTCGCATAGCGGGCAAGTGCCGGCCAGCGCTTCAAACTGTAGTCCATTGCCTTGGCGAGCGCGCCGCCGTCGGCCACGCCCTTGCGCGTGTGGAGGAGCCACAGATGCATCGCCGCCAGGCGCGGTTGCGCGTAATGTTGCCGCAGCTCGCCGCGCACTTCGATCGACACCTCGCGGGCCTGTTCTTCGAGCGCGTACAACTCGCCGATGCGGTTGAGCGCCTCGGCCGCCACCGGGTTTTGCTGCGCCTCGTGCAGTTCGAAGTACTTACGCCGGGCGTGCGCCATACAGGCCAACTCACCGCGTTGGTCGTTAAAGAGCGTCTTGTAGGCGACATAGTCGTCGACCATGAGCATGCCCGCCCAGTCCTTCAGAAAGGCTTGGGGGTATTGCCCGCCGCGACCAGGCTGGTAATCGAAGACGATGATGGGCGGGTCGGCGCCGAGGGTGTTGCTGCGATAGGCCCACAGGTAGGCCCGTTTCGTCTTGCCGCGGCCCGGGTCGAGCTGCGCAACCGGGGTTTCATCGGCGTGCAGCACCGCCCCTTCGCGCAACAGTTCGGCCAGCCGATCGTGGAGCGGCGACAAGGCCACGCCGATGCGTCCGATCCACTCGGACTGCGTCGAGCGCGGCAACGGCACGTCGCTGCGCTCGGCGATTTGCTCGAGCCGGTACAAGGGCAGATGATCGACGAACTTGCTCACCGTCACCCACGCGAGCAATCCCGGTGCGGCCAGCCCGCCGTCGATGATCGCCGCCGGCACCGCTGCGGCCGAGACCGTCTCGCACGCCCGGCAGGCGTACTGTGGACGAATGTGGCGATGCACGAAGAACTTGGCCGGGATGATGTCGAGCTGCTCGGAGATGTCCTCGCCGATCTTGACCAGATCCTGCCCGCACTTGCCGCAGGTGCACGATTCGGGCTCATGGCGGTGTTCGATGCGCTCCAGATGCGGCGGTAGCGGGGGGCGCCCGGCTTGCGGGCGTCGGGGTGCGGCCGCCGGCGGCGCCTCGGCCGCCTGTGTCTCGCGCAGCGCCTCGAGCTGCGCTTGGCACGCGGCCAGATCGGCCGCGAGCGTCTCGTCGAACAAGTCCTTCATGTTCGCCGCGAGCACCTCACTGCGCGCGCCGAAGCGCAGGCGCTTGAGGACGGCGAGCTCATGGACGAGGGCCTCGATCTTGATCTGGCTGGCCTTCAGCTCGGCTTCGAGGCGGCTCATGTCGGCCGCCTGGCACCGGGCCGTGGAGGCTTCGTCGCGCATCTGCTCGCCCCATTGCCGGACCCGCCCGACGAGTTCGGGCGGAAGATCGAAACGGGCCAGTTCGGCAACGAAATCCATGCCAGGATTATACCTGCAGACAGCGCTAGATCCCAGCATTTACAAGGGGTTCAGGCGTTTTTTTTGCGGGGCGATCGGGTCGATTGGCCGGCACGCTTACACCCGCCAGTGAGCCGGTGCCGCGGCGCTCAGACGCTGCCACTCGACCCCCGCTACGAGCCACTGCCATTGCTCGGCCGACAGCGCGAACACTGTGGTCTCGGCGCTGGGCCAGCTGAAACCGCCCCGATGCAGGCGCCGCTGACTCAGCCACACTCCGGCGCCGTCCCACACCAGCACTTTCACGCGCGTGCGGGCGCGGTTGATGAACGCGTAGGCACTGCCATCGCACGGCGCGCGGCCCAGGCTGTTCTGCAGGCGCGCCGACAGCCCGTCAATGCCCAGCCGCATGTCGATCGGCTCGACCGCCAGCCACACCTCGGCGGGCGAGATCATTACGCTGCCCCCTGTGCGATCAGCTCGGCCAGCCAGGGCGCCGGCGGCAGCGCGTCGAACTCCACTCGCCAACCCGACGGGCTGCGCAGTGAGAGTACGCCCGCCGCTTGAAGGGACGGCAAATCGGCGACGGGGACGGGGTGCGCCGCCACCAAGGTCAGCGGGACGACTTGCTCGTGCGGTAACGGCTCGCGCAACCGACGAATCCAATAACCGAGCGACTTCTTGCTCAAGCCGTGGTCGGCGCTATACGCCGTCTGCGTCTGACCGCTGCGGCGCCACCGTTCGACATGCTCGCGCCAGCGCGCGGCACGCTCGGACTGATTGATCATGACCTTCTCCTGGTGAAAACCAGGAGTGTCCGGAAATCCGGTGCGCGCTTACAGGTGGGAGGGGCGGACGCTTACGCAGCAGCCCAGGGCGAACGTTCTACACCCACATTTCCGACCAGTACGCCCCGTTCCACACCAAGGTCGTGAATGTCGGCGTGCGCGACTCGACCTACGTGCTCGACGGTCTGCTGTACCACGAATCCGACCTGCGCATCGAGGAACACTACACCGATACGGCAGGCTTCACCGATCACGTCTTCGCGCTGATGCACCTGCTAGGCTTCCGCTTCGCGCCGCGCATCCGCGACCTGGGCGACACCAAGCTCTACATCCCCAAGGGCGATACCGCTTATGATGCGCTCAAGCCGATGATCGGCGGCACGCTCAACATCAAACACGTCCGCGCCCATTGGGACGAAATCCTGCGACTGGCCACCTCGATCAAGCAGGGCACAGTGACGGCCTCGCTGATGCTCAGGAAACTCGGCAGCTACCCGCGCCAGAACGGCTTGGCCATGGCGCTGCGCGAGCTGGGGCGCATCGAGCGCACGCTGTTCATTCTGGACTGGCTGCAAAGCGTGGAACTACGCCGCCGCGTGCATGCTGGGTTGAACAAGGGCGAAGCCCGCAACGCGCTGGCTCGCGCCGTGTTCTTCAACCGCTTGGGCGAAATCCGAGACCGTAGTTTCGAGCAGCAGCGCTACCGCGCCAGTGGCCTCAACCTGGTGTCGGCCGCCGTTGTCTTGTGGAACACGGTCTACCTGGAGCGGGCGGCGCATGCGCTGCGTGGCAATGGCCATGCCGTCGATGACGCGCTGTTGCAGTACTTGTCACCGCTCGGTTGGGAGCATATCAATCTGACCGGCGATTACCTCTGGCGCAGCAGCGCCAAGATCGGCGCGGGGAAGTTCAGGCCGCTGCGACCCCTGCAACCGGCTTAGCGTGCTCTATTTTCCGTTCTCTGAGACGACCCCTACATGCGCGTTTCGTCGGACTCGGACCGGCAGAGCACGGACCTGCAACGCGACGCGCTGCTGGCGGCGGGCGTCGATGCCCGGCATCTGTTCGAGGATCGCGCCTCCGGCGCCAAGGATGATCGATCCGGCTTGGCCAAGGCGCTGGAGTTCGTGCGGCCTGGCGATGTCCTGGTCGTGTGGAAGCTGGACCGGCTCGGCCGCTCGCTGTCGCACCTACTCGCCATCGTGAACACACTCAAGGATAGGCAAGTGGCCTTTCGATCGCTCACCGAAGGCATGGATACCACGACGGCATCGGGCGAGCTGTTGTTTCATGGTAAGCGCTCCACAAACCCCATCCTTACGTAACCGCTGGTGAGGCGGCATGCTCAGGCTTCCGTTTTTCAGGGAGCACGAGCATGTCGGAGCGCAGCGAGTTCTGGTTGTCGCACCTGTCGGCGATCGAAGCCGAGGGTATCGCCACGAAGGCGTATGCCGAGCGTGAGGGGCTGTCGGCGCAGGCGCTCTACCAGTGGCGCAAGCGCCTTGTGACCGGTAGTCGGCGCGGTCGCGCCAAACCTGGCGGATTCGTCCCGATCCAGATCGAGCCTTCGATGGCAGCCGGTGCGAATTGCGTGGTGGTGATCGATGCCGGGTTGCGGCTCGAATGCGCAACGCTGCCCGGCGTCGACTGGCTGGCCGCGCTGTCGGCGGCGCTGCGCGAGCGGGGACGCTGATGCACCCGGGACACCGCATCGGCACGGTATATCTGTACCGGTCGGCCATCGATTTCCGCAAGTCGATCGGCGGACTGTCGGCGCTGGTCGAGCAGGAGCTGGGCTTGAATCCCTTTGGCGACACGTTGTACCTGTTCATCAACCGCCGCCGCGACAAGCTCAAGGCCCTGTACTGGCACCGCAACGGCTTCTGCCTCTGGTACAAGCGGCTCGAAACCGAGCGCTTCGCCTGGCCTGGGGCCGAGGCTGGCGAGCCCACCTGCGTGCTGACGATGAAGGAGCTCGAGTGGCTGCTCGAGGGCTTCGATCTGTGGGCTGCAAAGCCGCATAAAACGCTGCATTACCAATCAGTTACGTAAGCAAATCGGGTATAATTGCGGCATGCCGCGCCGCACCGCCGACACCCTTTCGAACTCCGCCATCGGCGTGTGTGCGCGCGTCCTCCCGGCGCAGCTGCCGGACGATCCGGCGGTGCTCAAATCCTTGCTGCTGGCGCAGCAGCGCGCTTTCGAGGCGCGTGAGATCGAGCACCAGGCAACCCTTGAAGCGCGTGAGGCCGCACAGCAAGCCGCCTTCCAGGCCCGTAAGCCGAACTGCAAAAGGCCTTCGAGGCGCGCATCCTCGAGATTTACGAGCAGTTGCGCCTGGCACGTGGGCGCATGTTCGGGCCCAGCAGCGAATCGCACGCGGGCCAGGGTTGGCTGTTCAACGAGGCCGAGGCGCTGGTCGTGTCCGCGCCCGAGGCGGGCGACGCCGCAGCGTTGCCGCCGGCCACCGAGACGTCTGGCGAGACGCCCGCCGACGCCGGCAAGAAGAAGGCGCGCGGCAAGCGCAAGCCCTTGCCGATCGAGCTGCCGCGCATCGACGTCGTCCACGACGTCCCCGAGGCAGAGCGCACCTGCGCCTGCGGCACGCCCATGGTCGAGATCGGCCAGGACGTCAGCGAACAGCTCGATATCGTGCCGATGCAGGTGCGCGTGCTGCGCCACATCAAGAAGCGCTACGGCTGCCCCAAGGGCGACCAGGCGCCGGTCAGCGCCCGCGCCCCGGCGCAGGTGCTGCCCAAGAGCAACGCCAGCAACGATCTCTTGGCGATGTTGCTCGTCACCACGTACGTCGATGGGCTGCCGCTGGCGCGCTTCGAGCATGTGCTGGCCCGCAGCGGCGTGACGGTACCGCGCCAGACCCTGGCGCGCTGGGTGATCGGCACCGCGCAGGCGCTGCAGCCGATCGCCAACCTGATGCGCGATGTGCTGCTCGGGCATGACGTCATCCACATGGACGAAACCCCGGTCCAGGTGCTCAAGGAGCCTGGCCG
>Ga0172382_10012317_pt1 | contig 11180 bp, 7 predicted proteins | sample Leawel138RmetaG_FD_122245 | JGI IMG/M metagenome (GOLD analysis project Ga0172382, IMG submission 122245) | Leachate microbial communities from a municipal landfill in Southern Ontario, Canada - Leachate well 138R metaG | ecosystem: Engineered > Solid waste > Landfill > Unclassified | place...
AAAAAAGGCTGACATGATATGCACCCATCATCCTGTGATTTTCAAGCCAATAAGAAGTGTTACCGGAGCAACGGCGGAGGGACGGGTGCTTCTCATGCTTTTAGCTTCGGGCATAGCCCTTTATTCAGCCCATACAAGCCTGGACAAGGCCCCTGGCGGTGTAGACGATACGCTTGCCGGCTTGCTGGGCCTTTTGGATATGCGCCCCATGAAAAATGCAAGGCAGGACATAGGCACTACGACGCCCTCCTTTGGAAGAATAGGCAGGCTTTCCGGACCAATGCTTCTGGGAGAGTACTTGAGCAAGATAAGGGAGGGGCTGAAACTGGACAGGATAGACGTCATTGGCAGCCTTGACCGGCAAATCCTGACTGTGGCCTCATGTGCCGGTGCCGGCGGAGAATTCGCCGGTCTTGCCGGGCAGCTGGGCGCAGACCTTTATATCACGGGTGAGATAAAGTATCATGAGGCTGTCACAGCTGCCATGAATGGGATGACAGTGGCGGCAATCGGACATTATGAATCGGAAAGACCTGCCATGGATGCATTAAATAGTCATTTACAAAACGCCCTGGATGCATTACAATATAAAATAGAGGTTATTCCATCCGAACTTCAGGGGAATCCTTTCCGCAGATATTAAGGAATAAGCAGGGCTTATTCCTTTTTTACAATAGATTTGAAGGAGGAAGGCAAATGGAACAATTGGATTTGTTATGGAGATATCAGGAATTCGATCTTATTCTTGATCAATTCGATCAGGAAAGGAAAAACCATGAGCTGCGCCATTCATTGCTGAAGCTTAAAAATTATCTGATAAACAGGCAGGAGTATCTGGAAAAGCTGGACGAAGAGGCCAACAAAAAGAATTCGTTTTTTAACAGGATAAATCACGAATATGAGAATATGCTGGGGATTTTAAAGACAGAGCAGGAGAAAATCTCCGCCGGTGAATACAAGACTCTCAAGCAGATAGAGCAGCTGGAAAAGGAAGGCGCCGCATTGCGGGACAAGGCAATAAAAAAGGAGGAAGAGCTGAAGCGCCTTATAAAGGAAATGGACAATTTCCAGAGGAAGGTGGAGAATATCGGTCACCAGATAAGCAAGGCAAAAAAGGAATACGCGGATACCAAGGCGGCATATGACAAGGAGGTTGAAAAGATTCAGGCTGAGTACAATAAGGTAAAGACGCAGCGGGATCAGCTGGGAGCCGGCATCGATAAGGCGCTGATGGCCAAATACAAGAACATAAGAGCCAGTCGCAGCCCCGTAATATCAGTCATACTGCAGGATCGCTGCGGAGGCTGCAATATGAGCCTGGCATCCCTTGTTATACAAAACGTAAAGGATAAAAAGCGCATCGTAGAATGCGAGAACTGCGGCAGATTTTTATACTACGGCACATGATGGAACAAATTGCATTTTGACAAGGCCGCTGCCTTATGTTATGATTGTGTTCCTGATGAAAATAAATATTTGTGAGTAAGCCGAATGATCGCGGCTGCCGAAGGCAGACGAGGAAAGTCCGAGCTCCGCAGGGCAGGGTGCTGGGTAATACCCAGTGGAGGCGACTCCAAGGAAAGTGCAACAGAGAGATACCGCATTCCGGAGGTGAGAACATCCGGAATGTAAGGGTGGAAAGGTGAGGTAAGAGCTCACCAGCATCCGGGCGACCGGAATGGCTATGTAAACCCCACCTGGAGCAAGACCGAATAGGGGACATAAAGGCGGCGGCCCGTCGCGTCCCGGGTAAAGGTTGCTTGAGCCTGCCGGCAACGGCAGGCCTAGACAGATGATCATTCAAGACAGAACTCGGCTTACAGGCTTAGCTCACAAGCATATGAATGCCCCTGGCTCAATGCCCGGGGCGTTTTTGTTTTTGGACTAATAAACTTCATTGTACAAAGCCTCAAAGCGGCTTTGCCCCGCAGGTATTGCAGGAAATGGTTTCGTCTTTTCAGCTTTTTAACTTTTAGCAGCAGAATCTTTTTCTATAATGGAAGTGATATACAAAAGCCCGTCCCGTCCCTTGCTCTGCATGGGTTTAATGTCATAAGGAATGTCAAAGTGCCTGGAGGCTATGACAAAATGGCACAGAGCGATACCGGCGTCAATGCGGTTCAGGTTTTTGAGAGGCTTAATGCCAAAAAAGCCCTTTGTGCTTATATATAGGTCAATACTGCCGTCTTCTATCCAAAAACGCCAGGGCTGGCTGTTCATGGCGGATGGAGCCATACGTACCGCATCCATTATCTGCAGCAGGTTTTTATCCATGCTGCCAAAGACGAAATCCTTGATATCCATACGCTTCCTGGTTCCGGCCAGGTTTGCGGCGCAATCCAGCGGCTCCTCCGGGTATCCAAGGGCTATGACTATGACCGGCACATGGTTCTTTTTTATCTGAACTGCCTTGTCGAGGATTAACCTGCTAAGCATGCCTCCCATCCAGCAGGTGCCAAACCCCTCCCTTGTCAATGACAGTACGGTATGTTCAAGGGCAAAGCCGACATTTTCCCTGTATCCATCCTTGACCTCCGAGGTCACAATCAGGTAATGGGGAGCCTTCACCATGGTATTGCCGCTGAAAATCCTGCTGGAGGCGCCGTGCAGCAGGGAGCCGTTTTTCAGCAGGTGTATCTTTATATTAATCCTTTTATAGAGGCATTCTGTGTCGGAGATGATATTGGCCACACGATTCAAGTCATCGGCCGAAAGCGACGCAGGCTTGTATTTACGGACAGACTTGCGGAAATAAATGGCATCAAATAAATCCAATATGGCTCACCTCCATTAAGTACGGTGCTATTTATACAAACAGCTAAATTTATTATATCAACTGGCAAAAGAATAAGCAATTTATATATTATTAACAAATTGTTGCAATTTTTAAATATATTGTGACAAAATTGAGGAAAAATCATGTCCTAATTGTCCCAGAATGAAGGCACCACCATTATGAATATGGTATAGATCTCAAGCCTTCCCAATATCATCAGGGCGGTCAGTACTATTTTGCACAGCGCCGTCTGGTCGGCAAAGGTGAAAGTGGGTCCGATCATGCCAAAGCCAGGCCCCACATTACCGAGGGCACTGGCAGCTGATGAAGCGCTGCTGATAATATCCATCCCCTGGGTGAGCAGAATGAGGGTCCCTGCTATGAATATCAGTATATACAGAAGTACAAAGCCCACTACGCTTTGCAGAATTTCTTCGGGGACAGCCTTGTCCCCTACCCGTATGGCTATAACAGCCTTGGGATGTATCAGCTTGTACAGCTCTCTTTTAATAATCTTTAAAACCAGTAATATCCGGATATTCTTTAAGGCTCCGGCAGTGGAACCGGCGCAGCCGCCGACAAACAGCAGAAGGAACAGGATTACCCTGCTGAAATCCGGCCACAGATCGTAGTCATAGGTCACAAATCCGGTGGTGGTAACGAAGGAGACCACATGAAAAACGGCATAGCGTATGGACTGCCATATGTTATGAAAAACATTGGATGAAACATTAATCGTTATCAGTATGGAAGCTGCGGCAACAACCATGGCATAAAAACGAAACTCCCTGTCCTTCAGCAGTGTGCGGAAATTGCCATGGATTGCATCATAATACAAGGAAAAGTTTATGCCGCAGATAAACATAAAGGCTGTTGTTATCCATTCAATGCCTGGGCTGTTGAATGCACCGATACTGGCATTTCTGGTGGAATACCCTCCGGTGCCCACTGTTGCAAACGTATGGGTGACTGCATCGAAGAGGGACATCCCTGCAATTTTCAATGAAATTATCTGAGCTGCAGTTATTATGGAATATACAGCATAGAGCATTTTGGCCGTCTGGCCCAGCTTGGGTGTAATCTTGTCTGGCGACGGCCCCGGGCTCTCCGCCCGGAATATCTGCATTGTGCCCATGCCCATGGTGGGAAGAAGGGCCAGTGTGAACACCAGAATGCCCATTCCGCCGAGCCAGTGGGTAAAGGCACGCCAAAACAGGATTCCGTTTGGCATCAGCTCTACGTTTTTTATTACTGAAGCGCCTGTAGTTGAAAATCCGGAGACTGTTTCAAACAGTGCATCTGTGAAGCTGTCCAGGACACCGGCAAATAAAAAGGGAAAGGAACCGAATATGGATGCCAGAATCCAGCCCAGCCCGACTATCATGAAGCCCTCCCTGTATCGCACAACGCTGTTTTCCGATTTGAACCTGGAGAGAATAAAGCCGGCTGCCGCTGTCAACAGGATCGTCAATAAAAATGCCATGGTGTCCCCTTCGCTGTAATAAACTGAGACAAGCAGCGATGGGATCATGCAGGCAGATTCAGTTAACAGAAGAAGGCCCAGAACCCTTAAGACTATTCCAAAATCCATGATGGCTCTTCCTTTCCTGGCTGCTGAAGAGATTGCGCACCTTGTTGACCTCGGAGGTTCTGCATAGGACGATTACGCGATCTCCTCCCTTGATTACATCACTTCCATGGGGGATAATGACGGTACCCTTTCTGATAATCGTTGTTATGATGGCTTCCTTGGGGAAACCCAAATCCTTTACCGGCTTGCTGGCTGCATGGCAGTCGTGATGGACATCCATCTCCATTATCTCCGCCTCTCCGCCGAGAAGGAGGAAGAGGGACATAACCTTGCCGCCCCTGATATAGCGCAGTATTTCACCGGCAGTTATCATGCTGGGTGTGATGGCGGCATCAATGCCGATTGTCTCCACCAGGGGTATATAATTGGTCCTGCTGACCTTGGAAACAACCTTTTTGACTCCCAGCTGTTTGGCCAGGAGGGCAATAAGCACATTTTCCTCGTCGTATCCCGTAAGACTGAGAAAGGCATCCATTTTTTCGATATTCTCGGATTTGAGCAAATCCACATCGGTGCCATCACCGTTGATTATCAGGGCGCCGGGCAGCTTCATTGACAGGTCGCGGCACCTTGCGGGATCCTTTTCTATAATCTTTACGGCTACCCCCATATAGTGCAGATCCTCTGCCAGGTAATAGGCGATTTTACCGCCGCCCATAATCATTACATTGCTTACCCTACTGGGAGTCTTGCCGATGTTCTTGCAGAATTTCAGTATCTCGGGCTTTTGGCCTATTATATACATCGTATCGCCGGATTTGATTTCATCACTGCCCTTGGGTATGATAATCCGGCCTTTGCGAATAATGGCGGCCACCAGGACATCACCCAGGTTTGTAAAGTTCTTTATATATACCTCGCTCATATGGACAGAGTCATCTATGGGAACCGCCACCATCTGCACCTTGCCCGTTGCAAAATCTTCAACCTTGCCGGCAGGCGAAAAGGTCAGCATCCGGCTGATTTCGTATGCTGTGGACCTTTCCGGGTTTATGACATGATCGATGGACAGCTGTTCCTTGGAAATGGCCAGGTCATGGGCGTATTCGGGGTTGCGGATCCTGGCTATTGTGGTGCCGGCCCCGAGATGTTTGGCTGACAGGCATGCCAGCATATTGCCTTCATCATTCTCGGTGACGGCGATAACCAAATCCTCCCGATTAATGTTAAGCTGCTTCAGGGGCTTCCCAATCAAACCATTGGAGCACAGGGTCATGACATCCAGGTTTTCGTTGATCCGGTTGATAACCTGTTCATCATGATCCACTACAACCACATCGAAAGATTCACGGGAAAGGGTCTCGGCTATTTGGTAGCCAACCTTTCCCGCTCCTATAACAATAACACGCATAATTACACCTGCTATCTGTAATTTCGGTTGAGTTAAATTCCGTTTGTTTATATACATTCTAATGCAGTTCCCTTAAATTGTCTATATATAAAAATTTACTATCAAATAATGAAACAGCTTGCCGATGTAAGGATTCAGAGAACTATATGCACATATATATTTAATCAGTATATCAGCTTTGGGTTGTTTATAAATATACACTATGATATAATATAAAAAATAATGGAAAAATCTTGGTAAACAACTGATATCTTTGGAAGTCAATTAAATAGTGTTTCAATACCGCCAGTGAAACTACTGTATGGTTTTTTTCTGAATAAGTTATAACAGGCCATTACTGGTAGGATGCGAGGGGAGACAAATGAATATTTATCCTGAAAGGACCTCAGGTATGCCGACTAAGGGCAGAAGCCAGGATTTGACAACCGTTTATGCAATCGCAGGGTTTCTAGTGGTTTTAGCTGTATGCATATTGTGCCAGCTCTTGTTCATGGGGGATTTGTGGATAAAGTACAAGATAATTTTACATACACTCCTTGAGCTGATTTGCATAAACATCGCTGTAAGCACTTTTATAGTATTGTGGTATTCCTTTGAAACAAGGGCAGCTTATATGGGACTCCTCGGTTTTGGTTTCCTCGCTGATGCTGTATTCGATGCATTTCATACCTTTTATTTTGACGGCCTTCTGTTTTCCGGCACCGGTTATGGGGATCTGTCAACGAAGTACTGGACACTGGCCAGGCTGACCGAGGCCTTGGTGCTGCTGGCGGGCATCACGGTAACCCCTTCCAGAAGGATTCGAAAGCAAGTAATGCTTATTGTTACCATTATATTGACCATTGGCTTTTCCATCTGGCTGTCATCCAATTATGATTTATTTCCCGAATTCCATATCGACGAGAAGGATACCGATATAAAGATTATATTTGAGCTGCTGGTGATATTTATACATATGGCAAGTCTGCTGTACATCATAAGAAAAAGGGATCAACGGTTTTTGCCTTACAAGTATATAGTAATGGCCATATTAACCATGATAGCGGCGGAAATATGTTTTTTTGCATATGATGTATTGCCGGCAATAAAGGGATTCGGCCATCTCCTGAAGGTGTTTTGCTATATATTCCTTTACAGAGTAATTTTTGTAAATTCAATTACCGATCCATATAAAAAGCTGGAGGATCTGCATCTTCAAATGAACACGGCCTTTGATGAAATGCCCTTTGCATTGATATTGTTTGACTTGGACGGAAAGGTGTATTTTATCAACCAGAAGGCCAAGGGAATACTCCGATTTGAAAAGGAAGAGCTGCTGGGCCTTACTCTTTCTGAAATCGGCAAGAAGCTGAGCATTTCAAGTGAATCAGAAATATTTGATATCCCCGCCAATGATCTAACCACAAGGAGGATTAAGGTAAAAGACGGCGAGGAGATAACTATATTGATTAAAAAAAGCGAAGTGCACAACGGCTTTGTTCTGTACTTTGATCTTGCCAGCAGGGAGCAGGAGCTGGTGAACCTTCAGCTTCAGACCCAGACGATCCTGAACTCCATTAGCAACATGATTATGATGGTGGATCGGGACAGAAGGGTTGTCATGTGCAACAGGAGGTTTGAAGAGATAACTGAGATCAATATGGAGGATATAATCGGCAAAAGGGTGGATGAACTGTATGATGCGGATTTATTCCTCGACAGTGAGCTTCTGGACCTGATATATCATGGAATGGAGAATAACAAGGAGATAACCTTTACCACCGCCGGAGGGACACAAAAGAATCTGCTGGTTCATACCGCTCCGGTTTTCAATATAGACGGTGAAAAGGTAGGGGCCATTGAGATAGCATCCGACATAACCGATCTCAAAGCCCAGCAGAGTGTCATAATCCAACAGGAAAAGCTGGCACTCCTGGGGCAGATGGGGGCCAGCATCGTTCACGAAACAAAAAACTTCCTTACCACGATAAAGGGCGCCAGCCAGCTGCTGAACCTTATTGCCAAAGGTGATCAGGAAAGAAAGCTGGCCCGCAAAATAGACGAGTCCACCGATGAAGTTAACAGGATAATATCCGATTTTCTCATGCTATCAAAACCAAAGCCTTCCAGGTTTGAACCCGAATTTTTGAATCGGTTGATACGATCTATAGAAAAGGTCCTCGAAACGTCAACGATAATGGAAGGAGTAGACATAACCTTTAACCTGGCTGATGACGAGAAAATGGTGCTTTGTGACGAATCTCAGCTGAAACAGGTGATAATAAACATTGCCAAGAATGGGGCAGAGGCTATGAAGGACATGTTCAACCCTTTACTGTCCATAAGTACATATCCTGATGATGAAACAAAAACCATGACTATAGCGATATCAGATAATGGCCGGGGCATCCCGCCCGAAGTAAAGGAAAAGCTGGGAACACCATTTTTTACTACCAAGGAGCGGGGCACAGGCCTGGGTCTCAGTGTATGCTTCCAGATAATACGGAATCATGGAGGAGATATAATAATTGACAGCGAGGTTGGAAAGGGATCTACCTTCAAGATCCGGCTGCCCTATGCAGAAGAGCGGCCGGCATAGACCGGCATCTGGCGGCATTGATATAAGGACTCATCATTAAGGAGCGGTTCAGCTGAAACTATGATTTTATGAAGGGGAGATTTGGGTTGGCTTACATGCTGGGGCTTGATATCGGCGGCACAAAGAGTGCCGTATCGCTGGCCCGGGTAGGAAAGGGAATAGAGATTTTGTCAAGGGTTTCATTCCCCACCGAGACCCACAAAGGTTTTAAGCATTCCAGGCAAAAGCTGTTTTCAGCCGTAAGGGGTATTCTGGGAGGAATAGACGGGGAAGAAAGGGATATTGCAGGCATAGGCGTCAGCTGCGGAGGTCCCCTGGACAGCCGCAGGGGCATTATCTTGTCTCCGCCCAACCTGCCGGGATGGGATAATATACCCTTTGCGCAAATGCTCTATGATGAATTCGGCATTCCGGCCTTTATACAAAACGATGCCAATGCCTGTGCGCTGGCTGAATGGAAGCTGGGTGCAGGGAGAGGCTGCGACAATCTTATTTTTCTCACCATGGGAACCGGAATGGGAGCCGGAATCATTTCCCAGGGGGTGCTGCTGCAGGGCCAAAACGGCATGGCCGGTGAGGTTGGTCATATCCGGCTGGAGGAGGAAGGGCCTGTGGGATACCACAAGGCAGGATCCTTTGAGGGCTTTTGCCGCGGCGGCGGCATCGGCCGGCTGGCCAGGGAGGTCACAAAAAGGCTCCTGGCTCAAGGCAGGGAAGTGCCCTGGATAATGGACGGCATCGCCCTTGAGGATATCGATGCCAGGATAATCGCGGACTATGCAGACAGCGGCTGCGAGGAGGCCCGGGATATTTACCGCCTGGTCGGCAGCAAGCTGGGCAAGGGATTAAGTATTCTGATTGATATACTAAACCCGGGTAAAATAATAATCGGCAGCATATTTGTCAGAAGCAGACACCTGCTTATAGAGTCAATGGAGGAGGCTGTCTCCGGAGAGGCATTGGGCTGTTCCCGAAGAGCTTGTGAAATCGTGCCTGCCGGGCTGGGCGAGAGCATAGGGGATTATGCAGCCATTATGGCGGCCTGTTATGCTTTGGGTATAGAGCCGGAGCATGGGGATGCGGCATATGCCTCAGACAATGCCCAAGGGCCAGATGGGGGTATTATTTACAGGGCAGCCGGCAGCACCTCGACAGAGGGAGCATGGGGAAAAGCAGCCGGCAAAATTCGTTCAGGCGGTACCACAGATACAAATATAGATATGGATATCTTTGAACGTCTCTTCAAGCGTTATCCGGAGCTAAACCCTCAGAGGGACAGCATTTTCGCAGCCTATAATCTTATGAGAGATGCCTATAAAAATGGGAAAAAGCTGTTGGTATGCGGCAATGGGGGCAGCTCGGCCGATGCCGATCATATAGTAGGCGAGCTGATGAAGGGCTTTAACAAAAAACGGCCCATTGACGTGGAGACCGCCTCGAGGATTGACAGCTGCTTCAAAGGCTATATTGAGAGGGCGAGCACGCTGCTGCAGGGTGCACTTCCGGCTGTAGCCCTTACCCAGCATACGGCATTGTCCACTGCTTTCTCCAATGACGTGAGAGGGGATATGGTTTTTGCCCAGCAGTTATACGGCTATGGCTCAGCTGGCGACGTACTGCTGGCAATCAGCACCTCCGGCAATGCGTGCAACGTGGTCAATGCCGCAATATTGGCCAGAGCCCTTGGCATACCCGTTGTGGGCTTGACCGGGCAGCCGGGAGGGCAGCTGGCGGACCTCTGCGATGTCCTGATAGCCGTTCCCGGCTCCACCACCGCTGAGATACAGGAGCTTCATCTCCCAATATACCATACCCTGTGCGCCATGCTGGAGCAGACTTTTTTCTAAGGGCTGCGGGGTATAGCGTTTAGTTTGCCAAAGGAGGATTCTTATGAGCAGTTTACTGAAAGATATGGCATATATCGGTACATATACAAGGGGAAAGAGCAAAGGCATTTATGCCCTTAAGCTCGATACCATGACGGGAAAATTAGAGTTTATGGGTTTGATGGCTGAATTGAGAAACCCTTCATACCTGGCTGTGAGCAGTGACCTGCGGCACCTTTATTCCGTCATGGAAACCGACACCTATGACGGCAGTCCTGGCGGAGGTGTCGCAGCCTTTGCTGTTGATTGCCATACAGGAGGCCTCCGATTTATAAATTCCAATTCGTCCAGGGGAAAGGCACCCTGCCATATCACCGTTGACAGCCGCGGTGAGTATGTATTTACGGCCAATTATCATGACGGTGTCGTAACAGGCTTCAAGGTTGGACAAGACGGCGGCATTGCCTCGGTGACATCCAGGATGGTCCATCAGGGCTCGGGTCCCAACAAGGACAGGCAGGCTTCCGCCCATGCCCACTGTGTTGTGCTTACTCCCGGAGAGACGCATCTGTGCGCGGTTGATCTGGGCATTGACAGAGTAATGGTGTATGAGCTGGACAGAACTGCAGGGACTCTTGCCCATGATGATGGATTCTCGGTTCAAGTCAAGCCGGGCTCGGGTCCAAGGCATCTGGAGTTTCACCCGGATGGCAGGTTTGCATACCTTATAAACGAGCTTGGCTCAGAGGTGGCTGTCCTTATGTACATGCCCGAGGAGCGCAGATTTTCGGTAATCCAGTACATAACAACGCTGCCCGGAGATTTCAGCGGATATAATATCTGTGCGGCTGTACATGTTTCACCGGACGGCAATTTCCTATTTGCGTCCAACAGAGGTCATGACAGTATTGCCATTTACAGGATTGACAGAAATACCGGACGCTTGTCATTTGTATCCCATGCGTCAACGCTGGGGAAGGCTCCCAGGGACTTTGACATACACCCGGGGGGCAGGTTCCTGCTGGCGGCCAACCAGGATTCGGACCTGATTGTATCCT
>Ga0172382_10012318_pt1 | contig 11180 bp, 9 predicted proteins | sample Leawel138RmetaG_FD_122245 | JGI IMG/M metagenome (GOLD analysis project Ga0172382, IMG submission 122245) | Leachate microbial communities from a municipal landfill in Southern Ontario, Canada - Leachate well 138R metaG | ecosystem: Engineered > Solid waste > Landfill > Unclassified | place...
AGGGGATGGGCGCGCGGGCGGCACTCGGTTGACCTTGCTCTTGCGAGCGACGCATCCGGCGTTGAATTGCCCAGGAAACGGTCAGCAGGAAGGGGGCGAGCATCATGACGCGCAGCATCTTCTCGACGACGGCTGTTTTGGCCGCGACTGGCCCGACGGCATTGCCGGCGGCCACCACCTGCGCGACTTCATGAACCGTCGAGCCAATATAGATGCCGAAGGCGTGTTCCGACATTCCGAGCCAGGGGTAGAGCAGGGGGTACAGGAACATGCTGATCGTGCCGAACACAACGACCGTGGCCACCGCAACGGAGACCTTGTGAGCCTGTGCCCGGGCCACCGGTTCCATGGCCATGACGGCTGCGGCGCCGCAGATGGCACTGCCGGCCCCGATCAACATGCAGGTTTGCCGGTCCAGGCGCAGGATGCGGCGGCCGACCCACATCGCCAGCCCGAAAACACACAGAATCATGACAGCATCGAGGATAATGCCGGTTGCGCCGATGCTCGCGGCTTCCTGCAGCGTGATGCGGAAACCGAAGAGTATGATGCCTGCGCGCAGCAGCCGGTTCTTCGAGAAATCGACGCCGGCCGCCGCGTGCGGAGCCAGGGCGGGAAACACCGTGTTGCCCACGACCATGCCCAAGACGATGGCGAGGGTGAGTGCGCTGAAACCGAGAGCCTGCATCTTTTCCAGGCGGGCCAGCCAGAAGCCGGCCGCGGCCAGCAGGCCCGAAAGGGCGATGCCCGCCCACCAGTCGGAGGCAGGCCACCGCGACGGTGATGACGATTCGGATGTTGTGGGGAGGGGGGTGAAAGACACGATGAGGGATGCAGGCTTTATTTCCGGCAACAGCATAGATGGCACGAGCTTATAAGTCGAATGCATAATATTCAGTGACCCATAACCTTTGGTTAAGTGTATGCACTTGAACCTGCATTTATTGCGCGTCTTCCATACGGTGGTGCTGGAAGGCAGCTTCTCCGCCGCGGCCCGTCGGCTTCACGTCAGCCAGCCGGCGGTTTCGAAGGGCATTACCGAACTGGAGCGTCAGCTCGATATTGTCCTGCTGGAGCGCGCCCGGAAACCATCGCAGGGGCTCAGCCTGACCGACGCGGGCGAAGCGCTTCAGGCGCATGCCCGCGCCATCTTCGGACTGGAACGGGCCGCGGTCAATGAGCTGCAGCAACGCAGCGGGCTCAAGCGGGGGCAGCTGGTGATCGGTGCCAGCACCACCGTCGCCAGCTATTGGTTGCCGCACTATCTGCAGGCGTTCGCACGACAGTGGCCGGAGATCGTGCTCAGGGTGGTGGTGGCCAATACCCAGTCCATCACCGACGATCTGTTCGACTGCCTGCTTGATCTTGCCCTGGTCGAGGGGCCGGTGGACCGAAAGGGCATTGCGTCGCTGCCCTGGAGGCACGAGCGGCTGGTGGTGGTGGGCCCGCCCGGCTTTGTTCCGGCATCGAACCCGGCCTTGCAACGGTCGGGGTCGCCGCATGGGCAGGGTTCCGCCCAGCGGACCATCGGCATGTCGCCGGATGAACTGACGTCCTGCACATGGCTGGTCCGGGAGCCGGGGTCGGGAACCCGTGAAGTCACATTCGAGTTGCTGGCGCGGCACGGCATGAACCTGCGCCGCAGCATCGAGGTCGGCAGCAACGAAGGCATTGCCAGGGCGGTCGCCTCGGGCCTGGGCGTTGCGATGCTGCCATTCGCCGTGGTGGAGGATCTTCTGCTGCTGGGGCGGGTGGTGGAGATCGACGTCCCGGGAATGACCGGCCTGTCGCGACCGCTGTTCCGCCTGGAACGCCTCGACCGGCCGGCCAGCCCCGCCGTTCAGGCCTTTCTGGATATCGTCGAGCGCCATGAGTGAAGCCAGGTTCATTACGGCGCTCGGGCTAGGACAGATCTGCGCCTGGGGCACTCTCTATTACAGCTATCCCCTCATTGTCGAGGCGATGATGCCGGAACTGGGCTGGTCGCGCACCGAGGCCTACGGGCCCGCCACGCTCGGCCTGGTGTTCGCGGCCTTCCTGACATACCCGGTCGGAGCGGCCATCGATCGCGGCCACGGAAGGATGCTGCTGGCCGGAAGCTCCCTGGCGTGCGCCATCCTGTTCTTCCTCTGGGCGCAAGTCGAATCGCAGGGCGCCTTCTATCTGGTTGCGATTCTGCTCGGCGCGTTGCAGGCGTCCACACTGTACGAGCCGGCCTTCGCCGTGCTTGCCAGGCGGGTCGGCGCCGAAAGGGCGCGACATGGCATCACCCGGATCACGCTTTGGGGCGGTTTCTCCAGCACCGTCTTCATACCGATCATCCAGTTCTTTCTTGATCACTGGAGCTGGCGCGAAGCGCTGCAGTTCCTGGCAGGTGTGAACCTGATGTTGTGCGCGCTATACCTGTGGCAGATCCGGCCCCGGCTGGATCGGGGCGCCGCAGCACAGGGGGCCGGCTCCGAAGCGCGCGACCGCGACCGCGGTGTGCTGCGCGGCATCATTCGGAAACGCGTCTTCTGGCTGCTTCTTCTGGCGATGCTCGCGTACGCCGGCGCGTTCTCGGCCTTCACCTTCCACATGTATCCCATGCTGTTGGAAGGCGGGCTCGGAGTTCGCGAAGTGGTACTGGCCCTGGCCCTGATCGGCCCGGCGCAGGTGGCGGGCAGGGTGCTGATCAGCCTGTTCGGAAAAGGGCTCAGCATGCGCCGCATCGGCAGTTGCACCGTGGCCGTGCTGCCACCCGTATTTGCGGCCCTGCTCGTGTTCCAGGACAGTTTCATCATGGTGGCGATTCTGTGTTGCCTGTATGGCGCTGCCAACGGCATTTTCACCATTGTTCGCAGTCTCGTCGTTCCGGAAATGCTCACCACCCAGGCCTACGGCGCACTCAATGGCCTGATCAATCTGCCGGCCACTCTGGCACGCGCGGCCGCGCCATGGGCCACGGCCGTGCTGTGGAGCGTGACGCACAGCTACGGGCCTGTGCTATGGGCGATTGTGGCGACATTCGTCGTGCTGGCCCTGGCGTTCTGGGCCGCGGCCCGGCATCCCGCACAAGCTTCGCATCAACAACCATGACAAAGGAGACGCCGTTCATGAAAGATGACAGGACTCAGGGTGTGTCGCGCGGCCGTACGCGCGTACTGGGATTCGATGATCCCGAGATGGAGTTCCAGCTGCAGCGCGGCCTGGGCGCGGCTTCCTATGGCGGGGGCACACCCGGCGAGCTGCTTGTCGTGGCGGAACAGATACGCGCGAGATTGGCATCTCAACCCGAGGCGGACCGCGATCCGGCGAAATCGTGGGTGGATGCTCACGCCGGGCTGGCAGCCCGTGTCGAGGCCGCCGGGCGCGAAGCCCTGGCGAAGGGCCACCGCGTCAGCGCGCGTGAACACCTGCTGCGGGCCAGCATGTATTACCGGGCGGCCGAGTATTTCTGCGACCCTTGCACGCCTGATCACCGACGTTGGGGCATGGCCTCGCGCGATGCCTTCATATCCGCTGCCGGGCTGCTCGACCTGCCCTTCGAGGCCGTGCAGATTCCCTACGCAAATGCCGCAATTCCCGCTTACTTCTTTCGGCCGGACGAAGACACCCGCATTGCCCGGAAGACGGTGATTCTCAATACCGGTTTCGACGGCAGCGGTGAAGAGCTGTATTTCCAGGCGGGCCGCGCCGCTCTGGAACGCGGCTACAACGTGTTGGCCATCGACGGTCCCGGCCAGACCGGAATGACCCGGCTGCATCCGCAACTGAAGTTCCGCCCCGACTGGGAAGTGCCCATCAAGGCGGTGATCGACTGGCTTTCCACCCGCCCCGGCGTGGACATGCAGCGGCTCGGGCTCTACGGAATCAGCCTGGGCGGCTACTTCGCCACGCGCGCCGCCTGTTTTGAACCGAGAATCCGCGCCTTGGCCGTGAACTCGCCCATCATCGATCTGAAGGCGTATCAGCTGGGGTTCTTTCCTCCCGGCATGGCGGACAACCCGCCGGAACTACGCCTGGAATGGATGCCGGACATTCCTCGCAGCGAGCTTCCCGACCATCTGCGCGCGCTGCTGAAGATCGCGTTCTTCCGTTTTGGCGTCTCGTCGGTTCACGAATGGCTGGAGCAGTTGACCGCCTTCCGGACGGGGGACTATCTGGACCGGCTTCGCGTTCCCTGTCTGAGCATGGTGGGCGAGGCCGAGGGTGCCGGGCCATTGGCCCAGGCTCGATATTTCGTCGAGCACGTCGCCGGCCCCGTCACGGAACGCGTCTTCCGTTCCCAGGAGGGCGCCGACGCGCATTGCCAACTGGCCAACCTGCCGCTGTCGTGCGCGGTGCTGTTCGACTGGATGGATGAAGTCTTCGCGTGAGTGCAGGGCTGAACGTCGATGAAGTGTTCGCCGCAGAGCAGGGCTGACCTGGGTCAGCATTCCACGATGTTGACCGCCAGGCCGCCCTGCGACGTTTCCTTGTACTTGCTCATCATGTCGGCGCCGGTCTGGCGCATCGTCGCGATGACCTGGTCGAGGCTTACCGTGTGCACCCCATCGCCATGCAGCGCCATGCGCGCCGCGTTGATTGCCTTCACGGCCGCTATGGCATTGCGTTCGATGCACGGAATCTGAACCAGGCCGCCCACCGGGTCGCATGTCAGGCCCAGGTGGTGTTCCATGCCGATTTCTGCCGCGTTCTCGACCTGTTCGGGTGTGCCGCCCAGGACCGCGCACAGTGCGGCGGCGGCCATGGAACAGGCCACGCCCACTTCGCCCTGGCAGCCGACTTCCGCGCCGGAGATGGATGCGTTTTCTTTGTAGAGTATGCCGATGGCCGCCGCCGTCAGCAGGAAGTCCTCGATGCCCCGGGCGGACGCGGCCTCGATGAAATCGGTGTAATAGCGCAGGACAGCCGGAATGATGCCCGCCGCGCCATTGGTGGGTGCCGTGACGTCTCGCCCGCCCGCGGCATTTTCTTCGTTGACGGCAAGCGCGAATACATTGACGTAATCCATGACGGTGAGGGGGTCGATGCCCTGCGGCCCGCCTCGCTCTTCGAGCTTGCGCAGCAGCTCGGGCGCACGGCGCCTGACCTTGAAGGGACCGGGCAACAGGCCCCCGGTGCTGCAGCCGCGGTCGATGCACGCCCGCATGGTCGACCAGATTCGCGCCAGGCCGGCACATGTTTCGTCGCCGCGGCGCCAATGGCGCTCGTTTTCGCGCATGATGTCGGCAATGGAGCAGTCGTGGGCCCGGGTCAGCCGCAAAAGGTCGTCTCCGCTGCGAAACGGCATGGGCAGTTGCGCCATGTCGGGCAGCACCGGTGGTGCCGCACCCGGCTTGCCATCGACGTCGCCCTGTACGACGAATCCCCCGCCCACTGAAAAATAGCTGCGTTCCACGAGGATTTCGCCGTTGCCAAGGTAGGCCGCGCAGTGCATGCCGTTGGGGTGAAAAGGCAGATTGGTGAAGGGCCGGAAAGGAATATCGGCGGCGGCATCGAAAGCGACGGAGTGTTCGCCAAGCAACATGATGCGGCCTTGGTCCGACATTTCCTGGAGCATGGCGCCGACGCGGTCGACATCGACGGTTTCGGGGTCATGCCCCGCCAGGCCGAGCATGACCGCGGTATCCGTGCCGTGGCCTTTGCCCGTCGCCCCCAGCGAACCATAGAGTTCCACTACGATCCGCGCCACCTGCCGGCCGGCCGTCTCGGCCAGCACCGTCCGGGCGAACATGCGGGCCGCCCGCATGGGGCCGACCGTATGCGAGCTGGAGGGGCCGATGCCGATCTTGAAAATGTCGAATACGCCGATAGCCAATGCAGTCTCTCCGTTCCTTCACGATGTCCGCAAGCCTGGCGGCGCACCATCCGCGCCGCCGCTTCAATGTGTCATCTTAGCAATGCGCGATGCCCGGCACCATGAAGCCTTCTACATCGTAGTGGGCAAGGCGCTTACAGGGAAACGACCTCGTGCCGCGCGAGCATGCGCAGCAGGATTCGGTAGACGTCGTGGTCGAATGTGGGCCGGCACTGTTCCACCAGCGCGCGGGCGTCGGCGTGCGATTGCACGCTGCCGTAATGGCACCAATTGTCGACGACATGCAGTGTCGCCCCTTCCCGTACGGCCACGGCGCCCGGATAGGGCCAAGCTTCGGCCTTCAGGACTTCCAGGGCGCCCCTGAGCCGCTCGGCGTGCGCCTGCACCGGCTCGAACCCCATGCAGGCACCCTGGCAGCGCTTCAGCTGATGAGTGAAACAGCGCCCCGGCGTGGGCTTGTCGATGCCGACCAGGGTTGGACACAGCGCATGTTCCGTGCAGAGGCTTCGCAGCTGCTCCACCGCCGCACGCCGGCTGCGGAAGAAACCGTACAGATTGGAGGGCATCGGAAACGTCATGTCGGTGGCGCGCAGCAGCCGCAGCGTCGAATGGCCGAACAAGTCGGTTTCCAGCTGCCAGGTGCAGAGATCGCGGTTGCGGCGCAATTGCCGGTTGTGCGTTGGATGCAGCGTCTTGATCAGGCGCGCTTCTTCAAGCAGCGCGCCGAGTTCGCCGTCCGTGGCGATATGAGCGATGCGGCGTACCTGCTGGCTCAGGCTCAGTTCCCGGTCGCTGTCATGATCGGCGCTGAAGTGCGACAGCACGCGCGTGCGCACGCGCGTGCTCTTGCCGATGTACAGCGGGATGTCGTTTTCGCCGTAGAACAGATAGACGCCCGGCGCATCGGGCAGGGCGTCGACTTCGGCGGGATCGAGAAAGGGCGGCAAAGCGGGTCTGCCGATGAGCGCCTGCACCGCGTCCAGCACCCGGCCGGCCGGCAGATGCTGCTGCAGGTATTCCCAGAACTGCCACAACACCCGTGCGTCGGCCAGCGCCCTGTGCCGGCTGCCGGGATTCAGGCCGTGCCGGGCAATGACGTGATCGAGGCTGTGACGTCTTTCATGGGGAAAAAGCCGCCGCGAGAGTTTGACGGTGCAGAGCACTCGCGGGCGGATCGTCACGCCCATGCGGCGGAACGCGGCCTTGATGTGACCGTGATCGAAGCGCGCGTTGTGCGCCACGAAAATACGCCCTTCGAGTTGGTCGAACAGGTCGTTCGCCACCTCTTCGAAGCGCGGGGCCGAGGCCACCATATCGTTGCTGATGCCCGTGAGCCGCTCGATGTGCTCGGGAATTCGGGAGTCGGGCCGTACCAGGGTGCTCCATTCGCGCACGCCGGTTTCGTCGGCCTGTATGACGGCGATTTCCGTGATGGAAGCACATTGCGCCGGGCCTCCCGTGGTCTCGATGTCCACGAAGGCGAGGCCTGAGCGCAGGAAGGCGGAGGGGTTCATGAGGCAGGGTGGGGCGAAGGGCAGGGTACTGTATATTTTAACAGTCGAGCCGCGACACGCCTCAATTCATGATCGCAACGGATTTCACCTGCGCCCAAAGCCCCATGTCCTGCCGGATTCCCAGTTCCGATACCGACTTCCACGTTACGCGCGCGACCAGGCTCTGCGCGCCGCAGCGCAGCGTGACCAGCGCATGTGCGGGGTGGGCATCGGCCGCGATGCCGGTGACGATGGCCGGCAGGTGATTCTGCACGCTGCTGCCCGCCGGTTCGTCCAGCGTCAGACTGACATCGCGAGCCAGGATGCGTACCCGCACGTTGGTGCCCGGCTCCAGCCCGATGTCGCGCAATATGAGAGAGCCGCCGGGAAAGTCCGCCCGGGCCAGGTGCCAGCGCCGGTCGCGTTCCACCAGGGTTGCCTCGATCACAGTGCCCGCTTCATCGCCGGCGAGGGCGGGCAGCCGTCCCTCGGTCAGTATCCGGCCGACCGGGCCGCTGGCCACGGCTTTTCCCGATTCGAGCACCACCACTTCGTCGGCCAGACGGCTCAGCTCGTCCATGGAGTGGGTGACGTAGAGCATGGGTATGGCGAGATGATCGCGCAGGCGTTCGAGCCAGGGCAAGATTTCGCGGCGGCGCGCAATATCGAGCGACGCCAGTGGTTCGTCCAGCAGCAACAGCTCGGGTTGCGTCGCCAGGGAGCGCGCAATGGCGACTCGCTGACGCTCGCCGCCGGACAACTGGCCGGGCGGCCGTTTCAGCAGCGAACCGATACCGAGCAATTCCACGGCTTCGTTCAGGCTCTGCCTGCCCGTGCGTGCCCGGGACCGGCGAAGGCCGTATTCCAGGTTGCCTTGCACGTCGAGATGCTCGAACAGACTGGCTTCCTGGAAGACATAGCCCAGCGGTCGGCGCCAGGTCGGCAGGAAGATACGGCTGGCGTCATCCTGCCAGACGGTGTCGCCGATGCGCACGAGGCCCGAAGCTGCGCGTTCGAGTCCGGCCACACAGCGCAGGATCGTCGTCTTCCCTGAGCCCGATGCGCCGAAAAGCACCGTGATTCCGCGCGCCGGAAGATGCAGGTCGACATCCACGTGAAACTGGGCCCGGGGAAGGGCAAGGCGAACCCGGTGAGCTTGCCCCCTCATCGCAGCAGGCTCCCGCCGGAGCGCCTTAGCAGCGAAAGGCCCAGCAGCACGAGAAACGAAAAGGCCATCATGCCGCCGGCCAGCCAATGTGCCTGGGCGTATTCCATGGCTTCGACATGGCCGTAGATCAGCGTGGATACGACCCGGGTCTGGCCGGGAATGTTGCCGCCTATCATCAGCACGACGCCGAACTCGCCCACGGTATGGGCGAAGCTCAGGATCGCCGCCGTGAGCAGACCCGGGCGGGCCAGCGGCAGCGCGACGGTGAAAAAGGCATCGAGCGGGCTGGCGCGCAAGGTGGCGGCGGCTTCCAGCGGCCGCGATCCGATGGATTCGAAGGCATGCTGGATCGGCTGCACGGCAAAGGGCAGGGAAAAGACCACCGAACCAATCAGCAGACCGGTGAAAGTGAAGGACAGTGTTCCCCAGCCCAGTGCCTGCGTAAGCAGGCCGAGCGGGCCCTGTGGCCCCATGAGCACCAGCAGATAGAAGCCCAGCACGGTCGGAGGCAGCACCAGGGGCAGCGTGACCAGTGCGCTGACGGGTGCTCGCCAGCGCGAGCGCGTCTGCGAGAGCCACCAGGCCAGCGGCGTTGCGATGACAAGCAGAATCAGTGTCGTCATGCCGGCGAGTTCCAGCGTGAGCCGGATTGCCTGCCAGGCATGCGGGTCGAAACCGGCCATGTTCACCGCCCGTAGCCGAAGGAGTGAACGATGTCGCTTGCCGTCGCGCCTTTCATGAACTTCATCAGTTCGTGCGCCGCGACATTATCCTTGCCCTTCGCCAGTATGAGTGCGTCCTGGCGTATGGGTTCGTAGAGCGACTCCGGTACCTGCCAGGCCGACCCTTCGGTTAGCCGGCCGTCCGCATATACCTGCGAGAGCGCAACGAAACCGAGGGGCACGTTGCGCGAGGCCACAAACTGAAAGGTCTGGCTGATGTTCTCGCCCTGTACGAACTTGCCGGCCAGGGTGTCGGCAAACTCCAGGGCCTGCAATGCCTGCATGGCCGCCGCCCCATACGGAGCCAGTTTTGCATCGGCCAGGGCGATCCGGTCGAATGTGCCGCCGCGCAGGACTTCGCCCTTGTCGTCCACGTACCCCCCCTGTTTGCTCCAGAGCACCAGTTTGCCAATGGCGTAGGTCTGGCGTGTTCCGGCCACGCCATGGCCTTCTGTTTCCAGGCGCAAGGGTGTCTTTTCGTCTGCCGCAAACAGCACTTCAAAGGGGGCGCCGTTGACGATCTGTGCGTAGAACTTCCCGGTCGATCCGAATGAGAGAACCAGACTGTGCCCGGTCTCCTTCTCGAAGGCGGCGGCAATCGTGCGCATGGGAGCGGTGAAATTGGAGGCGACGGCGACGCTGAGCTGCGCCGCCTGGGCGGCACCGCTTGAAAGCAGGGCGCTCAGCAGGGCGGCAAGCAGTATCGGGACAGGGGGCTTCATCATCTGGCCGGTTGCGGTTTCTTATCGGAACAGCGAGTATATTTGCATTCAAATTTCGCCTGCGCGATACCCGGTCACATGGAAGGCGGAATGGTCGGCCAGATCACCGTGTACCCCTGAGGAGCGAGGCAATGCGCGCCATGGTGCTGCATGAGACCCGCCGGCCGCTCATACTGGAAGAGCGGCCGAATCTCATACCCGGAAAGGGAGAACTGCGGCTGCGCGTTCTTGCTTGCGCGGTGTGTCGCACCGACCTGCATGTGGTGGACGGCGAGTTGCCGCAGGTGACGCTTCCCATCATTCCCGGACATGAGATCGTCGGCGTGGTGGAAGCCCTCGGCCCCGAAACCACCGGGCCGGAGGTGGGCACGCAGGTCGGCGTGGGGTGGGTGGGCCGCACTTGCGGGGTTTGCGAATACTGTGTCTCCGATCGCGAAAACCTGTGCGACCTGCCGACATTCACCGGATGCACTCGTGATGGCGGTTTTGCCACCCACGTGGTGGTGGACGTGCGCTACGCCTACCCGCTGGACGGCTTCCCCGATCCCACGCTCGCCGCACCGCTGATGTGTGCGGGGCTGATCGGGTGGCGCTGCCTGCGCATGGCGGGCCCCGGCGAACGGGTGGGTCTGTACGGGTTCGGTGCGGCGGCCCACATTCTTGCACAGGTCATTCGCTGGCAAGGGCGGCAGTTCTTCGCATTTTCTCGCCCGGGTGATCACGCAGCGCAGGACATGGCGCGCAGCCTGGGGGCCACATGGGCCGGCGGCGCGGACGAACCGCCTCCTGTGCAGCTGGATGCCGCAATCATCTTTGCGCCGGTCGGCGATCTGGTGCCCGCCGCCCTGCGGGCCGTGCGCAAAGGCGGGCGGGTGGTGTGCGGCGGAATATACATGAGCGATATCTCCGCATTTCCGTATCGCCTGCTCTGGGAGGAACGCAGTCTCGTGTCGGTGGCGAACCTCACGCGACGCGACGGGCGGGAATTCATTGACGTCGCGCGGCAGGCTCAAATTGTTCCCCGCATCGTCACCTATGAGCTCGCCGACGCGAACCGTGCATTGTCAGACTTGAGATCGGGGAAGATTCAGGGGGCGGCGGTGCTGGTGCCTGAATGAGGAGCCATTCAGTCTGCACACATTACTGACTTTACATAATGCACATTATGCGCTGTGTGTCTGGTCCTGCACCGTCGCCAAGTTGACCGGTCAGGCCGCCTGCGCGCTGTCTCATCGGCGGCGGCCGACGCCAGGTCTGAACCGGTGAAGCATG
>Ga0172382_10012328_pt1 | contig 11174 bp, 13 predicted proteins | sample Leawel138RmetaG_FD_122245 | JGI IMG/M metagenome (GOLD analysis project Ga0172382, IMG submission 122245) | Leachate microbial communities from a municipal landfill in Southern Ontario, Canada - Leachate well 138R metaG | ecosystem: Engineered > Solid waste > Landfill > Unclassified | place...
AGCCGTGAAGAATTTGATAGCCAAATGGTTGTATTAGCACGCACCCGTGCACGCTTAGAAACACTGGAAAGCAAAGTCTTAGAGCTGGAAGAGCAACTCCTACAACAAAGCAAATCATAATCTAAAAGAGCCCAACGCTCAGCAGTGGGTGTATGCCGACTGCACGACAGTTAAGATCAAGGAGGATCTATGTCACTCGCGATTATTCATAGCCGTGCGCAAATTGGTGTTGAAGCACCTGCTGTTAGCGTAGAAATTCATCTCACCAATGGCTTGCCATCATTAACTATTGTCGGCTTACCAGAAACCGCAGTACGTGAAAGCAAAGATCGAGTGCGCAGTGCTATTTTAAACAGCGCGCTCGAATTTCCGCGTAAACGTATTACCCTTAATCTCGCGCCGGCTGACCTACCCAAAGAGGGTGGGCGCTTTGATTTAGCCATTGCCTTAGGCTTATTAGCCGCCAGTGCACAATTACCGGGCGGCTGTCTAGATGGCTTCGAATGCTTGGGTGAGCTGGCATTATCAGGGCACTTACGCCCTGTACGCGGCGTCTTACCTGCAGCGCTGGCTGCGCGTGATGCAGGTCGTTGTTTGGTGGTGGCCTTAGCCAATGCTGAAGAAGCCTGCTTAGCCACGGGCTTAAAAGTGTACGCCATTGACCATCTACTTGAACTGGTCGGGCACTTCAATCAACAACATGTTTTAAATCCCTATCAGTCGCAAGGTTTGCTGAGACAACCTGCAACCTATCCAGACTTACTCGAAGTGCAGGGCCAACATGCCGCTAAGCGCGCCTTAGTTGTCTCTGCTGCAGGCCAGCATAATTTATTGTTGAGTGGCCCACCGGGCACCGGAAAGACCTTATTGGCCAGCCGCCTACCCGGCCTCTTACCGCCGCTGACTGAAAAAGAAGCACTGGAAGTCGCTGCAGTACAATCTGTTATCAGCATTGAGCCTTTACGTGGTTGGCCGCAACGCCCCTTTCGACAACCACACCATAGCGCCTCAGGCCCTGCGTTAGTAGGCGGCGGCAGTCGTCCTCAGCCCGGTGAAATCAGCTTGGCGCACCAAGGTATTTTATTTTTAGATGAACTACCAGAATTTGATCGTAAAGTTCTTGAGTTCTTACGCGAACCTTTGGAGTCTGGCAGCATTGTCATTGCTCGCGCACATAGCAAAGCGCGTTTCCCAGCACGCTTTCAATTGGTTGCGGCAATGAATCCATGTCCATGCGGTTATTTTGGCGACCCCAGCGGACGCTGTCAGTGCACCCCAGAACAGGTGCAGCGCTATCGCAACAAGCTATCTGGTCCTTTACTGGACCGCATTGACCTACATATCAGCGTCGTCCGTGAAACCACTTCACTACGCACACCTAAGAACCCAGGCTTAAGTTCAGCACAAGCTGTTGAGCAAGTGTGCGCTGCACGCGAACGTCAACTCAAGCGACAAGACTGCAGTAATGCACAACTGGACTTAAATGCCTTACGTACACACTGTGCGCTGGCAGACAATGATCGTGTTTGGCTAGAGCAAGCCAGCGAGCGTTTAAACTTATCCTTACGTGCAACACACAGAGTGCTTAAAGTCGCACGCACACTAGCGGACCTTGCAAACGACGTAAATATTTCTCGCAACCACCTTGCCGAGGCCCTGCAATATAGATTTAACGAACAACAATAAACTTAACTGAGGCGTGTTTAAGCTTGGCACGCCTCCTTAATGGATTCACTCTATCTTTGCCTTAGCTTTTTTAGGCATCAAATGCTTCATCATGCCCTGAAACCACATCACCAACATCGTATCGCCTTGAATCTGTATATTTTTATCTTGTATGCCCTGCATAAAAGCTAACTGCTTATTTTTAGCTTGCATGGTGTTATAACCAAAGGCTGCATCTTTAAAACCAAGCGAAAAAGCGGGGTTTTGAGCAATTCCTGAACGGCTTTCAAGTCGATTATTTTTAACCACAAAGTGGCGGGCCACCTTGCCATCCAACGTGTGCAACATAAAAGTTAAATCTTTGCCGTCTAATTGTTTCTGAAAAGCAGGATTAGTTTTGCTAGCCTTACTCATCATGCGCCCGAGGACCCACAGTAAAAAACGAAATTTCATGCAAGAGTTCCAAATGATTAGATCTGCGCGCTTTAATCTAAAGCAGCAGTATAAATAGTATTATTAAAATAATATTTTCGTAATTGGGCCAAGCATACGCTCAGCTATGATGCGCACTACGATTGTGCACAGTTTAGTGCTGTTACTCGCTGACAGCCTCTTTCAACTGTTTGCCTGGTTTAAACGCAACGGTGTTACTGGCTTGGATAGCCAAAACTTCACCCGTTTGCGGGTTTTTACCTATACGGGCTCCACGATGGCGCTGAGCAAAGGAACCAAAACCAACTAAACTGATAGTGTCATTATTGCTAAGAGCTGTCGTCATTTCTTCTAAAATTGTATTTAAAATAAACCCTGCTTGCCCTTTGCTCATATCCGTTTTTTCAGCAACCGCTGCAATCAACTCAGATTTGCGCATGTAAAGCCTCATTTATTGTTATTGAATTGTATGCTGATGCGAAATCAAAAGCAGCGCAGCATTAACACTTAGATACTGACTTAAAAAATACCCTGCAGCAACAACTGACTGAGCAGTCGCAGCACTGATCATTTAAGATTCCATTTATTCAACAGCTTTATCAATTCAGGTATGCGTAAGCTTATAGGTATTTGACTCCGCGCAATGTAACCCAGATAAAATCATTGATTAATGCATGCTAAACTTGCTCGACATTTCTAGTAAGCAAACAGCACTGTGTCCACCACTACATTAAATACAAGCACGAGCCACTGGACCATCTTGCCAACGTCGCAAGTAGCATTAGACGACTGGCTTTTTGATCAAGGCTCATTAACTCAACGCCTGACCCTATTATGCAGTGACGCCTTTACCGTGCAATTGTTGTCTGAAGGCTGGCAAGCACTCTCTGATGATGAATGCCAAGCACTCAACATTGCCAATAACAGTTGCGGCTGGGTACGTGAGGTATTTCTATGCGATGGCCAGCAACCTTGGGTCTTTGCTCGCAGTGTTGCCAGTCAAACTGCGCTTGAGTCCTCCGGTTTTGATATCAGCCAGCTCGGTACCCGCTCGCTGGGTGAGTTACTCTTTAGTCATCAAGCATTCAGCCGTGGTGCTATGCATATTTGCCAGTTACCTTGCCAGCAATTACCTAATATCGCGCAACAACAGACAAACAACCAGACGCATCTATGGGCACGTCGCTCTTGCTTTAAAAAAGACGCATTAGGTGTGCTTGTCGCTGAGGTTTTTCTACCTAAACTTTGGCAAGATACCGGTAATCCAACCTTTAATACTATTTAAGCCCTGTTAACCTAAGTGTATTCAACGCTGACAGCATGGAGTTTTTAATGTACGTACAACTGCTCAAATCCTGTAATCGCTTGCACCCCAGAGCCTGGGATTTTATTCAGTTGATGCGCCTTGATCGCCCCATTGGCATCTATCTATTGATGTGGCCAACGTTATGGGCTTTATGGATTGCTGGTGATGGCACGCCCAGCCTTAAAAACCTAGTGATCTTTATCCTCGGTGTGATCTTAATGCGTTCGGCCGGCTGCGCCATCAATGATTTCGCCGATCGCGGCATTGATGCTGACATCTCGCGCACTAAAGGCCGTCCTATCGTCACCGGGCGTGTCAGTGCTAAAGAAGCACTGGTTACTTTTGCAGTGCTGGTAGGCATCAGCTTTTGTTTAGTGTTACTCACCAATACACAAACAATTTACTGGGCCTTTCTTGCAGTTGGCTTAGCTGCACTCTACCCTTTCACTAAACGTTACACCTACTACCCACAGGTAGCCTTAGGCGCGGCCTATTCATGCAGTATTTTATTAGCCTTTAGTGCACAGAAAGGCTCAGTGCCGCATGAAGTGTGGTTGATTTATATTGCTAATCTACTGTGGACCATTGCCTACGATACGTACTACGCCATGAGCGATCGCGAAGATGATTTGAAAATTGGGGTTAAATCAACGGCAGTGTTATTCGGTGATGCCGACCGTTTTATTATCCTAACCCTGCAAGCCAGTGCGCTATTCTGTTTATTACTAGCAGGCAGCAAATTTGAGCTAGGTGGTTATTTTCACCTCGGCTTACTCGGTGCGGCTGCCTGCTTTGTCTGGGAGTTTATGCACACCCGCAAACGCGATGCAGAGTCATCACTGCGCGCCTTTTTGCATAACCACTGGGCCGGTTTTTGTATTTTCTTAGGCATTGCTGCGCATTACGCATTTGCAGCTTAAAAACCTCCCAAGTAGAGCCTAACTCAGTAGCGATATATTACTCACCGCCCACGGCAAAGTTCGGCAAACTATTGACCGGCTGGTTAAAGTCAAACGGAATTGACTCAACAGCTAAACCTATATTGCGCTGCACGACAAAGTGTAAATGCGGCCCTGTGCTGTTACCGGTATTACCAGAGCGCGCTAAGAGCGAACCTTGCTCGACACGCTGTCCTTCCGTGACACTCACTGAACCTTTTTTCAAGTGTAAATACACACCCATAGTGCCATCATCGTGCAAAATTCGGACAAAGTTACCTGCCGGATTATTGCCGCGCCCGCTTTGCTGGTTTTCTGTTTTAACCACTACGCCAGTGCGCGCAGCGACAATCGGTGTGCCGACTGGCATGGCAATATCTAGCGCATAACGACCTTTAGCGGTGAAGTGACTGTATTTACCATTTGCACCTTGGGTTAAGCGAAATGGGCCACCACGCCAAGGTAAAGGGTATTTACTGGTGGTCGGCAATAAACGAGGATCGCCTAGAGCATAACGTAACTTTGGAGTGTATTGTAAAGGCTGCTTGGGATTCTTAGGCGCTAAAGTTATTAATCTTATTTTACTGCGTGGCGCCAAAATCCAACGTATAGGTTTCTTTATCCCGCCAGCAAGATTCGCTTGATTTTCAAGGGCTAACTCAATCTCAACCGGTGCATAAAGATTATTGTGCAGTACTAAGGTTTCGCCAGCAGCGTGCTTATGTGTTTTCAGTTTTACATCATTTTCAATGCGCTCAACCATGCGATCATTAAAAACAAACACCTGAGCACCTTTTTTAGCTTGGTCAGTATAAGTGACCACGCCATTCTCATCGGTGTATTTATAAACAGTAAATGAATAACTCTGGCTGCTAATACATGCTAAAAAGGCCATGAGTAGAATTTTTTTAAACATAATCTACACTCAAGATTAACTCTATAATCCAAGATAACAGCACGTACATCATTGCTCGAACACAATTAAGCCAAGATGTGACTGGATTAACTTGAAATATACCGTCCTGCTAAACTCGCGCTGGCTTAGGCGCTTGGACTAAAATGGCGCTGCGTACTACCGCGAGCAATTAAACGCGATAAATAATCCATCTTTTTCGGGTCACTGTCGACAAAACGGCAGGTAATTTGTAACCACTCACTATCTGGCCTTGACTCTAAAGCGCTGACTGCATGTACATAAGCATTCAGGCGTGCCACCTCGGCCTCCTCTCCTTGCTCTAAGTCCAACACAGCATTGTCCAATATTTGCGGCAAGGTATCGCTACGCTTAACCACCAAGAGCGCATCTTTTAAGCTCAGCGCTTTAATCACGCAAGCAAATTCGCCATTGGATAAACGTAAACGCCCTTGGCCTTGAACTTGGCCACGTAAGGTTGCACTTGCCGGAGCGACAACTGCGGGCGTCTCTGTAGATTTTTTTTCCGGAGTCGTGGCTACTGTTGCAACAACCGCCTTCTGGCCGGTCAAGACTGATAAAGAGTCATTAGCAACACCACCACTTAAAGTCTTGATGGGTGCAGAGGCCGTTAGAGCGGATAGACGACCGCTGCGCGTTAACGCTTTAGTCACTTTGCTGGTTAACTGCTCTTGGGTAAAAGGCTTGCCTATGTAATCGGTAACGCCCGCTTGAATGGCTTGCACAACATTATCTTTATCACCGCGGCTGGTTACCATGATAAAAGGAACCAATTTAAGCTTAGCTTGCTGTCGAAGCCAAGTCAGTAGCTCTAAGCCACTCATTTCAGGCATTTCCCAATCGCACAAAATCAAATCAAAACTTTGCGTAGCGAGCATCTGCTGAGCTTTGCGCCCATTAACTGCTTCGTCGATATGGATGCCGGGAAAGTAACTGCGCAGCCCTTTTTTAATTAAATCACGAATAAATAAGGCATCATCAACTACCAGTACACTCACTTTACTCATTGATACCCCCTAGCGTTATAAACCACTTGCGCTTGTAGAGCATGCTCTCTTAGCAAGCGCAAATGATGAGCTAGCTATCGGACTTAAGCTTGAGCGTCAGCACCGGCTTGCATGCGTTGTAACTGTTGTGCATACAGTGCATCAAAGTTAACCGGAGCAAGCATCAGCGCTGGGAAAGAACCACGAACCACTAGGCTGTCTAAGGTTTCGCGAGCATAAGGGAATAGAATATTGGGACAGAACGCACCCAATGCATGCGCTTTCGATGCGTCATCCAAACCCTGAATTAAGAAGATACCAGCTTGTTGAACCTCAGCAATAAAAGCAACTTCTTCGCCCGTTTTTACTGTCACGGTTAACGTCAGCACGACTTCATGAAAATCACCTTCTAAACTACGCTGACTGGTGCTCAGATCTAACTCAACATTAGGGTTCCAGTCCTCGCGAAAAATCTCTGGACTCTTCGGTGCTTCAAAGGATAAATCTTTAACGTAAATACGCTGCAAGGAAAACTGTGAAGTTTCTTCTTGCTGTGCAGCTACATTGTTATTTTCTTCAGTCATTTCTATGTTGCCCCTTAACCCATAATATATAAATAAATCACGCCACTATAGCGCTTAAACAACAGCAGCACTCGGTTTACTAGCCCTACTCGCCTGCTAGTAGAGCGTCCAGCTTACCGGCGCGCTCAAGTGCAAACAACTCATCGCAGCCACCAACATGTAATTCACCAATCCAAATTTGTGGCACCGAGGTACGCTTGGCTTTTTCTGCCATTTGCGCACGCACATCGGGCTTACCATCCACTCTAATTTCTTCAAAAGCGACGTCTTTCTTGTTCAGCAAGCTTTTTGCACGAATACAAAAAGGGCACCAATCGCTGCAATACATAATCACTTTAGCCATATTATTTCACCACCGGTAGGTTCTCACTGCGCCAGCCGCTAATTCCACCCGATAAACGTGCAGCAATGAAACCTTCTTTTTTCAATTCAGTACAGGCACCACCAGCATTCATCCCAGAAGCACAGACCACAATAATAGTTTTATCTTTATGTTTTTCCAATTCAGCCATACGCGTTTTCAACTGGTCACTACTGATATTGACTGAACCAACGATGTGTCCAGTCGCAAAATCTTTTTTCGGGCGAATATCGAGAATAAACGCCTCATCACGATTGACCATAGCAGTCAGCTCGCGAGTATTTAAATTACGTCCAGAGCTGCGCGACTGCTGCACAATCAGCAGCACAACAATGATTAAAAAAGCACCACTAAGCATATAGTGCACAGTGATAAATTCAAGAAACTTGGCAAGCGTATCGGTGAACATAATGGGTACTCAAAGCGTTAGTATCAACGAAGTATACACCGACCTACGCATTCTCTGAACTACTAACAATGACGTACCGAGCACATCCAGCTAAACTGAGCTTATATTCTGTTCATTACTTGCGAGCTTATTCTTATGAATACCACGCCTAAACCTCTGGTTTTAGTGATTCTCGACGGTTTCGGTCACAGCGACTGCCCTGATCACAACGCTATTTACAGCGCTAATACGCCGATCTACGATCAATTACGCACACAATACCCAAGTGGTCTGATCTCTGGCAGCGGCATGGATGTTGGCCTACCTGATGGGCAAATGGGCAACTCTGAAGTCGGTCATATGAACCTTGGTGCAGGCCGTGTGGTATATCAAGACTTCACCCGTATTACTAAAGCCATCAAGGATGGTGATTTTTTCACGAATCCAACACTCACCAAAGCAGTTGATCAAGCGGTCGAGCGTGATAAAGCCGTGCATATTCTAGGCTTGCTTTCTGAAGGCGGTGTACACAGTCATCAAGATCACATCATTGCGATGATCGAACTGGCGGCACAACGCGGTGCTGAAAAGATTTATCTGCATGCATTCTTAGACGGTCGCGACACACCACCACGCAGCGCGCAATCTTCGCTTGAAGCAATTGAGTCTGCTTGCAGCACTCTGGGCAAAGGCCGCATCGCCAGCCTGATTGGCCGTTACTATGCAATGGACCGCGATAATCGCTGGGATCGCGTTGAACAAGCTTGGCAGCTGTTGGTCGACGGCAAAGGCATTCACCAAGCCGATAGCGCCACTGCCGCACTCGCCGCCTCTTATACACGCGATGAGTCCGATGAGTTTGTTAAAGCCACTAGTATTGGCGAACCAGTTCGCATGGAAGATGGCGATAGCGTGATCTTTATGAATTTCCGTGCCGACCGTGCCCGCGAGTTGAGCCATGCGTTCTTAGATGATGACTTTGCCGGCTTTAACCGCCAGCGTCTGCCGCAGTTGAGCGAGTTTGTCATGCTCACCCAATACGCTGCTGATTTGGCTGCGCCAAGTGCATTCGCGCCAACAGCATTGGTCAATGTGCTGGGTGAATATTTAGCCGACCAAGGCAAAACCCAACTGCGCATTGCTGAAACAGAAAAATATGCACACGTGACATTTTTCTTCTCCGGTGGTCGTGAACAACCTTTTCCTGGTGAAGAGCGTATTTTGATTCCATCACCCAATGTCGCCACCTATGATTTACAGCCTGAAATGAGTGCACCTGAAGTCACCGACCGCATTGTCGAAGCCATTGAGCAACAACGCTATGACGTGATCGTGGTCAATTACGCTAACGGTGATATGGTGGGCCATACGGGCATCTTTGCAGCAGCAGTAGCAGCAGTCGAATGCTTGGATAACTGCTTGGAACGGATCGTTACCGCATTGGACAAAGTGGGTGGTGAAGCGCTGATTACTGCCGACCACGGCAACGTCGAGCAAATGGCAGACGAATCCACTGGGCAAGCGCATACGGCGCATACCTGCGAGCCGGTACCTTTCATTTATGTCGGTAAACGACCTGCCAGTATCCGCGCTAACGGTGTCTTGGCTGATGTTGCACCGACTATACTGACCTTAATGAACTTACCTGTGCCGTCAGAAATGACGGGGCGCAGTATCGTCGAACTCAAGTAAACTGCATAATCCCATGCATGGCGTGCAGCACAACGGCCGTGCATTGGTTTAACTATCTGCTTTAGTATGCTGCTTGCCACCGCACTATTAGGCATAATCAACTCTCTGTACTGCTCAGGTTATCCGACGCCATGCTACGCACATTCCTCTTTATTCTACTCAGCTGTGCATTCACTTTTGCCGTGGCCAATGATCAGCGCGCGCAAACCAAGCAAGAACTGGCGCAAGCAGCCAAAGACATTAGTGAGCTAAAAAAACAACTCAGCAAAATCAAGCAAGAAAAATCCAGCGCTGAGCAAGAGTTGAAAAAAACCGAAACAGAGATTGGCCGCTTAGAAAAACAAGTCAATGAACTGCAGCAACAAAAAAACAAAACTGAAGAGGAATTAAGCGAGCTGGATCAGCAGAAAAAAAAACTGCACAACTCACGCCTTGAACAACAAAAACTGATTGCTATCCAAGCTCGCGCAGCTTACCAATCAGGTCAACAAGAACCTCTACGCTTATTGCTCAATCAGCAGCAGCCAGAGAAATTCTCACGCAACCTGACTTACTATCAATACATTGGCCAAGCACGCCAGCAACAAATCCACACCTTTAATGAAACGCTGCGCCAGCTGGGCAATATTTCAGCACAGATTAGTCGGCAGCAAACTAAGCTCGCTGAACAACAAGCCAACTTAGTTAGCAAGCACGAGTCGCTAAAAACCCTACGCCTACAACGCCAGCAAAAAGTTGCTGCTTTGACTCAGCAGCAACGTGAAGAAACGCAATCATTGAAAACCCGTGAAGCAGATCAGGTCGCACTCAATAAGGTGCTCAAAACCATTGAGGCAACACTGGCCCGTCAAGCGCAAGAGGCCGAGCTTAAGCGCCAACAGTTGCTCGCTGAACAACAGCGACAACAAGCCCAGCAGCTACTCAACAACAAAACATTAACCGCCCCAGGCAAACAACCACAAAACCCTGTGGTATCAACTGCTATCATTCATCAAGGCGGCTCCTTTGCTAGTGTGCGCGGCAAGCTGCCTTGGCCAGTCAATGGTCGACTGATCGCACGCTTCGGTAGTCCTCGTGGCGATACCCGCAGCAAGTGGGACGGTGTGTTAATCAGCTCACAACCCGGCACACAGGTGCGCGCAATCCATTCAGGTCGTGTAGTATTTGCCGACTGGTTACGCGGTGCTGGTTTGCTGGTCATTGTTGATCACGGTGATGGCTACCTCAGCCTCTACGGCCATAATCAAAGTCTATTAAGCCGTCCCGGAGATATTGTAAAAACCGGCCAAGCACTATCAACGGTGGGTAATACCGGTGGTCGTGAGCAAACCGCACTGTATTTTGCTATACGTCAAAAAGGTCAACCCACTGATCCAACCCAGTGGTGTCGCACCCAAGGCTAACAGCAATACCAACATTCTCTAGGAGTTCCCATATGCGCTTTACCAGAACACGTTTAGCCTCCGCTGTCTTAAGCAGTATGCTGTTATTGGGCTTGCTCAATATGGGCGCTATTGCTGCACCAAGTTCTGCCGCAGTCACTACCGCACCGGCCGAAACCTTGCCGCTTAATGACCTGCGCACCTTTGCTGAAGTCTTAGAGCGCATCAAAACTGCTTATGTCGAGCCGATTGACGATAGAACCTTATTTGAAAATGCCATTAAGGGCATGCTCAGCAATTTAGACCCGCATTCCAGTTATTTAGAGCCCGAGGACTTTCGTCAATTGCAAGAGAGCACCAGCGGTGAATTTGGTGGGCTCGGTATTGAAGTCGGCTTAGAGGACGGTATTTTACAAGTTATTGCCCCCATTGATGACACCCCCGCAGCCGCTGCAGGGCTTGAAGCTCAAGATTTAATTATCAAAATTGATGATCAGCCCACCAAA
>Ga0172382_10012329_pt1 | contig 11174 bp, 14 predicted proteins | sample Leawel138RmetaG_FD_122245 | JGI IMG/M metagenome (GOLD analysis project Ga0172382, IMG submission 122245) | Leachate microbial communities from a municipal landfill in Southern Ontario, Canada - Leachate well 138R metaG | ecosystem: Engineered > Solid waste > Landfill > Unclassified | place...
ATCTTCAACAAGTATATTAAAATAATTTTGAATAAAAACACCTCAAATAATGAGGAGTAATTAATCAAAAAATGTTAAAGTTGTGATAATACTATTATCATAAAATAAATAAAAACAAATATTGCAATCGCTCCACTAATAATTACATTAATCAAAGCTCCTTTACCTGCAGCTTTTGCTGATAAAGGTCTCTCGTCTTTCCATAGAAAATATATAATTAATCCTGCAAGTGGAACAAAAAAACCTAAAACTAACCATCCAGTAGTTCCAGAATCATCCTCTGGTAGTAGTGTTTTTGTGGGTCTTAACATTCTTCCGCATTTAAGACAGATATCTTGATTCTCATTTACTTCTGAACCGCAATTTGTACAGTATGGCATGTTTTCCTCCAAAAATTTAAGTAATAACTGAGTGGATAAAAAAACTTAATTTTGTCATTAAATAAAAGAATCCACTATATGATGCAATAACCACCGGAGCGAACATCACTCCTGTAAAAAATCTTTTAATATTGCTGCTAGTATAATTAGTTTTATACTGTAAGACACCATCTAGCACTAATAGAATTCCAAAAAGCAAAAACCACCATTTGAAATTCGTAGAGACTAGGAGTAACAATAAAATTCCAACGAATATTCCTGTACATCGTGAACATAAAACAAAAGGTTTCTTACAGAAAACAAAACTCCTGTCTATTCTTTGGTGACAGCCAAAGAACAAAGAAAGATAAGGCTTCTTAAAAAGATAATAGAAGCTTAGATATAATAATGTGATAACCGATAAAACAATATTCCCATAAAAAACAAATTCAAGAAAATTATCTACTTTTCGATATTGATAAACAAAAAAAATAGCTGGAGCTAAAAATATAGTTAAATACAAAAAAAATATGTCATATTTTTTTAGCTTGATTGATTTGTGACAGATGCATTTATTATCATAGTATCTACCACATTCAATACAATAGGGCATTATATATTATTACCCAAAAATAACAGGAATCATCCAAATTTGCGATATTATACCAATGGCAAATCCAATAATAGCTCCTACCCCTGCAGCTTTAGCATCTCTTGGACGCTCTTGTTTCCATATTAAGTAAAGAATTAATCCTACGATTGGTACACAAAACCCTAATAAAGACCACCCGAAATTCCCAGTGTCACTAGCTTGATTTGCTTGAGAGCTAACGTTATTTTCATTTACAAGTTTTCCACAATTAAGACAGATGTCTTGATTTGGTTGAATCTCACTTCCACAATGTTTGCAATATGGCATTTTTCATCCTCCAAAAATATATAGTATTTGCTATAATTATACAACAATCGAAATATTAAATAAAGTGAATATTCACTATTGAACATAAAAAAACCATAGAAAATTATCTCTACGGTTTTTTTGGTTTTTGATATTATGGTTTATTAATTTGATTCTTTGCTTCTTGAACTCTATTTTGATTTCTTGTCAGATATCCTTCATGAATTTCATTATAATTTTGTTGATATATTGTTTTTTAACCACTTACATCAGGCTGAGTCTTAGTACCTTGTTCGACTGCATCTCGATGTTGTTCAACTTTTTGTTTTAATGCATTTACCATTCCATTTTTTATTTGCTCAGCATCGGCCTCTCTTTGGTTTCGGTATTGTGATAAATACTGACCATATTCAAGATCTAATTCTGCGATTATTTCTGACGCTTTCATTTCCAATACTTCTTCAATTACTAAGGCCTCATCAGTAGCTAAGTATGTCATAACTAGTTGAGCAAATCCATAAGTGATTGAATAGGTTTCTGCAAAGTTTAAAACCTCTTCATCAAAATCATGTTGATTTAAAGCAATTCCACCGATTGCATTTTCAGAAAAGAAATTCTGAACTTTTGTTTGAAGTTGATTTCTAAATTGATTTTCTAAATCTTGAGTCTCTCCGCTATTTTGAATCATAACTGCATTATCGGTTCTTTCAACATCAATATAACCACTATCAAGAAGCATTATTCAAGTATAATTGTAATGCTTCTTGATAGTGTAAACCTTACATTTCTAGACCTGCAGCAACAATTTCTGCTGCTTCATTTCTCATTCTATAGCTAAGAATATAACCATCCTTATCAGCTATAAAATCAATTCCTGGATTGATATCAACTGAGAAAAACATTGGTGCTATGTTTACAGTCTTATCTTTAGCTTGTTGTAAACGTTCTTGATTTCTTGTTTGGTACGCACTCTTCATAGATTCAAAATTTGATTGATACATTGTCTTTAAACCAGAGATGTCTGGTTGTGATTTAGTACCTTGTTCAACTGAATTACGGTGAGCTTGCACTTGAGATCTTAAAGCTTCAACCAGTTCATCCTTAATTGCTTGTGCAGAGTTTTCAATCTGGTTAGTATATCTTGAGCGATACTGATTTGCATTCTCAATAAGCTCATCCATAATTTCTTTAGGTGTCATTTCTAATACATCTTCTTCAATTGCATCAGGGTTAATTTCAAGATAATTTAATACCATTTTAGCAAACCCATAAGATACATCATTAGTTTGAGCATATTCTTTAGTCTCGGTGTTAACTTCACCAAAGTTCATTACCACAGCTCCGATAGCATTTTCCTGTAAAAAGTTTTGTAGATGAGTTTGAACTTGATTCATAAAACTTAAGTTTTCTTCATCATTCTTACCACCAGTTTGAATCATAACTGCTCCATCATCCCTAGTTACATCAAGATAACCAGTGTCAATAGCGGCATTCAGATACAATTGCAAAGCTTCTTCATAATTTTTGCCTATTAAGTCTAGTCCCGCAGCCACAACTTCCGCTTCTTCGTTTCTGAATTGATAAGTAGTCACTTTTTCATCTTTATCAATTACAAAATCTACTGCTGGATTTATCTCTAATGATAAATATGAATAATCTGAATACTCATCCTCATTTAAATTACATGCCATAAGTGAAAATCCTGTAAAAATTAATGCTAATATTAAGAGAACTTTTTTCATAATAATACCTCCTTTTCTCTTTTCATTAATATATACGTGTGAAAATAAATTTTTATTGGTTATATATTGTTTTGTGCTATACTAAAAGCGAAAAGAGGGATAATATGCGAGTAGCAATTTATGGTTCAGGAGCTCTGGGGACAGTTTTAGGTGCTTATATTTGAAGGTCTGGTTATACAATAGATTTAATTACAAGGAATAGTGATCATGTGATTGCTTTGAACAATGATGGGGCCAAAATAATAGGAGATAAAAGTTTTACTCAAATAGTTAAAGCAATCAGAAGCGATAATATCAAAGGTAAATATGATATTATTTTGTTAATGACGAAACAAAAGGACAATGAAAGCGTCATTAAAGGTTTACTTCCTTATATAAAGCCAAACTCAATCCTTTGTACTTGTCAAAACGGTTTGCCCGAAGAAGATATTGCAAAAATAATCGGAAACAATCGAACTTGTGGTTGTGTCATTAGCTGGGGTGCATCCTATATAAGTCCAGGTATTGTAAGAATCACCTCTAAGCAAAAACCAAAAAACTTAGCTTTTAATATTGGAAAGTTTGGTGATGTAGATTCCGATAAATATGAATTTCTAATTCATATGCTCGAATCAATGGGTGTTGTAAAAGTTGAAGAGAATCTTTTAGGAGTCAGATGGTCTAAACTTTTAATTAATAGTGCTTTTAGCGGTTTATCCGTAATTACTGGCAGTACTTTTGGAGATATATCCCAAAATAAAATTAGTAGAAAAATCGCATTAAAGATTATTAAAGAAGGCATTGATGTCGCTAAGGCTAATAATATTAAAATTGAGCCAATCCAAGGAAAAAATATCGGTAAGTTATTTGGCATAAAAGGGAAAATGGGTGAGTGGTTTTCGATGATATTATTAAAGTTTTCAATGAATAATCATAAGAATATTAAATCAGGAATGTTAAGAACTATCGAGAATAATCAAAAAACTGATATTGATAAGATTAATGGAGTAATATCAAAATATGGAAGATTATCTAATACACCTACTCCTATTAACGATAAAATAATTGAATTAGTAAAAAATATTGAAATGAATGAATATAAGATAGGATGGAGTAATTTATTGCATTTTTAAATCGTAAAAATCATAAAAAAACATGAGGTAAGAAACCCCTGAAACCTTATTGTTTATTATGTTTTTTTATTTTTTAATTATCACTTTAATTAAATTTTTATTGTGCTATAATAAAACTGTTTATAAGATAATAATTATTAAAGGAGAATTAACTATGCAAGATATTTATCAAAGTTTAAACAGTGACGAAAACATTGATGAACTGGCCAAAGAACTAGTTCATATACCTGGAGAAGAACTTGCTAAATTCCTTGATTCTTTGGAGATTAATCTACCTAGATCCCTTCGTTTTGGCGCTTTGCAAAAAGTGCTTTTTCCAATACTAGAAAAAGAATACAATGATTTACTAAATAATGAAAGCAGCGCTGAAGGACCGGAGCGACTCGAAGAATCAAGAAGACAAACTCGACTCGGATGGTTGGATACTTTTTCAGAAACGCAGTATGAAAATGAGCTCTTTAGATTTAATAACCGAGAAATCGATAGAGCATATTTTGAAGAAATGTGGAAACGAATAATTAAGTATCTCATTAAAGAATCCGTACCAAAGAATTTTATAGCTGATTTTTTAGAAAAGCGAATTAGCAAATATCAAAGTCAAGCCCCTGCAAAATTATTTAATAAAGCTTTAGATTCCTTTATTTGCGATGAGGAAGGTAATTTTGACGGATTATTAATTGAACAGTTCAAGAAACGTGTCTTGGTAAGTGCTACTATCACCGAATTAAAACAAATTGGGGCTAAATACGGAGTTAAAGTACCTACAAGACTTACCAAAATCCAAGTTCTTGATATAATAATCAAAGAACTAAAGGATAGAGAAGAGTATATTCCTGAAGTCCATTCTGAACTAAATGATTTTAATTTGAAAGAACTTGAAGAATTCGCAAGATTAAATAATATCATCGCCTTTGCATATATTAACAAAGACCAAATGATTGATATTATGTTAGACGAGTACTTTGAAACTGAACATAAAATAGTCCACTACAACAAAGCTGAAGATATCAGTCAAGATATTGAAGCTGAGCCAGTGATCATGCCTGAGGTTATAGAAGAGACTGTTGATGAAAGCATAACTGTTGAAGAAAATAGTGTTGAAGAGCCAAAAGAGATAGCTAAAGAGGAAGTCCTTCAAGATATTACTGAGGAAGTTGAACCACTAGAAAAAGAAGAACCTATTGAAGTCGCTCCTACCGATCAAGAAGTTGTTCAAGAAGTAACCAATGAACAAAAGACTTCTCAAACACCTGTAAACCTTAGTGATGAAAGTTTTGAAGATCTTAAACAAGAAATTATTACTCTCCAACAGATGGTTAGAGAGTTGAGTAAAGATATTGATGATTTAAAAGAAGATAATGAGATTGATTTACAAGAGTTTGATAAAGTTAAGAAGAGATTATTTCCAAGGTGGTTTAAAACCATTATTCTTATCGGCTTCTTTATTTCCTTGTTCTTAATAATCTTTATACCTTTAGCACATTATTATCGTAACGTAATTATTGTTAAACAGATAGCTGATTTATTAGATAAAGTTCCTTTCTTTGGTGATAGAAGCTTATTAGAATTTATTATCGATTTCTTTAGAGGTTTAATTAATTAAATTTCTTTTAAAAAAAATACCAGGTAATTCCTAAAATAGGAATACCTGGTTTTTTTATTTTACCGCAATACAATCAATTTCGACTAAAGCATTAAGTGGTAACTTACTTACTTCTACTGTTACTCTTGCTGGCTTATGCTCTCCAAAGAACTCTTGATATACTTGATTCATCTCTTTAAAATTATTCATGTCGCTTAAAAACACTCCGCATTTAACAATTTTTTCAATGTCAAGCCCAGCTTCCAATACAATGTTTCTAATGTTTTCTAAAACTTGTACTGTTTGTTCTTTAATCGTTTTAGCCTCTACAGTCATTGTTCTTGGATTAAGTGGTGTTTGACCGGAAACATATAGAGTATCATTAACTAAAATAGCTTGAGAGTATGGGCCAATTGCTTCTGGTGCCTCTTTTGTTGAAATTATATTCATTTAATAAATCCTCACTTTCTTATTTATATATGTTTATATCATATCATAAAACAAATGTATCTAAAACTCAACTCGTAAATTCAAATATAAAAAAAATAAATTTAGCTATTGACTTTTTATACTATGCATTGTATAGTAATATGCATAGGGAGGTATCATATGGATATTCAGCTAAAAAAAGGATTACTTGATTTAATGGTTTTAGCTTCAATTAAATATGAAGATTCATATGGATACAAAATTATCCAAGACATGTCACAAATTATTGATATTAGTGAATCGACATTATATCCAATACTCAAAAGACTAGAAAAACAAAAGCTAGTCAACACCTATAATACAACTCATAACTCTCGAATTAGAAAATACTATCAAATTAATCCTAGTGGTTTAGAAAAATTAAAACAATCAATTGATGATTTCGATGAAATCAAAAAAATGTATATGTATATAAAGAGGTAGAAAAATGAATAGAAAAACTTTTATTAACGAACTAAAAAAAGAATTAAGATATTATAAGAAAATTAATGCTGAAGAGGTAATTTATTACTATGATGAGATGATTCAAGATGCAGTTGATGAGGGAGAAGACGAGAGTTTATTTATTAAGAATCTCGGTTCTACTGAAACAATCTTGGCGAACATAATTGGCGATGAAGGGTTTTTAAAAGATGTCAAGGAGTCTAACAGTAATTCTTTGAAAAACATCGTCAACAATACGGTAAAGGTAATAAGTTTAATTGCCTACTACTTTTCTCTAGTTATTATGGCTATAGTCTACGCATCAATTTTTATTTCTGGAATTAGTTTGATTGCGCAGTCAGGAATTTATTTTTTCTTTGATAATCCTAATTCAATGGATCAATGGGTTTTAATCGGATTAATGATTATGGGTTTAGGTATAGCACTAATTGGTTTTGCACTTATTAAAAGCTTATCAAAGACATATAATTCAATCAGATTATTTATAATCAGAAAAACCAAACAGATTTACCGTAAAAAGGAGAATAGACAATGAATAAATTAATAAGATTTGGCTCAGCCTTTTTGCTGATTGGCCTAGCCTTAGTTCTAGTCGTTTCAACAACAACAAACGCAAATATTTTTGTTCTTGATGATGAAAACTTCACTTTAAATGAAGAAGATTATAGTAAAGATGACTTTGATTCATTTTATTTTGATCTGGATAACCGCTCTGTCTATATAGAAGAAAGTGAAGATGACCAAATTCATCTTAAATACTACACGCATGAGAAAGACTTAGTAGATTATGAAGACACAGAAAATGAAGTAAATCTTACAATCACAAGAAAATGGTATTATAATATTTTTTCATTTAATGTTTTCTCAGATAAAGACTACTATAAAGTATACTTATCCTTACCTGCTGATTTAGTCATAGATATGTTGGAAGTGTCTACATCAAACGGAAGAGTTGAAAGTGATGTTGATAATGTTTTTTCAACCGTTCGTTTAATAAGTTCTAACGGAAGGATGGATATAGCAAATCTGTCTGCTAATAATATCCTAGTATCCACTTCAAACGGAGATATTGATTTAAATGATGTTTTGGTCAGTGGTTCAGCAGACTTAGATACTTCTAATGGGGATATTTTAATTAACAACTTGGCAGCTAACGAAATTGATGCAGATACTTCTAATGGGAGAATTGATGCTCAAGATATCACTTCCGAGAATATTGCTTTTGATTCTTCTAATGGTAGAGTTTACCTTCTTGTTTTGGGCAAAAAAGAAGATTATCGCGTAACTCTCTCTACTTCTAATGGGAGCGAAATTTATGACGGAATAAAAGTAGATTCAGGTACAATTAACTCCTCAGGTAGCAAGACCATCTCATTGGATTCTTCTAATGGTGATGTTGAAGTAAGTTTTACAGATTAACAAGATCTTTTAAATAATCTTTGTTTAAATTGTTCTTTAGATATAAAGGTGCCGGTTCATGAACCGACACCTTTTTTTACAAGTTGCCAAGAAATAAACCTAAACATCTAATAAGAAAAAAAGATACCCGGATTTTAATCCTAGTATCTATTTTAAAACATCGTTATTATTCTTTGGCCTTTTTTGCTTTTAAGTTATCGAAGTAAAAAATTGCTAAAGCAATTAACACACCATAAACAATTCCTGCGATAAACCCAACTACATCTTGGAAGTCTGTTGCTGAGTAAAATCCAAATGAAACCATAGTTCCAAAAACCGCTCCATGAAAAATTCTTAGTTTTAATGTGTTTTTAGAAATTAAACCGACAACTAGACCGATTAAAACTCGATTATACCAAAACGATAGTAAGTAAACAGTTCCCAATGGCTCTGAACTTCTTAGATTTGCTCCTAAAATACAAATTACACCCAAAATAGCACCACTAATAATACCAACTAAAACTCTGTTATGCATTACAAGTCACTCCTTTTTTATTTAACTTACTCTTTTCTTGTTATGTTATTCCTTAATTCATAATATACTTCAAATTGATTTTTTTGTAAGCAGTATTTAAATAATCCTTAAATTTGTTTGTTGCTATTATTTATATTATAACGTTCGATGATAAAAACAAAAAGTGAAACAAGTGTTGAAATTAGTATGAGAATAGTCAAAATAACAAAAATCATACCCGTTTCATTCATGCAACCCTCAATTCCATAACAAGGATCTTTATAAAAATATTTTATATATGCATTAAGATATGACCAAATACTAAAAACTCCTAATAATCCTGTTGTGATTAATATGAAGTATTTCTTTTTCAAGATAAAATAAACCCATAGAGTTATTTGAATTATTGCAATCAGACCAAAGAACCGATGCATACAAACACCTCGCTAAATAATTATAATTATCCATAGATAATACATACTTTTCAAAATTATCTATAATACTTTCGTATACACCAAATTCTCTATTTCTTGTTTTTTCAGATTCCATAATATAACAAACTTGGTAATACTTTATTAATTTTCCTTTTTTTGTTACAAAAGTCAATATCTTGATAATTGACTTATCTTTATATTTTAATAATTTATTTATATAATCATCTTTTCTTACCATATTACCACGTCTGCTTAGATTATAATCGAAATTAAAAGATATTTTAAGTATAATTTCGATTATATTAGAAATTATCCTTATATAACTTATTTTTGTTCGTTCGGTTGTGCCGTGATTTGTGTTCAATTTACCGAAATTCTATCCAAAATAAAAAAAGCTTCCTTAATTAAAGAAATATTATTAGCATAATAATCCCCTCATTTTCGGAAGCTATTTCAACATTTTATTCAGCCATATTTCTACAATTCTATTCTGCCATATATATTTGTATTTTCGATATTGGGTGCTGTAATATTTTTATGGCTTATTAGTTTATTTAAAGTCAGCAGGCGATAGTTTAGTAATTCGATTTTTAGTAAAAAAAAATAATTTTAAAAAAAGCGAAGTTCTAAAAATGAACTTCGCTAAATTTTGTGTAATGGTGGAACCAGAGGGATTTGAACAACCGACCCCCTGCACGTCAAGCATTTTCACACACGTTCTTTATTGCTCTATATTTAGCCGTTTTAATAATATTTCAAACTATTTTAACCCTTGTCTTGACCCTTGTTATATTATCTAATTAATATAAATAATAAGCTGCTAAACCATCATTTGTTTGATGATTTTATAGAATTTAAGAAATATATTCTTGTCCTTTATTTTACTATTGAAATTCTAAATAAGAAAAGACAAATAATAAGGTAAATACAGAATATCATTTTCCATCTTTATATTGTTAATACAAAAAACAATTGGATTGGCAACATCTTTTTCTTTTACTATTCTACTAAGAGAAGGATGTTTAAAAAAGTCAATACCTGATTTTGATTCAATGATTCTAATTTGTTTCCCAATTTGTAACACAAAATCTAATTCCATATTGGTCGGCTTTTTTCGATCATAATATCTTAATTTAATACCATTTTTAAAAAATGCAGATGCTAATGCATTTTCTATTATTGAGCCTTCATTTATCTCAATGTCTCCGTTTAAGACTTCGAACTGTATTCCTTCATATGACATCGAAGTCAATAATCCTGTATCGAACATATATATTTTAAAGAGATTCCTTTTTTCATTTAGTGTCAGCGGTAATTCTATTGATGATATATTGAATGATGGGATCGCTATTGACGCATCTATCAACCACATTATAGAATCCTCATATGTTCTCATTTTAGGTTCTTTAGAAAGCATTGACAAAAAGTATCTTTTATTTTTTTTGTTTAATTGTTCTGGTATTGAGTCAAATACTTCTTGCACTTTTAACTTTTCTTTCCCTGAATATTTTTTGACATCTTCTCGGTAACTATTTATAATATCTTTTTGCTCACGCAAAACTTCACTTATGTTAGAAGTTTTAATGAATGCACTAACAACAGAAGGCATACCTCCCACAATAATATACTCTCGAAAATATCTCATTATAGCTTTATGAATAGCGCTTGGTATAGTTTTTTGATTTACAAAATGCTTTTTTAATAGGTTAATAACTTCCTCATTCACATTTTTAGCCCATAAAAATTCTTCAAAATCCAAAGGATGCATATAATGTTGCTCTTCGAATCCAACAGGATAGCTACTTACATCATTATGATTAATACCCAACAAAGATCCTGATTCAATATAATCAAATCTTCCATCTTGTACTAAGAATTTGATTGCAGTTCGAGCTTTTGGGCAAGATTGGATTTCATCAAAAAAAATAAGACTTTCCTTTTCTATAAAAGGTCCCAAACCCAAAGCTGACATATTAATAATAATCGAATCTGCGTCTAGAGATTCAGCGAATATTTCTTTATACTCTGGATTTTTTTCGAAATTTAGTTCAATAAAGGATTTATAGTTAGCTTTTCCAAATATTTGTATGCTAGTACTTTTACCGACTTGCCTAGCACCTTTAATTAATAATGCTTTCTTGTTATCTCTATTCTTCCATTGCATAAGCACAGAATCAATTTTTCTCTTTAACATTTTCTACC
>Ga0172382_10012330_pt1 | contig 11173 bp, 12 predicted proteins | sample Leawel138RmetaG_FD_122245 | JGI IMG/M metagenome (GOLD analysis project Ga0172382, IMG submission 122245) | Leachate microbial communities from a municipal landfill in Southern Ontario, Canada - Leachate well 138R metaG | ecosystem: Engineered > Solid waste > Landfill > Unclassified | place...
AGCACGTGGCGGGCCATTCCCGTCGCGACGGCCATCACCGCGGCGATCACCGAGCCGCCGGGTCCGAAGGTGTCCATCCCCCCGTTGATCCACGTCGGCCTGATGCCGAGAGCGCCCTCAAGCGCGGTGACACCGCCCTCGCCCATGCCCATCGCATCCATCGCGGGATAGGTGGACAGACCGTCGATGTCGGCCAATGTCAACCCGGCGTCGGCGATCGCGGCCTCACACGCCTCCACCGTCAACGACAGCGGCGACACCATCAGGCGCCGACCCATCCTGGATGCGCCGATCCCGGTGATGGCGGCGGCGTCCTCGAACTTCTCGGTGGTCAGCATCGGCCGGACGAACTTGCCGAAGTCCTGCGGCGCGATCTCGTCCTCGGGCAGCGGTGCCGTCTCCGTTTCGGCGGTCGGTCGGAACAGCGGCAGCCACACGTCGTCGTTCTCCTCGAAGACCACCTCGACGACCCGACCGAGCTCGAGCTCGTCGGGATCACAGTCGATGATGTTGGTGGTCAACCGGACTCGCGGGTCTTCCTCGATCGCCACCTGCGCGACGACATAGGGCGCCCGCAGGCCGGGGATGGAGAATCGGTGGTTGACGGTGAAGGCCGAAAGCACCGCCCGCCCCGACACCTCACGCGGGCCCATGTTGTGGCTGTGGCAGTAGCGGCACACCGGCTGAGGCGGATGGATGAGTGCCTTGCAGTCGCCGCACTCCTGGATCCGGAGCACCCCGTCTGCGCCCGATTTCCAGAAGAACTCGTTGTCGAAGGTCAGCTGCGGCAGTGGAAGGCGACTCATCTGTGCTCAATTCTCTTCGCGCAAGCGCTCATCGCGAAAACCCCCACTCCGCCTCGTTGTCCTCGGTCTTCAGGTTCTCCAGGTCGGGCTCTCGCAGCGGCTGGATTCCAGTGCCGTCCGGGCGGCGCTCGCCGATCTCCAGGATGGCGTGCACGGGGCAGTCCATCAACGCCCGGGAGACGGCGTCGCGGTCGCGCTCAGGGATATCGCCGTCGCCGACGAGGACGGCGTAGCCCCAGTCATCGAGCGAGAAGTACTCAGGAGCGTGCTTGGCACAGATACCGAACCCGTCGCACAACGTCCGGTCGAGCTTGATCCGCATTCTGTCGGTCACAGCGACTCCACTTCGAAAGGGCGCGTGGCGGTGAAACCGCCTGCGTCGCAACCTACACACGTTCCGTCGAGATGCCGTGCCACCTCCTCGGGGAACATGGCCAGCATGCTGGCGGCGATGTTGCAGGCGGCATCGAGGGTGGCGCACGCGCCGCGGCCGCGCAGCACCTCTGACCACCGCCGCAGCCGGGCGAGGTCCTCGCCGTCGGCAATGCCGTCGCGCAGGGCCGTCGCGGCTGCGGACATCGCGGCGGTGCCGTTGAAGCACGAGCCGCACTGGCCGGCGTTCTCCCGGTCGTAGTAGGCCAGGACCGACGCGCCGACCGCCACCGGGCACTCGTCGGTGATCACCGACACCGCCCCACAGCCGAGTCCGCTGCCGAGACCGCGAAGTGACTCGTGGTCCAGGACGCCGCCGAGGATACGCCGGTCCACCAGGCCCGCGAAGTAGCCGCCCATCAACGCGCCGCGGACCCGCTCAGCGGGAACCCCGTGGAGCGCAATGAGTTCCGCGGCAGCAGTGCCGAACGGGATCTCGTAGAGGCCCGGGGGTCTGCCGCCGCCGGTGAGCGTCGCGAGGAACGTGCCGGGGGAGCCGTCGGTACCCAGTTCGCGGTAGGCGGCTGCGTCGTGCCGGTGGACATAGGGCAGGTTCGCCAGCGTCTCGACATTGCTGACGACGGTGGGCAGGCCGCCGACGCCCTCCTCGAACGGGCGCGGCGGCTTGTCGGTCGGTTTGGCCGGCCCCCCGTTGATGGCCCGCACGGCCGCCGTTTCTTCGCCGGCGACATAGCCGGGTGCAACGGTGTGCACGCTGACGGTGACGCCGTCGAGGGCGTCGGGCGTGATCTCGTCGAGCGCAGCCAGCACCGCAGCGGCGGCCCGGTCGTCGGACACGTAGACGTGGGTGTGGCGGGCCCCGATGATCCGGGCGGCCAGCCGAAGGCCGTCGAGCACCAGGTGCGGCCGGTGGCGCAGCAGCCAGCGGTCCTTGACCGAGGCCGGTTCACCTTCTTCGCCGTTGGCCACCAGCACGGTGTCGCGTCCACTCTGGTGCGCCCTGCGCACCGTGGACAGTTTGACGGCCAACGGGAACGCCGCCCCGCCGCGCCCCAGGACACCGGCACGGGCGATCTCGTCGTGGAGCGCGTCGACGTCGGACAACGGAAGGTATCCGCCCGCGTCGCGATACTGTGCGGCCGACTCGGTGTCTGTCCCGTCACGAAGCAGGCGCGGGGCCAGACCCGGCCAGGCTGCGACCGTCAGTTCAGTGTTCATCGCCGTGCTCATGTCCGGCTACCCTTCCCTGCATGCGAACAGCGGTGGTGCGTATCGGTGTCGACCTGACCGGTGAGCTCACGGCCGACGAGTTGACGGCGGGCACGGCCGAGTTGAGCCGGTTGGCCGCCGAGGTGGGCGCCGAACTGATCGACAACAACCTCGCCGCGCTGCCGCCGAAGCGCCGCGAGGTCGAGATCCTGATGGCGGGCACCGATCCCACGATGCTGCAGACCCGCGCAGCCAGCCTGTGCGCCAAAGCGTTTCGCACCGAACCGGTGATCGGCGTGCTGACGTTCATCAGTCACGGCACCGATGAAGACGCGCACGGAGTGCTCGCCGGCTTCGGCCTCACCGGCGTCATCGAGCGCCGCCCCGGCGACGACGGGTGGGACATCATCACCGTGACGCTGCGCAAGTCCGACCTGACCCGGGTCCCGGAGAGTCGAGTCCATACCGCGCTGGAGGCGTCGACCAACTGCGAGGTCCGGATCGTCACCGTGGATTGAGGCCTCCATCAGCGGCCCAGGAAGTCGAGGATGGCAGGCGCCGCCTGCACCCACGTGTCGAACATGTTGAAGCGCTTGACCTTCCCTGAGGCACGGTCCTCGCCGGCGCGCTCCCAGGCATCCTCGGGCCACGGCGGGTCGATCAGCGTGGAGCCCTTGATCAAGCAGCTGACCTCCAGTGACGTCCTCTTGGGGTGGTCGAGGTCGTTCTCACCGCCTCGGATGATCAACGTCGGTACGGTGATGTTGTCGAACATCTCATCCTCGACTCCGGGGATGGTCTGGCCGGGCTTGGGCACGAACGCATTGAGCCAGCGCAGCATCAGCTTCAGGAACGCCTGGGGATCCTGCTCCAGGATCCGCGTCTCGTTGTCCGGGTTCTCGGCGATGCGCTCCTGCCACTCGTCGATCTTCGAGACCGCCTTCATGCCTGCGCCGCGGACGGCCAGGATGCTGGGCACGATGTAGTACGAGCCGAGGACGAACGAGCCGTAGACGCCACCGACGATGTTCCACACCACCAGCTTTCGAACCAGCTCGGGGTAGAGCATCGTCGTGAGCATCGAGTCCCGGGCGCCGCCGGATCCGCCGGCGACGATGCAGGGGCCGATGTCGAGCTTGGCGATCAGCTGCGCCAGCGTCTCGGCCCGCATGTGCGATTCGCTCTGGCCGTAGAACTGCACGTCGGACTTGCCACAGTTCGGCCGGTCCCACAGCAGCACCCGGTACCCGCCCTCGACCAGCTTCTCGGCCAGTGGCCTGAGTCCGGGAATGTCCTTGCTGAACCGCCCACCCGGGGTCAGGACGATGAACTCGCCTTGATCGCCGAGGGTTTCGTAGACGACATTGCCGCCGTTGATCTCGATCTTCTGGTTGGGCAAGATTCCTCTTTTCGAGCCGGCCTGGGTCTAGGCCTGAACGAGCACGTCGTTGCCGACGACCCGGACGGGATAGGTTCGGATGCTCCACTCCGGCTTGACCGCGGTGGTGCCGGTGGCGAGCTCGAAACCCCATTGATGCCAAGGGCAGAAGATGAACTCCATGTCCCGGACCATCACCGCGTCACCCGGGACGGATTCGTCGACGATGTTGCGCCCCCTGGCCCGGCCCGAACACAACGGGCCGCCCTCGTGGGGGCAGTAGTTGGCGATCGCGTGGAAGGTGCCGTTGACGTTGTACACACCGACTCCGTGGCGCCCGATGGGTACGAGTTTGTGTGTGCCAGGGGGGATTTCGTCGACTGTGGCGACAACATGCTCCCGCCCCTGCGCCAGCCGGGGCGTCTTGTCCTTGTCCATCGGTTAGAAGACCCGAACCTGACCCTCGAGCGCCGGTACGGTGTCCGGCAGCTTGTAGGTCTCGATCCCGTTGCGGAACATGACCGCTTCACGTGCGTGCTCGGGCAGATGCTTGACCAGCCACCGCGGATCGTCGAACGTCCAGTGCGGGTAGTCGCTGGAGAACAGCAGGATCTTCTCGCACTCCATCCACTCGAACGCCCGGCTCAGCTCGGTCTTGTCCTCGGGATAGTCCAGTGGCTGGGTGGTGAACTTGATGTGGTCCTTGACGTACTCGCTGGGCCTGCGCTTGATGTCCACCCAGGACTTGCGGGCTTCGTAGAGGGCGTCCATCCGCCACATCAGCGGCAGGATCCAGGTGAAGGCATGCTCGACGAACACGATGCGCAGGTTTGGGTGGCGGTCGAAGGTGCCGTCGAAGATCAGGCTCATCACCTGATTCGCCGCGAGCAACGAGTACGTCACCATGAAATCGTGGTTGTAGCTGGGCAGACCGACCGGCGGCATCGGCAGCTCGTCGTAGTGGCTGCGCGACAGGTGGCAGCTCACCGTGATGTCGTGTTTGGTAGCGGCGGCCCAGATCGGGTCGTACTTGGGGTTGCCCCAGGACGGCCGGGGTTCGGCCTTGATCAGGATCTGCGCCATGTACGGGTGCCCGGCCCAGCGTTCGATCTCCTCGACGCTCTTCTCGGGCTCCTCGATGGCAAGACAGATCGAACCGCGCCACCGCTCGTGCCAGTTGTTGTGGCTGTCGAGCCAGTGGTTGGCCTGCCAGTCGTTGAGCGCCACGGACATCGCGTGCTGAGCCTCGGGAATCCGCGCCGGGTAGGCCGCCGGCTCCAGCACCGCGATGTCCGCCCCGGCCTCCATGATCAGCTGCTTGAACGCCAGATCGGGGTCGCTGCAGGCGAACTCACCGTCAGGCGGGAACGTGTCCACCCGCATGGCGTATGAGTGTGCGTAGTCGGGGGCGTCGTAGTAGATCTGCTCGCCGACCTTGCGTGTCAGGAAGTACTTGCTTCGCCACGGCTCCGGGATGTAAGGCAAGAGTTCGCCACGCCGGGGCGTCGGATGGACGTCGGAGTCGACGCACCGGACGGCGATACGCTCGGTGGCAGCTACCCGTGGGTTGGCTGTAACGGTCATGGTGGCCTCCTGCCCTCTACTGTGCCGCAGCTGTGGTTGAAACCGCCGGGATTACCGGAGATTCGATGCCGTACAGCGCTGCGGCGTTGCGCCAGCACAACTTGTCGCGCTGATCGGGGGTGTACGCGGTGGGCACCGAAAGCTCATTGAGCTGCCAGTGCGGATAGCTCGATCCGTACATCACCATGTCGTCCTTGCCGGTGAAACCGGCCCATTCGCCTGCGAAGTCGACGTCGCCGGGACCGTCGAGGGCACCCTGCACGAAATACACGTGATCGGGCAGATAGTCGCTCGGTATCCGCGGTGCCCACGGGGTCTGCTCCAGGTGCGGCCGTCCGAAACAGTCCATCCGCCAGATGAACGGCGTCAGCATGTCGGCGGCGCCGTCGGCCCACACGAACTTGAGTGCAGGCATCCGTTCGAATACCCCTTCGGCGATCATGTTCATCAGGTGGTAGAGGAAATTCAGCGCGGTGAAGCCGACGAACTGTTCATAAGTGCGGGTCAGGCCGGACGGCGTGGGTGGTAGCTGGACTCCCGACCCGACCTCGAAGTGCACGGCCACGGGCCAACCGGCGTCGACGGCGGCCTCCCACAGCGGCCAGTACTGCGGCTTGCCGTACAACTCGCGGGACTGCAGCGGGATGCCCAACTGCACGATGCGCGGGTGGCTCTTGTACTTGTCGATCTCGCGCAGCGCGCCGGCGATGTCGTCCGGGTTGACCCGGAGCGTGCCGCGGAACTTCTCGCCGAGCTGCGGGTGGTCCAGCCAGCGCGTCACCATCATCTCGTTGTGCGCCGCGGCGAGCGCCGTGCCCAGGTGGCGGTCGGGCATGATCCCGCGCGTCATCGGATGCAGGACGGCGATGTCCACGCCTCGGTCGGTGAACAGGTGCTTGGCCACCACCTCCGGGTCCGAACCCGGATACTGATCGTCGGGTCCCGTGGTTCGCTCGGCGTATTCACCCCCGGGGGCGCCGTACCAATCCATTTCGTAATCGGGGAAGCCCCGGCTACGGAAGGGCTCCTGCAGGAAGTTCCTGCGCAGGTCCTTGTTGGACTGGCAGAAGATGTGCACGCTGGCGTCGATGACAGGCACCTTTACCTGCGCTTCAAGTGCGCCGGCGGATCCGTCACTGAGAACCTTCACAGAATCCTGTCCTTCATTTCCGCGGCCGAGGGCGCGGCCGTCAACAGATTCAGTGTAGATCGTTGTTCTTCATTAGCAAGAATTCTGTTCTCCAGCGCACCGCTTAATATTCGTGCAGGTAGACCGCGCTGCTGACCAGGTGCTCAGCTACCGCTGAGCGAGAATGAATCCCCGCGGTAGGAGAATCGCTGGATCAACTACGAGAATGATATTCTCCGACCTGGTCGGTCGTCAGGAGGCGTGCGGGTGTTACTTGAGTTCGATGCTGATCAGAAGTTGTGGCAGGAGACCGTGCGCGACGCGGTGTCCAAGCAGTGCCCGGCGTCGTTGATCCGCGACATCGCCGAGAACGGCGCGGACGCGACGCCACTGTGGAACAGCTATCTCGACGCCGGCTGGACCGAGCTGACCGATCCCGAGAACGCCGTCGAGCTGGCGATCGTGCTCGAGGAACTCGGCCGGGCCACCGACCCGACACCGTTCCTGGCGACGCTGACCCAGTTCGCGCCGCTCGTCGGCGACCGTTACGACTCCAGTGTTGCGGGCACCGCCGTGTACTCGGGTGTCACCGCGAACCGCGACGCGCAGGGGTGGGTGCTTTCCGGGACCGACCGCTTCGTGCTGGACGGCGACCGCGCCGACCGGCTTGCCGTGGTGACACCCGCCGGCGTCTTCTGTGTTGATCCGCGGGCCGACTCCGCCAATGTCACCACCCGGCGTGTCGACGTGTTCGACCCGGTGCTGCACGTCGCGGAGGTGTCGTTCGCCGGCACACAGGTCTCCGACTCGGACCGGCTGCTCGTCGACACCGAACGCGCGCGCCACGTGGCGCTGATGGGGATGGCGGTCACGATGGTCGGCGCCTGCCAGCGCATCCTCGACCTGGTGCTCGAACACGCCAAGAGCCGCCAGCAGTTCGGCGTCGCGATCGGCACGTTCCAGGCGGTCCAGCACAAGGCGACCGACATGTTCGTCGCGATCGAACGTGCCCGCGCGCTGTCGTATTTCGCGGCCCTGACCATCGCCGCCGACGACCCGCGCAGGCGGCTCGCGGCGGCGATGGCCAAGGCGTCGGCGGGGGAGTGCCAGTCGCTGGTGTTCCGGCACGGTGTCCAGTTGTTCGGAGCCATGGGCTTCACATGGGAGAACGACCTGCAGTTCGCGTTGAAGCGGGCCAAAGCGGGCGAGTTGATGCTCGGCGGGGCAGCCGAGCACCGGGCGATGATCGCGGAGGAATACAGGGAGATGGTCTGATGCAGCTGACTTTCGAACCCGATGTGGAGGAGTTCCGCGCCGAGTTCTCCGCCTTCCTCGACGAGCACACGCCCTCTGCGGCAGAGACTTTGGAGCGTCCGCGCTCGGTGTCGCACATGCCGCAGTGGGCCAGGGAATGGCAGCGGCTGTTGTTCGACAACGGCTGGCTGCTTCCCGCGCAGCCGCCCGAGTTCGGAGGCCGCAACGCGTCGGTGCTGCAGACGTTCGTGCACGCCGAGGAACTGTGCCGGCGCCGGATCTACCACAGCTTCAACCCGCAGGGCGTCAACATCATCGCGGCCTCGCTGCTGACGTTCGGCACCGACGAACAGAAGCATCAGTGGGCGGTTCCGGTGCTGCGAGGAGAGCGCACCGCGTCGTTGGGCATGAGCGAGCCGAGCGCCGGCTCGGACCTCGCGTCGTTGCGTACCAAGGCGGTGCTCGTCTCGGAAAGCGGCGGGTCCTACTTCGTGGTCAACGGTCAGAAGGTGTGGACCTCGGGCGCCCACGATGCCGACTTCCTGTTGACGTTCGTGCGCACCGACCCGGATGCGCCCAAGCACAAGGGAATCAGCGTGCTGCTGATCCCGACCGACCTCGAGGGTGTGGTGTGCCGGCCGTTCGCCGATATGACCGGGATCGACAACCTGGACTTCAACGAGGTGTTCTTCACCGACGTGCGCGTCCCCGTCGAGAATCTCGTCGGCCCGCTCAACGGAGGATGGGGCGTCGCCAACGGCTCACTGGGACATGAGCGGACGATGATGTGGCTCGGCTTCGCCGACCGGATCGCCAACTGCATCGCCGATTTCAAGCCGAAGAACCCGCTGGAGCGCGACGCGCTGGCCACCAGCATCATGGACTACCAGGCGCTGCGCCTGCTCGGTTCGGTCGGCATCGCGAAGGCGGCACGCGGCGAGGTCGACGTGGCATCGGTGTCCATCCCGAAGCTGCTCGGCGCGGAGGCCGAGCAGCGGATCGAGGGCCTGGCACTGGAGGCAGCCGGTCCTGACGGGCTGGTGCACCCGGCGACCTCAGGACCGTATGAGCACATGAACCTCGACCACTATTTCGCCAGCTGGTTCGAGCGCTACTGCCGCAGCTTCGGCGGCACCATCGCAGGCGGAACCTCGGAGATCCAGCGCAACATCATCGCCCAGCAGGTGCTGGGATTGCCGCGGCGGTAGGGGTTTCGGCGTGGTGGGTCGCGTTTGGCGCTACCCGGCACGCCGAAATCACAGGCGTTGGAGCTTGAAGGTCCAGAACTGGGTTCCCGGGGGGCCGTTGAAGCAGCCGACGTTGTATTTCGAGTCGATGGTGCCGAACAGGGTGTTCGCGTCCCACGAGTAGGTCTCGCGCGTCGGCATGACATGACCCGGACATTGGAGTCCGTCGGGCACGTCGACGGTGAACGTGTAGCGGCCGTCGACGAGCCAGACTTTGCTTTCGTAGTACTGGTAGTACGCCAACCGTGGCCGTGCGGCGACGTTCAGGCAGTCCGGGTTCTTCTCGGGTATGCACAGCGACACGAACCAGAACCACGACGCACGGGTGTACCTGTTGGTGAGCAGGTCATAGTTGCCGATGGCAAAACTGGCCGAAGACGGCGGCGCGACCAACGTCGCCGCCGCCATCAGTGCGGCCGCGATCGTTCCGATCTTGTGAAGCCTCATCGCTCGTCCTCCCAACTGTCGGCGCCATCCATCGAACCATTCGCCGCGAATTATGGGGCGGGAACAGTCGTCAATCGATGACGGCGGCTTCCTTGCGCTCGGTGATGGGCCGGGCCAGCTCCTGCTCGTCGCAGATGCGCTGCAGCTTCTCCAGCGTCTCGTCGAGGCCGGGTCCCAACCGCTTGCCCGGGGTGAAGGTGGCCGGCAGGTTGCGCATGCCCTGGATGACGCCGATGGTGTCGTAGTGCACGGTGCCCTCGGGATCGCATACGTAATCGGGCATCCGGTCCAGGACCGCGGTGACCATCGATTTGAAGAGCGTTCGCGCGACGTTTGACCCCACGCACCGGTGCACGCCGATACCGAAACTGAAGTGCCGGTTTCCCTTTCGGTCCAGGACCACTTCGTTCGGCCTGTCGAACACCGACGCGTCCCGGTTCGCCATCGCCCACGACAGCCACAGCCGCTCGAACTTCTTGAACCGCTGACCCTCCACCTCGACGTCGTCGGCGAACGTCCGGCCGTCACCGGGGGCCGGGGTGAAGAAGCGCAGGAACTCCTCGGTCGCCGGGTCCAGCAGCGTGGCGCGCTCGCTGCTGAGCCGCTGGCGCTGGTCGGGATGCTCGCCCAACCACTCCAGAGCGTGCGCGGTCAGAGCGGTGGTGGTGTCGAAACCGCCACCGATGATCAGCCCGAGATTGCCCAGGATCTCGATATCCGGGGCCGGTTCACCGTCGATCCGCAACTGCAGCAACGCATTCACCAGACCGGGCCGCGGGTTCTCCCGGATCTCCATCATGTTGGTGATGAGATCGAGACCCATCGCGCGGTGCTGCTCGTTGATCTTCTCGCGCTCCGGTGCGTGCTCCGGGGTGTACACCGACGCGTGTGTCGGCTCGCTGTAGACGTTCCACTTGTCGAGCTTGATGCCCATCATCGCCAGCGTGAACACCGCCGGGACGACGTTCGCCAGGTGGTCGACAAAGTCGATGCGGCCGGATTCGATGTGCTCGTCGAGGGCGGCGCGGGTGATCTCGTGGATGAACGGTTCCCAGCGCTTGATCGCCGCGGGGGACAGGTACGGGTTCAACGCGCCGCGGTATGCGCTGTGCTCCGGCTCGTCCATCTCCAGGATGCCGCCGCGAACCACGGTGGCGCGACTGGCCTTCGGGATGGTGATGCCCTGAAACGGGGTCTCGCCGGAGATGTCGTGATGGTTCGACACCACGGGGCAGCGGGCGAGTTCGAACACATGCTTGCTGTCGGCCGCCACCCAGTGCCCGCCGTAGGTGTCCGACCAGGCCATCGGGCACTTGGTCTGCATCTCTTCGGTGATCTTCTCGAACTGCAGCCGGTACTCCGGGGTGTGCCTGTCGAAGTAGTACCTGTTCTGCTTGCGGCTGTCGTCAGCGGTGCCGCTCACCACGTCGTCGACACTCAAAACTCTGCTCTCCCTGTCGGGTGATTTCGGTGTCGTTGGTCAACCTGAGCGAGACCAACTACACCGAAATCACTATTCTTCGATCGAGATGGCTTGTTCCGGGCAGGAGTGTGCGGCCTCGCGGACTGCGTCCTCCTGATCGGCGGGTACCACTTCGTTGATCGGTGAGGACGTGCCGTCGATATCGCTGAGCTCGAAGGAGTCAGGCGCGATCATCGCGCACAGCGTGTGCCCCTGACACCTTTCGGAATCGACCCGAACCTTCACAGCCTCGCCTCCTCAACC
>Ga0172382_10012331_pt1 | contig 11173 bp, 9 predicted proteins | sample Leawel138RmetaG_FD_122245 | JGI IMG/M metagenome (GOLD analysis project Ga0172382, IMG submission 122245) | Leachate microbial communities from a municipal landfill in Southern Ontario, Canada - Leachate well 138R metaG | ecosystem: Engineered > Solid waste > Landfill > Unclassified | place...
GACGGCTGACCTCAGTCAGATTGATGTTCAGCTGCCCTCTCTTGCCCTTGAACAAATATCCTATATTGGCGCGGAAATCAACCTGTCAGCGATTACGTCTTCCACTGTGGTAAACTGTGAACCGCTGCTTCTTGACAGCGAAAAAGAAGTTTTGGGCTTGAAAAACGTGGTTATTGATAAAACAAACATTGTAGTTAATATTACTGTCGAACAGATAAAAATTTTAAAAATATCACCTAGGGTGACCGGCATGGAAAAATATGCAAAGGGATTTACTGTAACCGCTGTTCCCAAAACCATAGACCTGTGCGGCGACAAAGAAACTCTTGATGCAGTATCAATTCTCGAAACAATTGAGGTAGTGCTTCAAAACGATGTTCAGGACGGACAGGAGATTGAGGTTAAGCTAAACCTTCCCGCCGGAACTCATCTTAAGGCAAATGTCGAAAACAAGGTAAAGCTTGTATTTAAGAAATAAGGGAGAACCATTAAAATGAAGGCAATTATACTCGCGGCCGGATACGCGACCAGACTTTATCCGTTGACTATTGATAAGCCAAAAGCCCTGCTTCCCATAGCAGGCAAGCCGATTCTCGATTATATTGTGGATGAAATTGAAACTATCGGTGAGATAGACAGTCTTGTTATAATAAGCAATGACAAGTTTTTCCCTAATTTTGCGAATTGGAAAGAAGCCCGCAAATCAAGGCTTGAAATTACTGTTTTAAATGACAACACAACCGACGACACAAATAAGCTGGGAGCTGTCGGGGATATAAACTTTGCTATTGATAAGCTAAATATCGACGAGGATATTCTTGTTATGGCTGGTGATAACATTTTCACCTTCCGCTTAAAGGATTTTTCCGACTTTTATAAAAAGAAAAATGCCGATACAATTCTCGCCAAAAGGATAAATAGCATCAGTGACCTTAAAAGGATGGGCAACGCAGTTTTAGACGAAAACGGGAAAGTGATTGATATGGTGGAAAAACCCGAAAATCCACCGTCCGATATTGCAGTTTACGCGGTTTATATGTATAAAAAAGAAACCATTCCTATGATAAAACAATATCTCAGCGAGGGCGGTAACCCTGACGCACCGGGATTTTTCCCTTCCTGGCTTCATAAGAAAAAGGACGTTTATGCGTATGTTTTTGAAGGCGATTGCTATGATATAGGCACTCCCGAATCGTATAGGCAGGTAAACGAAATATTTGAAAACAGATAATTAAAAAGCCGTTCACCAACATGTGAACGGCTTTTTTTATCTTACTAATCTGATTTTGTCAGTCTCAATATCCCAACTGATGTACATTCCGAAAAGTGTTCGCAGACTTCTTGCAGAAACGTAAATATTATCCGAAATATTTGCTGGAGGTAAATCAATGACAAAGTCCTCTCCGTTAATTGTGCATCTATCTCCTATAATCTTTATAATGTCCTTAGCATTTGTCAGAGAAATTTCCTCCCCTGCGGACATTTCATATCCAAGTCTTGATGCAACAACTCCAAGCGGAAGAAACAGCCTGCCCGAATTTATAACAGGCGGGGGGGCGGTAACTGCCGCACCGTTTATAATATATTCCTCATTTCCCAAGCTGCAGCTTCCCAAAAAGGTTGCTCCGCTTTCGGTCCTGTCAATTCTCATTCCCGTAAAGGGGTCAAATGCAATATTCTTATTGGTCGCATCGTATATAACAAATTTGGTTTTCTCATCTTTATCCGCATAAAAAAGCTCAAGTGAAAGCTGTTGCTTAACATAAGGTTTAAGCTGACCCGGGGACATCATAAACTCGGTTGAAATAAATTCCCCTTTGGTCAAAACAAGCGAATAATCGGTAATCATGTTGAGTGCCGAATTATATATAAGGCTTACTCCCTCACCTATAACCCTGATACCGTCGGCATATCTTGCATAGGTAATCATTTTTTCGTTTTCATTAAGCTCAAGACTTCCGAAATACTTCAAATCCTGCCCTTGCGTTACGTCCAGAACAAATCTGTTAATCTGATATAAATTATAATATTTGTTATTATTCGGCACATAGTCGGCATTTTGAACCGTTTCAAAATCCACAAGATTGCCGTTTTCCGCATTGACATACGCTCTTGCAAAAACAAAAGCCGTATCGCTTTCAACGTTGCTGAAGCTTTGTATGTTGCCTTCATCAAAAAGTTCGGAAAATTCAAGTGTATTGACGGCATATTTTGTCGGCACAAAATCTATTTTTAACACGGGCAGCGTGTTTTCATTGCCTTCAATATCCGAATAAAAGCTTAGCCTGCCCGGCGTAATTGTTGCAGAATAATCCTCATAAAGCCCGAGAAGGATATTTCCCGTCAAAGAATTTATATCATAACCCGACGCCGAAATACTTCCGTCACGGACAAAGTTCTTTTCCTCGGTATTAATATTATTATCAAGATAGTAATTGTCGTTATAATAGCTGTCATTATAATAATAGTTATAGTCGTGCATCACAACTTTTTTTATCTCGCCCGTCTGAGCGTCAACCGCCTTTAGCCTGCTTCGGTTTAAAATATACATGGGACGCAGAGTTTTAATCTTTGCATTATGGTCAAAAACAGTATTATATACAAGTTCGGTCCCGATATTTTCATAGAACAGCTCAAAGGCGTATTCAGGGGTTATCAGCCTTTCCATAAGCTCAAAAGAACTGCCACTTTGACCGAATCCCTTATAATAAATCACCTGGCCGCTCCGCTTGTCCACAACCACTGTCGCATCTCTGCCCAGCAGTCTTATCCCGTTGTGCGTTTGAGAAAAGGTATATTCGTACGCCTTTGCGGACACAAGTTTAAAAGCTGTTCTGGGCATAATTTCATACATAAAATTGCGCGCGATTTCCAGCCCCTCCTGAGCAGATACCATGTCTGTAAAATCAGCGGGCGCGGTTTCATTAAAATAGGATTTGCTGTAATAAATTATGTCCTCGTTGTCGGTTATGCCTGTTACAATCTTGCTTTCCGCGTCAAACCAGCCTATCATCCACGCGTCAAGGTCCCCGAAAATATTAACCCGCTCATAAAGCATGGTTTTCCCGGCAGTGTTTATTTTAAACTGAGAAACAACTTCCTCTTTAAGAAAGGTAGGAAGATACGGGTATTCCTCAGCCGCCGCACTGCTTATCGGAAATAGTGCAAGAACAAGCAATATGTATAATAATCTTTTTATTTTCATATAAATCACCAATCTAATTATACCATACAAATGTAACAGTCATATAACCGACTCATTAAGATTATATTACAAATATAAAAATTTCTTTTGCAGGTTGAATTTTCTTTGTACTTATGATAAAATATGATTTATTATTGCAAAGGTGAAAAAATTATATTTGCTGCCAAAAATATTATATTGCAAATTATTTTGGCTTAGTGTATAATGATATTTATAATATGTCAGATTTATAAAGGGAAAGAAATTGATTATGATAAAAGAAAATATTAAAAAATATCCTCTTATGGTGCTGCGTGATATGGTTGTATTTCCCATGATGGTGATACATCTTGATGTGGCACGTGAAATATCAAAAAAATCGCTTGCTGCCGCCATTGCTAATGACAGCATGATATTTCTTGCTGCCCAGAAAACCTATGCGGACGATTTTACCGAAGATGATGTATATTCTTTCGGAACAATAGCAAAAGTAAAACAAAGTATAGAACTGCCCAGCGGAGCTATCCGAATCCTGTTTGAAGGAATAAGCCGCGCAGAAATGCTTTCTTTTGAAAAAGGTGGCAGATACCTTACAGCGCAGGTCAGGGAATTTGACTGCAATTACGATAAAAACGATATTGAAATAAAGGCTATGGCTTCAAGATGCCGCGACCTTTTCATGGAATACATAAACATATCAGGCGCACTTTCTCCCGAAACCGTTTTAGGTATGGCAGGTATTGACGATGAAGGTCAGCGTGCTGACGTTATGGCGTATAACCTCGGTATCCCTGTCGGCGGCAAGCAGTCTATCCTTGAGGCACTCGATTTAAAGGACCGTTTGCTCCAGCTTATTTATACTCTTACCGAAGAAATTGAGCTTGCGAAAATCGGTCAGAAGATAGAACGCAAGGTTAAGGAGTCTATGGATAAGCATCAGCAGGAATATTATCTGCGTGAGCAGCTTAAGGCTACCGAGGATGAGCTCGAGGAGCTTTGCGGCGAAAACGAAGAAACCAATGAATATGTTTCAAAAATGCGTGAGCTTGATTTGCCCGACGAGGCAAAAGCAAAGCTTGAGCATGAAATCGCTCGTCTTAAAAAGCTTCCGCCCGCAACGGGAGAAACAGGCGTTATTCAAACATATATTGAATCGGTTTTGAGTCTGCCTTGGGGCAAGTCGGATAAAACAAACATAAATATTGCAAAGACAAAAAAAATACTTGACAGAGAACATTACGGACTTGAAAAGGTTAAAGAGCGCGTGCTGGAGTATATTGCGGTGATGAAGCTCACTGGCAAACCGCAGGGCTCCATTATGTGTCTGTACGGTCCTCCGGGAACAGGCAAAACTTCAATCGTCAAATCCATTGCCGAAAGTCTCGGCAGAAGCTATGTTCGGATTTCACTCGGCGGAGTGCGTGATGAAGCGGATATTCGCGGTCACAGAAAAACATATATCGGCTCCATGCCGGGCAGAATAATTGAAGCGCTCCAACGTGCAAAGTGCGACAATCCCGTTATTTTATTGGACGAAATTGATAAAATGAGCTCGGATGCAAAGGGCAATCCATCGGCGGCACTTCTTGAGGTCTTGGACAGCGAGCAAAACCACGCTTTCCGCGACCATTATATAGAAGTTCCCTTTGACCTTTCAAAGGTTATGTTTATAACAACCGCAAATAATCTTGATACTATTGACCGCCCCCTTCTTGACAGAATGGACGTGATAAATCTGTCAGGCTACCATTATGATGAAAAATATTATATTGCTAAAAACCATCTTTTGCCCAAACAGCTTAAAAAGCACGGTTTGACAGGCAGACAGCTTTCAATCTCTCAGTCCGCTCTTAAAGATATTATCCAGCTTTACACAAGAGAATCGGGCGTGAGAAATCTTGAAAGAGAGATTGCCAAAATATGCCGGAAAACCGCGGGCGAAATTGTGTCAGGCAAGGTAAAATCGGTTAAAATAATGCCGACAAACTTATCAAATTATCTCGGCGCCCCCGTTTATTCCGAAGCAAAAGGAATAAAGCCCGAAATCGGAACGGCAACCGGGCTTGCATGGACGAGTGTCGGCGGCGAAACCCTTACCATTGAGGTAAATATTGCCGACGGTAAAGGCGAGGTTAAACTGACAGGAAACCTCGGTGATGTTATGAAAGAATCCGCCGGCGCGGCGATTAGTTATATCAGAAGCAGAGCAGATATTCTGGGCATTGACAAGGATTTTTATAAAACAAAAGACATTCACATTCATGTGCCCGAAGGCGCAACACCAAAGGACGGTCCGTCGGCAGGAATTACTATGGCATCTGCTCTGATTTCCGCACTTAAGGGAACACCTTTGCGTGCAGACCTTGCGATGACGGGCGAAATTACAATCCGCGGCAGAGTCCTTGAAATCGGCGGTCTTAAAGAAAAAAGCCTTGCTGCACTCAGATATGGCGTGAAGACGATAATTATCCCGTCCGGAAATAAAAAGGATATTGAGGAGCTTCCGTTGGTTGTAAAAGAAAATATCAGCTTCATCTGCGCTGATAATATGGATAAGGTTATAAAATATGCTTTTGACAAACCGATGCTTTCCAAACCCTCTGCTCCCCGTGAGGATAAAAAGATTCCCGCATTGCCTTTTGTTACTCCGGAAAATGACAGATTAAACAAATACATGAAATAAAATTGTTGACTTAAAGTGAAAATTGGGGTATAATAAATGCGGTGGGAATTACCCTGACCCAGCTTTGAGAGGAGTGTGTCCGTGAACAAGAACAGAAAGACAGTGTACTCAGATGAACACTATACCAATTTGATGCTTATCGTTGTTGCGGAAGCAATGTTGCTTTTGATAACGCAACTGCTTATATTTAATATTTGTAATAACTCATTTTATATCACGCCTACCATGGATGTAGCAGTTCCGATTATTCTGGCATGTGCCGCTGCTGTTTCAATTGTAAGCGCGATACTATGGTTCATGAAAAAGAAAAATGCGGTAATCTTGTTTGTCTTTAGCGGTTATGTAACCTTGCTGATGTGCGTTATCAGATATATACCGAACCAGTTTTCCGAATCTCTCGGCAGATATATTCCAAACTACCTGAGAGGGCAAAAAATCGGAGCTATTCTTTCGGTTTTATATGTAATTGCAGGGATTTTATATTGCATTCTTGCTGAAAGAAAACGCCGTAAACTTAAAAATAAGTAAATCAGAGAGGGGCTGTATCGCAATTTAAGATTGTGATATGCCTCTTTTTTAATGAGGGGAAAATATGTGGATTTCTGATAAATGGAAGGATTTTGAGGTAATAGATTCGGGCAGCGGCGAAAAACTGGAACGCTGGGGGAACATTCTCCTCGCCCGTCCCGACCCGCAGGTCATTTGGGAGGGCAGATTCCGCCCCGAGCTTTGGGACAACGCGCACGCCCGATACAGCAGAAGCAGTGATGGTGGCGGCAGTTGGAAATATAATAAAAAACTGCCCGAAAAATGGACTGTTTCCTATGGCAATTTGAAGTTTTATATAAAGCCTATGGGCTTCAAACACACAGGTCTTTTCCCCGAACAAGCAACCAATTGGGATTATGTTGCGGATAAAATTAAATTGAGCGGCAGAAACGATATTAAAGTCCTAAACCTGTTTGCCTATACAGGCGGAGCGACCGTTGCAGCAGCCGCTGCAGGCGCACAAGAGGTGGTCCATGTGGATTCCTCAAAGGGAATGGTGGCCTGGGCAAAGGAAAATGCCGAGCTTTCGGGGCTTGGCAACAGCTACATAAGATTTATCGTTGACGATGTCATAAAATTTGTCGCCCGTGAAAAACGCCGCGGCAGAAAATACGACATAATCATTATGGACCCGCCCTCCTACGGCAGAGGTCCGAATGGCGAGGTGTGGAAGCTTGAGGACGAGCTTTATCGTCTGCTTGACGAGTGCAGCGGACTATTAAGCGAAAATTCTCTTGCGATGGTTATAAATTCTTATACAACAGGTCTTTCGCCTATTGTAGTATCAAATATGATAAGTCTGACCGTTAAAAAATCCTTCTGCGGTGAAGCCTTTGTTCATGAAATCGGGCTTCCGATAACTGCAAGCGGGCTTATTCTGCCCTGCGGCTCAACAGGAAGATGGGAAAGATAAATAAATATGATAGAAATAAAAGATTTAACATTCAGTTATGACACGGAGAAATTAAAACTTGCAATCTGCGGAATTACAACGGAAATTCCGCAGGGGCAGTTTGTTGCCGTTTTAGGTCATAACGGCAGTGGAAAATCTACTTTGGCAAAACATCTTAACGCAATTTTGCTCCCGACGGGCGGAAGTGTGATTATAGATGGAATGAACACAATGGACGAGACCCTTTTGCCCGAAATCCGCAAAAGAGTCGGTATGGTTTTTCAAAATCCGGACAACCAGATTGTTGCCACAATGGTTGAAGAGGATGTGGCTTTCGGCCCCGAAAATCTTGGAATTGCGCCCGATGAAATAAGGCGCAGGGTTGATTTTGCGCTTGAAACTGTCGATATGGCGGACTTCAAGGAGGCTCAGCCGCACAACCTGTCGGGCGGTCAAAAACAGCGAATTTCCATCGCTGGTATTATTGCGATGATGCCCAAATATATTGTGCTTGACGAGCCTACCGCAATGCTTGACCCTAAGGGCAGAGCGGAAATCATGGAAACAATCAAGCTGCTTAATAAGGAGCAGAACATTACCATTGTGTTGATAACTCATTATATGGAGGAAGCGGCTCAGGCGGACAGGGTAATTGTCATGGATAACGGCAAGATAATCGTTGACGATACACCTGAAATGACCTTTGCAAATGTTGCTCTTTTAAAAAGTGTCGGACTTGACGTTCCGCAGGTTACTGACCTTATGTTCAGACTTCGCAGGGACGGAATCCACATAAGACACGACCTGCTTGACGCAGACAGCTGTGCAGACGAGATTGTGCGGGCGCTGAGGGAGGTTTCTCATGCAGATTAAAACTGAAAACCTTGAGTATATATATATGGAAGGAACCCCTTATGAGAAAAAGGCGCTTTCAAATATAAATATCGAGATAAATTCGGGTGAATTTGTCGGTCTTATCGGTCATACCGGAAGCGGAAAATCCACGCTGATTCAGCACCTGAACGGTCTTATAAAACCCACCTCGGGCAGAGTGCTTTTGGACGGGAAAGACATAAATTCAAAAGAGGTTAGTCTCCGCCAGCTGAGATTTAAAATAGGACTTGTATTTCAATATCCCGAGTACCAGCTTTTTGATGAAACCGTTTTATCGGACATTGCCTTCGGCCCGAAAAATTTAGGTCTTTCTGACGAGGAGGCAAACCTTCGCGCACGGGAGGCTATGGAGCTTGTAGGACTTTCCTCCGAGCTTGAGAAAAAATCACCTTTTGAGCTTTCGGGCGGACAAAAGCGCAGAGCCGCCATCGCCGGTGTGCTTGCAATGAAACCCGAACTTTTAATACTTGACGAGCCGGCGGCAGGGCTTGACCCCAAGGGCAGAACCGATATTTTAAGCCGCATTAAGGACTTGCACGAAAAACAGAATATGGGCATACTTTTGGTGTCTCACAGTATGGAGGATATTGCCAGAATGGCTCAGCGTGTTCTTATAATTAAAAAGGGCAGCATTGTCCGTGAGGGTACACCTGTTGAAATTTTCGGACTCGGCGACGAGCTTAAAAGATACGGACTTGATGTCCCGCAGATAACAAAGCTTATCAGAAAGCTCCGTCAAAAGGGGCTTGATTTGCCTGAGGATATTTATACTGTATCAAAAGCTGAAAAAGAAATTTTAAAACTGTTTAAAATAAAAAGTTAAGAGGATTTAAATGATAAGAGATATTACACTGGGTCAGTATCTGCCTGGAAATTCGGCAGTTCACAGACTTGACCCCAGAACAAAAATTATTTTAATATTTGTGTATATCATCATGCTTTTTATGGTTAAAAATGCAATCGGATATGCTATTTGCGCGCTTTTTTTGGTATTGGTCAGCGCCATTGCAAAAATTCCTGCAAAAATGATTTTAAAAAGCTTAAAACCGCTTTTGTTTTTCATAGTTTTTACCGCAGTGATTAATCTTTTTTTGACAAGCGGAAAAGTTATTTATTCCTTCTGGATTTTTAAGATTACTGAGGAGGGCGTTTCCATTACAATAAAAATGGCGCTCCGCCTTATTTTGCTTGTAACAGGCACATCTATGCTCACCTATACAACATCCCCTATTGTGCTTACGGACGGTATAGAAAAGCTTATATCTCCCCTGTCGAAAATCGGTGTCCCGTCGCACGAAATAGCAATGATGATGACCATTGCACTTCGATTTATCCCGACAATTATTGATGAAACGGACAAAATAATAAAGGCACAGTCCTCAAGAGGTTCCGATTTTGAAACGGGAAATCTTCTCCGACGCGCAAAGGCGCTTATTCCTATTTTAGTTCCGCTGTTTATCAGCGCTTTCAGGCGCGCGGACGAGCTGGCGGTTGCGATGGAATGTCGCTGCTATCAGGGCGGCAAAAACCGCACCAAGCTGAAAACAATTAAAATGACTATGTTCGATGCCCTCGCCGCTTTTATCTTTATTTTGATATTTGCAGCAGCTATGGTTTGGGGTTTATAATTATGAGAAATATAATGCTTACCCTCAGCTTTGACGGAACGAATTATCACGGGTTTCAGCGGCAGGAAAACGGAATTACAATTCAGCAGGCGGTTGAAGATGCAATAAAAAAAGTAACGGGTGAAAAGCTCTCTATTACAGGCTGCAGCCGAACAGATGCAGGCGTTCACGCGGCAAAATATATATGCAACTTTAAAACCGAAAGCTCAGTCCCTGCAGATAAGTTCTGTTTTGCGCTCAACACCCATTTGCCTGACGATATTTCCTGCACGGCTTCAAGCGAGGCAAGTCTGGATTTTCACGCGCGTTTCAGCGCAAAATCGAAAACCTACACATACACAATCTATAACGCTCCGCATAAAAACCCGATTTTATGCAGATTTGCATGGCATTATCCCATTAAAATCAATCTTGATAGAATGAAAATTGCGGCAAAATCTGTTGTGGGAACTCACGATTTTTCGGCATTTATGGCAAGCGGTGGTCAGCAGAAAACCACCATCAAGACAGTAAACTTCTTAAACATTGCCCAAAAGGACGAGCAAATTATTATAGAAATAAATGCTGATGGTTTTTTATATAATATGGTCAGGATTATTGCCGGAACTCTGGTTTATGCCGGGACAGGCAAAATAGAATTTGATAAGATTGCCGATATAATTGAAAGCGGCGACCGAACTCTTGCGGGAATAACCGCACCGCCTGAGGGACTTTGTCTTAAAGAAATTTTCTATTGACAAACTGAAAAAAACGGAGTATAATAATAAAAAAGAAAAAAATCATGCTATCTTCGGGGAGGGGTGAAATTCCCTACCGGCGGTAAAGTCCGCGAACCACATTTTGTGGCCGATTTGGTGAAATTCCAAAACCGACAGTAAAGTCTGGATGAGAGAAGAGGGCGCCTCTATGCGTTCCTGTTTATCTGAAGATATGCGGGATTTTTTAATGGAGGTATGTATAATGAACACAACAAAAAAAATCACCCTGGCAGCAGTGCTGGCAGCAATGGCAGTAGTGCTCGTAATGCTCATTCACTTTCCGATTTTCCCGGCGGCACCCTTTTTGGAATATGACCCCGGTGATATTCCGATACTCATCGGCACACTGGTAATGGGAATCCCGACTGGAATTATAATGACGATTATCGCTTGTTTGGTGCAAGGACTTACCGTTTCTGCCCAAAGCGGAATATACGGAATTATAATGCACATTATTTCCACCGGTACACTTCTTATTTTGACAGGGTTTATTGCTAAAAAAACCGGCAAATTCATTCTTGCCGCAATAGTCGGAAGTATCGGGGTTGCTGTCGTAATGTGTATTGCAAATCTTATTGTAACACC
>Ga0172382_10012336_pt1 | contig 11169 bp, 10 predicted proteins | sample Leawel138RmetaG_FD_122245 | JGI IMG/M metagenome (GOLD analysis project Ga0172382, IMG submission 122245) | Leachate microbial communities from a municipal landfill in Southern Ontario, Canada - Leachate well 138R metaG | ecosystem: Engineered > Solid waste > Landfill > Unclassified | place...
AATTTGGAACATCTTATCCATGAAAGAATTGTTAATCAGATAGAGGCTGTTAATGAAGTGTCTGCATCTCTTAGAAGAGCGAGATCTCAGATAAAAACAAAAAATGGTCCTATGGGAACTTTTCTCTTTTTAGGTCCTACTGGAGTCGGAAAAACAGAAACAGCAAAAGCTCTTGCGGAAGTGTATTTTGGATCTGAAGTTAAAATGATTAGATTTGACATGTCGGAATTTCAAACAAATGATGATATTAAAAGATTTATTGGTGAAAAAAATAACCCTGGTCTTTTGGCTGTAAAGGTGAGAGAAAATCCATTCTCTCTTATATTATTTGACGAAATAGAAAAATCGCATCCTAATATTTTAAATTTATTACTTCAAATTCTAGATGAAGGGTTTATGACAGATTCTCTTGGAAGAAAAATTGATTTTTCAAATACTATTATTATTTCAACATCAAATGCAGGCTATCAAATTATTTTAGACGCTGTAAAGAAGAAAAAAGAGGTTCATTTAATTAAGCAAGAAATATTGGATTATGTTTTTAAAGAAGGTATTTTTAGACCAGAGCTTATTAATAGATTTGATGCGGTTGTTATATTTAAAGCGCTTACAAAGGATAACTTATTAAAGATAGCAGATTTAAGGTTTAAAAAGCTTCAACAAAATTTATTAAGAAAGCAAATTATTTTAAATGTTACTGGTAAAGCAAAAATGAAAATTGTAGAATTAAGCTATAATCCTCAATTTGGCGCAAGAGAAATGAGGAGAGTCATACAAGATAAGATTGAAAATGCACTCGCAAAATCATTTTTAGCTGAAGAGATAAAAGAAGGTGACACAATTTTAATTAATGAAAATTTTGAAATAATTGTTGAAAAAAGTAACTATGAAGAATAAATCATTTACATTAATAGAAATTTTAATTGTTATTATAATAATTGGGCTTTTGGCAGGAGTTATTATAATTTCTACTGCATCCTCAATTAATACCGCAAATCTTACTAAAAGTATATCTTTTTCGAATAAAATTAAAAACACTCATTATTTAAATGGAATTTTAGAATGGACATTTGATGGAGGAACGGGTACTTTGGTTTCAGATTCATGGGGCTCTAAAAATGGAAGTTTGAAAAATTTTAATTTTAACCCTTCTTCTGGTTGGAGATCCGGAGAAAAATGTATTTTAGGGGGATGTTTAGAATTTGATGGGGTAGATGATTATGTATCCATTGCAACATCGGGAATTAATGATTATAGCAAACCACTTACCCTAGAAATGTGGTTATATATACCTTCTTCTTTTACATGGGTGAATGGAACTATTGGAAGTTTTTATGCTAATGCTTGGGGAATGGGTATTTTTCGTAATACTTCAAACAATATATTAACTTTTGCGGCAAGAATTGGTAGTATAAGTTCTTATGGTACGCAAAATTATAAAATAGAAAGAGATAAATTTTATCATTTAGTTTTTTCGGGAAATGGATCTTCTTTTGATGCGTATGTTAACAGCATTAAAATAAATACTTCTCCATTAACTTATGGAGTTGGTCCAGGAGGTTATCTTATAGGTAGTTTTTATTTAGGAAATTCAAAAATATACGGAGGGAATGGAGGAGGCTATTTAAAAGGAACGATAGACGATGTTCGTATTTATAATAAAAATTTATCATTAAGCGAAATAAGACAAAACTATGTAGCTGGATTAGATTCTTTATTGGCTCAAGGTGGAATTTCTAAACAAGAATATAATGAAAGACTAAAAAACTTAGCAGGAAGATAGTAAAGTTTAAAATATAATAAAACCCTTGCATTGCAGGGGTTTTTTGGTGGTTGACAAGAATATATAAGTGGGGTAAAATGGCAGTATAGTGTAAATAAGTGGGTAAAAGTGGTAAAATGTTAATCGGAGAATATAAGTACAATTTGGACGAAAAGAAAAGATTGACAATGCCTTCTAAGTTTAGAACAGTTTTGGGTAAAAAAGCCATTATAACAAAAGGAATAGATGGTTGTTTATTTATGTATTCTGAAAAAGCATGGAAAGAATTAGCTGAAAAATTAGCCAAACTTCCTTTTTCACAATCTAATGCAAGAAGTTTTGCAAGAGTAATGCTTGCTGGAGCTATGGATGTTTTAATTGATTCTAATGGAAGAGTGTTAGTTCCGGATTATTTAAAAGATTATGCAGGATTAGATAAAAAAGTAGTTGTGGCAGGATTGTATAATAGAATTGAAATTTGGGATGAGGATAAATGGAATAAATATAATAAAGAAAATTCTGATCATATTGGAGATATTGCAGAGGGATTAAAAGAATTTGAAATATAGTATGCACATACCAGTTTTAAAAAAAGAAGTTATTGAAGGACTTAATCCAAAAGAAGATGAGAATTTTATTGATGCAACATTTCACATGGGTGGACATTCGCAGCTTATTTTAGAGAAAACTAAAGGAAAAATACTTGGGATTGAAATAGATGAAGATATTTTTAAAAAAGCAAAAGAAAAATTTAAGGATAATAAAAGGGTAGTCTTAATTAATGATTCATATGTGAATTTAGAAGAAATTGTAGAAGAGATTGATTTTAAAAATGTTAATGGAATTTTATTTGATGTTGGAATGTCTTCATGGCATATAGATGAAAGTAAAAGAGGGTTTACATTTAAAAAAGATGAGCCGCTTAATATGCTTTTTAAAAAAGAGGGAATGTCTGCTGAAGAAATTGTGAATACATATACAAAAGATGAACTGGAGAGGATTTTTAAAGATTATGGAGAAGAAAAAAAAGCTAGAAAAATAGCAGAAGCAATTTTAAAAGCGAGAAAAGAGAAACCAATTAAAACAACTTTCGAGTTAAGAAACGTACTGGCTCAAAATTACCACGCTCTTCCAAGAATATTTCAAGCCTTAAGAATAGAAGCAAATAAAGAGCTCGAAAATTTAAGGAAGACTCTTTCACAGGCTCTTAAAGTTTTGAAAAGTGGTGGGAGATTGTTAGTAATCTCCTTCCACTCAGGAGAAGACAGAATAGTAAAGCAATTTATTAAGGAAAACAAAGATAAGATAGAGCCTTTGAATAAAAAACCAATTGTTCCAGAAATGGAGGAAATAAAGCAGAATCCAAGGTCAAGATCTGCAAAATTAAGAATCTTAATTAAAAAATAAAATGGCAAGACATACAAAATTATTTTATGGATTAGCAGTAATATCTTTTTCATTACTTCTAGGATTAACAATTTATGAATTGGTTGATGTTTCCGAAAAGAGTTATTCTATAGGAGCTGTTCAATCAGAAAATAAGTCTATTAAAAAAGAAATTGCTGGCTTAAAAGTGTCATTATCACAAAGTACTTCGTTAAATAATTTTGAGGATAAAATTACTGAAAAAGGATTTGAGCAGATTGGAAAATTTGAATATATCATAGTGTCATCAAATGGAGATATTGCTTCAAGGTAATAGATTATGAGCAATTTAAGAATTAATTCTATTTTATTTGTTTTAATTTTAATGTGCGGGCTACTTTTAGCTCGTCTTTATTATTTACAAATCGAAAAAGGTGATAGATATAAGGCAATGGCGAAAGGGCAACAAAATGTTGTTCTTGAAATTGAGGGTAAAAGAGGTGATATATATTTTAGAGACGAAGTTAATGCGCTTGCATTAACCAAAGAAAGTCCTTATCTTTTTTTATCTCCAGAAGAAATAGAGGATGAATTTGAAGAAGAAATAGCAGAAAAATTAGAAGATATAGTAAAAATTGATAAGGAGGAAATTTTACCTAAGACTAGAGTAGCAGGAAGCTTTTATCAAATCATTAAAAAAAACTTAAACGAGGAGGAATATGATAGAATTGTGAATTTAGATTATAAGGGAATATATATTGGTAAAGAATCTAAAAGAGCTTATCCAGGTAAAGATTTTGCTGCTCAAGTTTCTGGGTTTATTAATAGCGAAGATGTAGGGCAATATGGATTAGAAGGATATTTTAATGATGTTCTTTCAGGAAAAAATAAGATTATTAAAAAAACTACAAACCCATGGGGATTTTTGTTTAATTCAGAAGATAAAACAAGTAATGGGGCCGATATATATTTAACCATCGATTATAATATTCAATTTAAGGCAGAAAAAATATTAGATGAGGCCGTTAAAACATATGAAGCAAAATCTGGAACAGTTATTGTTGCTGATCCATATTCTGGAGAAATATTGGCATTAGCTCAATCTCCCAGATTTGATTTAAATAATTACAATGAATTTAAGGATTATTCAATTTTTCAAAATAATGCAACTCAGTTTTTATTTGAACCAGGCTCTATTTTTAAGCCAATAACCATGGCTGCTGCTTTAAATGAAGGCAAGGTTACGCCTGAAACAATATTTGATGATAAATACGGGTGCAAACAGTATAAAGATTACAAGGTTTGTAATTATAAAGGAAGAGCTTATGGGTTATCTACAATGGCTCAGGTATTAGAAAATTCTATAAATACAGGTATGATTTTTGTAGAAGAGGAGCTAGGGCATGAAGATTTTTTAAAGTATGTTGAAGAGTTTGGCTTTTTTAAAAGTACTGATATAGATTTTCCTAATACATATTCGGTTAATAAAAACTTAAAGGATGCTTTAAAATATAATATTGATATTTCTCTTGGTAATGCTTCTTTTGGACAAGGGGTTATGCTAACACCTATGCACATGATAAAAGCATATTCAGCTATCGCAAATGGAGGAGATATTCCTAAACTTAAAATTGTTAAAAAAATTAAAAATGAAGATAGTGAGAAAGTTTTTGAGAAGGAGATTGAAAAAGAAAATGTTATTTCACTTAAAACCTCAACTGAATTGACAAAAATGCTCGTGGGGGTTGTTGATGGAGCATATAACAAAAGAGCTAAAATAGAGGGGTATTACGTTGCTGGAAAATCAGGAACTTCACAAATACCTTATAGCTCTTTAGGACAAAATAAGGCAGGATATTCAAATGAAACTTGGCAATCATTTATTGGATATGCTCCTGCATATAATCCTAAATTTGTTATTCTTGTTAAATTAGATAGTCCCAAAACATCGACTTCTGAATATTCGGCTGCGCCTACATTTAAAGAAATTTCAAAATATATTTTAGATTATTATACAGTACCATTTGATTATAGTATAGAAGAAGATGTGACAAATCCATAAAAGTATGTTATTAACTATCTTATAAAAGGCCTCATCGTCTAGTGGTTTAGGACTCCAGGTTCTCATCCTGGCAACACCGGTTCGAATCCGGTTGAGGTCGCTTTAAATAATTGAAAGACATAACATATAGTTCTTTTTTAATATGTTATAATATAAACATATTAAACGTAATAAGATATTAAAAAATATAAAAAATATTATTCTTATTTCATTTTGTGCATCGTTATGAGTAATTAATATTGTATTTTTTAATAAAAAAATTTAAAACAAGAATTTCAATCCGGAAGAATCTAATAAGAACATAGAATGGATCTTATATCATAATTCAATTTTAGGTTTTTTTAATTAAACTTTCTTTTAAAAATAGCTACTGTTTGTAGGATGTTCTGAGAGTGCAATGGAAAGTTTTTGCAAAGGGAATTATTAATCTTTGAGGGCAGAGATTTGATTGACTGGGTTATTGATTCTGAAATAAAGATCGTTAAAAGAATTCAGATCATTTAATCCAATAATTATTTATTTGGTTTTTTGTATTCTGCAATTATGTGATAGGATTTAATTATGAATCAAAGGATAATTGCACACTTAGATATGGACGCCTTTTTTGCATCTATTGAGGAAGTTTCTACTCCTGGTTTTTTAGGTAAGCCTATCGTAGTTGGTTCTGAAGTATATGAAGGTAGGGGAAGAGGAGTTGTGTCAACTGCAAATTATAAGGCGAGGGAGTATGGCATTCATTCAGCACAGCCGATTTCAATTGCATGGCATTTGTCCCAAAAAGCTAAAGAACGAGGAAAACCAGAAGCTATATTCCTTCCCGTAGATTTTAAACTATATGAAAGAGTTTCAAATAATATTTTAAAAATTATAAAAAAATATGTAACCATTGTAGAACAAGCAAGTATTGATGAATTTTATTTTGATTTAAGTTTTTTAAAAACGTATAAAAGGGCAGAAGAAATTTGCAAAAAAATAAAAGAGGAAATAAAAAAAGAAGAAAAAATAACTTGTTCTATTGGAGTAGGATCCAATAAACTTATATCTAAGATTGCAGCGGGGATAAATAAGCCAGATAATTTACTTTTAATTAAAAAGAAGGATGTATTTAAATTTTTAAATCCACTAAAAATACAAAAAATTCCTGGAATAGGACCTAAGACTACTAAAATTTTTAATAAAATTGGTATTCAAACTATCGAAGATTTGAATAAGCTTTCTAAAAAGGAATTGGAAGAAATGCTAGGTAAACATGGAGTAGGCATATATTACAGTGCAAGAGGAATTGATAATGATCCAGTTACTGAATATCGTGAAATAAAATCTATTGGAGAACAAACAACTTTTTATAAAAATACTTTAGACTTTAACCTTATTTTTAATGTATTTAGAGAACTTTCCGATAATGTTTTTAAAAGATTTATTAAAAGTGAGTTTTCTAAATTCAATACTATAACAATTACTATTCGTTTTGCAGATTTTGAAACAAAAACTAGTTCAAAAAGTTTAAAAGAAGGAATTACCCGTAATGATAAAAAAAGATTTAATTTAGAGATATTAAAATTAGTCTTTCCATTTTTGGATAAAAGGCGTAATCCTAAGAAAAAACTTATTAGGCTTATTGGTGTAAGATTGGAGAAACTTGTACATTAAAAAAAATAAAATTAGACTACGGATAAGCTCATCAGATGTTTTTAATACATTTGTATATTAGACCTTCATACGTAAAATATGTTTATAAAAATCATAAGAATAAATTACAAAGTAAAAAAGCTTTACATCAGTATATAATTCTGCTTTAAAGCATATTATGATTACAAAAGAAGCAGGACAAAAATGAAAGTATTAATCTTTTTAGAAAAATGCGATATGAATACAATAATAAGATGCGTTGAGTCAAAATGATGGCAATATTGAAGCCTTAAATAATAAATCAAAGCTGATCAATACAAGAAAAAGAAACACAAACAAACTCATTGAAGGCTTTATCACAAAAACAAAGACGCATTCATTAAAGCAAGTATTCTCCTATGGAGTACATTTTAAGAACATTAAAGACAAGCAAAAGTCTAATATGTTATGGGCGTATACATTATCTTGACAATTTATCGCAGTTCTGTTATTTTATCTTTATAAGCAAGTATTGCTGATTATTTTTATTGTAAGGAAAAGTTTTATTATGGCAACAATTAATCAATTAATTAAAAAAGGAAGAAAGATTATTAAAAAGAAAACTGGAACTCCAGCAATGAGGGCTGGCTTTAATTCGGTTAAAAATAGACCAACTGAATATTTTTCACCTTTTAAAAAGGGAGTTTGTTTAAAAGTATTTACAACTACTCCTAAAAAGCCTAACTCTGCTTTAAGAAAAGTAGCGAGAGTTAAATTGTCTAATGGAATGGAGGTTTCAGCATACATTCCTGGAGAGGGACACACGCTTCAAGAGCACTCAATAGTTATGCTAAGAGGAGGAAGAGTAAAAGATCTTCCAGGAGTAAGATATCATATTGTAAGAGGAGTTTTAGATTGTGCAGCAGTAGATAGAAAAAAGAAGAGAAGTAAATATGGCGCAAAAAAGCCTAAGAAATAATCAAAAATATGGCAAAAAAATTTGAGAAAAAAATAGTTGAACCTGAAATAAAATACGATAACTTTATAGTAGCTAAGTTTGCAAATCAATTAATGTGGAGTGGAAAGAAAAAAACAGCATTAAGAATTATATACAATGCTTTTGATTTTATTGAAAAAGAAACAAAGCAGGATCCATTAGATGTATTTTTAAAAGCGATTGAAAACGTTTCACCACTTCTTGAGGTAAAACCAAGAAGAGTAGGTGGAGCAACTTATCAGGTACCAGTTGAAGTTAAGGGTGATAGAAAGCTTAGTTTGGCTATGAAATGGATTATTAAAACATCAAGATCAAAAAAGGGTAAATCTATGTATCAAAAATTAGCAGAAGAATTAATTGAAGCATCTCAAAATAAAGGGAATTCAGTTAAAAAGAAAGAAGATACACATAGAATGGCCGAAGCAAATAGAGCATTCGCACACTTTGCTTGGTAATAAATAATAAGTTAAAAGGAGCTGTTGATCAAACCAAGACAGTTTTCTTTTTTTAGAACAACATATGACTAGAAAATATCCAATAGAAAAATATAGAAATATCGGTATCATAGCTCACATTGATGCAGGAAAAACAACTGTGTCTGAGCGTATTTTGTACTACACAGGAATTTCACATAAGCTTGGGGAAACACATACAGGAGAATCTCAAATGGACTGGATGGAACAAGAAAAAGAAAGAGGAATTACAATTTGTTCAGCTGCAACAACTTGTTTTTGGTCACCTAAAGTATATTTAACAGGTAAAAAAACAGATGAGCATAGAATTAACCTAATTGATACTCCAGGACACATTGATTTCACGGCAGAAGTACAGAGATCTTTAAGAGTACTTGATGGAGCTATTGTTGTATTTGATGGAGTTGCAGGAGTTGAAGCTCAATCTGAGACTGTTTGGAGACAGGCTGATAAATATCATGTTCCAAGAGTATGTTTTATTAATAAACTTGATAGATTGGGAGCTTCTTTTGACCATGCTTTAGAAACTATTTACGAGAAATTAACTAAAAATGCAGTCGCTATTCAAATGCCATTAGGAGAAGAATCTCAAATGGAGGGAGTTATAGATTTAATTAAAATGAAGGCATACAAGTTTGAAGGACCTAATGGAGACGATGTAAAAGAAGTTGAAGTAGGAGAGGAGTTTAAAGCAAAGGCAGAAGAGTTGAGAAGCAGGATGGTTGAAAAAATAGCAGGAGAGGATGAAGAGCTTATGGAAAAATATTTGGATGGAAAAGAAATTAGCGAAGAGGAAATTAAAAAAGCTTTAAGAAAAGCAACTATTGATTATAAATTAATTCCAGTACTTTGCGGAACAGCCTTAAGAAATAAGGGAGTGCAATTACTTCTAGATGCTGTTATTGATTATTTACCATCTCCTATAGACATACCTCCTGTTGAAGGATTAGATCCAAAAGATGAAACTAAGGTTTTAGTGAGACATTCTACTGACGATGAACCATTTGCAGCGCTTGCTTTTAAGATTGCAACAGATCCGTTTGTTGGAACATTGACATATATTAGAGTTTATTCTGGAACATTTAAAAAAGGAAATTATTTACTAAATACAAATACAGGTGAAAAAGAAAGACTTGGAAGAATTTTAAGAATGCATGCAAATCAAAGAGAGGAAGTAGATGAAATATACGCAGGAGATATTTGTGCTACTGTTGCTCTTAAAAACACAACAACAGGAAATACACTATCTGATGAAGGTAACCCTATCGTACTTGAACAGATTTCTTTTCCAGAACCAGTTATTAATATTAAAATTGAACCAAAAACTAAAGACGATCAGGAAAAAATGGGAGCTTCTCTTAAAAAATTACAAGAAGAGGATCCAACTTTTAGAGTTAAGACAGATGAAGAAACAGGAGAGGTAATTATTGGTGGTATGGGAGAACTACATTTAGATATTCTTGTCGATAGAATGAAAAGAGAATTTGGTGTTGAGGCAAATGTTGGAAGACCACAAGTTTCATACAAGGAGGCGATAGATTCTAACGCAGAAGCTGAGTATAAATATATTAAACAATCAGGTGGAAGAGGTCAATATGGACATGTTAAGATTAGAATTGAACCACTTGAAAGAGGTAAAGGGTTTGAATTTGTTGATGAGATTAAGGGAGGAGTTATTCCAAGAGAATATATTCCTGCTGTACAAAAGGGTATAAAAGAGGCACTTGAAAAAGGAGTTGTGGCGGGGTATAATTTAATTGATGTCAAGGCAACATTATATGATGGATCATTCCACGAAGTTGATTCATCTGAAATTGCTTTTAAAATTGCTGGAGCTCAGGCATTAATTGAAGCTGCCAAAAAAGCACATCCACATATTTTAGAGCCGATTATGAAAATAGAAGTTGTTATTCCAGAACAGTTTTTAGGTGATGTTATTGGGGATTTATCTGCCAGAAGAGGTCAGATTGATCAAACTGAGGATAGAACAGGAATGAAAGTAATTTATGCAAAGGTTCCGTTATCTGAAACATTTGGATATGCAACAGGACTTCGTTCATTAACTGAGGGTAGAGGAACGTTTAGTATGGAATTTAGTCATTATGAAAAAGTTCCTGCAAATATTGCTCAGGAAATTATAGAGGGTAAAAGAAAATAGTATGAATTTTGAAGATATTAAAAAAATAGTTGACAAGGAGGGAAAAGTGATCATCCTTGAAAATCAAAAAGCTTATATTGTTTCAAGATATGTTGTTGAGGAAATAAAAGAAAGCATGGCAAAGGAAGTTAAGCCAAGGGAAGAGGAAAAGAAAGAGGGTTTAAAATTAGAGGATTTACCATTTTAATTAGGGGCTTGACTTTTAAGCAAAAAAAGGTAAAATAGTTAATGTTATATTAAATTAGTAATACTATTAATATAAGATTGCAAATAATAATTTGCAATTTATAATTAAATAATAAATTATAAAAATATTATGGCAGAAAAATTTGAAAGAACAAAACCACATTTAAATATCGGTACTATTGGCCATGTTGATCATGGTAAAACTACAACAAGTGCTGCTATTTTGCATGCATTGCATTTAGCTGGAAAAACAGCCGATGACAGAGGGGTTGATCAAATTGACTCAGCTCCAGAAGAAAAACAAAGAGGAGTTACTATTAATATTTCTCATTTAGAATATGAGACTGACAAAAGGCACTATGCTCATATTGATTGTCCAGGTCATGCTGATTACATTAAAAACATGATCACTGGTGCAGCTCAAATGGATGGTGCTATTTTAGTTGTTTCTGCTCCAGATGGTCCTATGCCTCAGACAAGAGAACATATTCTTTTAGCCAAGCAGGTAGGCCTACCATCAATGGTTGTTTTCTTAAACAAGTGTGATATGGTTGATGA
>Ga0172382_10012338_pt1 | contig 11166 bp, 9 predicted proteins | sample Leawel138RmetaG_FD_122245 | JGI IMG/M metagenome (GOLD analysis project Ga0172382, IMG submission 122245) | Leachate microbial communities from a municipal landfill in Southern Ontario, Canada - Leachate well 138R metaG | ecosystem: Engineered > Solid waste > Landfill > Unclassified | place...
AGTTGTTTTAATTGGGTTCGAGTCAATGTAATTCTTCCTTCTTTCATGCTTTGCATTTTATTTCAAAAAGGGACATTATCTCAAGTGAATTACATAGTGACATTATCACAAGTTAACCACAATATCTCTAAGCGGCGTTGACAGCGTCTGGTTGTAATGCTACAATGCAAACATGAGATCTAAAACGGTTCAGATAGATAGGCCGACCTTGCATAAAGTCGCCGAAGTAAGCGGCTTTGCTATATCAACAGTGTCGATGGTTCTTTCCGGCAAGGCAGATGATGTAGGCATTCGCCCGGCTACACAGCTAAAAATAATGCAAGTGGCGGAAGAATTAGGATATGTTCCACATAAGAAGGCAAAGGACCTTTTCTCTGGTAAAAGTGATAGTATCGGTTTAATTATACATATCTTGGCACCGTTTATTCTGCCGCTAGTTAGAGAGCTGATACAGGAAGCCCATAATAATAACCTGGGAATCACGCCGTACATCACTAACGGAGATCCTGCGTTGGAGGAGCATTACCTTAATCTTATGCGGGATGGTCGGGTAGATGCTGCTATTACTCTCGCCTCTATTGACGGCAGCATCGAGAGATATCGCAAATACTCCAATCCACCTTATAACCTTAAATTGTTACATTACGGAGGGACTCTGCATAGCGAATTGCATTCGATTTCTCATAACAGCATAGAGGTAGGCAGACTGGCAGCCCGTCACCTGATAGATATAGGGTGCCGAAGCTTCGGCTTTCTGGGTGGCTATAATGAATTGCCCGCGGTAAAAGGCTTTATCGATTATCTGCGGGCATGTAATCAGGCAGAACCGCAGGTGGTTTTTAGCAAAGTTCCACTTCCTAATATTGAGCAGGAAGTAGAGCTTGCTCGGAGATTTATCCGAGCAGGTGGTATTCCTGAGGGTGTTCTGGCCTATAATGACAGCCAGGCCGCTATTTTACTTGCGGAATTATCGAGGATGGGGATTAGGGTTCCTGACGATATGGCCGTGATAGGCTGTGATAATATTGAAATTTGCAGGTGTACTTATCCACAATTATCCAGTATAGATTTGAATAACGCTTTAATAGCTAAAACGGCTATTAAAATGATTCGGAAGATTATAGACGGCTCTATTAATGAAATTGTTCAGGTTGAAGTGCCCATATCGCTGGTGACTAGAGAAAGTACTCGGCGGTAGAAGATCTTGTTTTGAAGGGAAGAAGCAGCGTAGCGGTAACCGTTTTAATATCTATTAGCGAATAGCAGATATTCGTTTAGTACTTATTAATAAGTTCGGATTAAGGAGGCATTAGTAATGATGATTTGTAAAGCTAAAACCGGTACGTGCAAGGGGGAAGGATTTACGCTCATTGAATTATTAGTGGTGATTGCCATAATATCTTTATTAGCATCCATTCTGTTTCCTGTCTTTGGGAAAGCCAGGGAAAAAGCCAGGCAAACCACCTGTGCAAACAATATGAAACAGTTGAGCGCAGGGATGTTAATGTATGCGCAGGATTATGATGAAACTTTTCCTTGGTGGCTTTATCTGAACAACAACGAGAGACCGACCTGGCAAATGCTGATCGCTCCCTATGTTGGCTTTAAGCTGAGCGGGTGGAAAGATAATTCAGTCTTTTTATGTCCATCAGACAGTAAGATTATGGCAGACTGGGTATATCCCAGCAACTATGCTCGTAATAGCTATGCTGTTAACATAGCCGTAATAGATAAATCCAGTGACGACGCTAATGCCGACGGTAAAAAAGGCGGTCGAACAATGGCAGAGATTACCAATACAACTTCAACCATACTACTAACCGAACATCATCACCGTAATAATTGTGTCGGTGTTGGAGCGAGCAGTGGAAAATGTTATAACACAAATTATTCATACGAGTACACGGTTCAAAACGGTACCATGAGTAACGATGCCGGTAAAGCGGGTTATCATTCCGGCGGAAATAACTGGGCTTTCTGTGATGGGCATGTTCAATGGATGCCTTGGTCCCGCACGATATCACCGAATAATCTGTGGAAAATAAATTAAAAGCCATTTTGCTGGATGGAGGAGGGTAAAATGAAAAGAATATGCGTAATGACGGTAATGATGGTCATGTTATTCGTTTCAGCGGGATTTACAGATATTAAACCGGATTTGCTTTTCTATGCTTCCTTTGATAACGATCTTAATGCTGATTGGGCTCAAGGAAGCAGGGTCCCTACTATTAAAGGCGATAAGGTCTTCGCGCTTAGCGAAGGTATCAGAGGGAGGGGTGTGTTGGTCAATTATCCCAATGCTTTTCTCTACTATGAAGCTGAGAATAATGTCTTCAATGATGAGGGCACGGTTAGCCTGTGGGCGAGAGCGGTAGGTTGGGAAAGTGGTGACGGTTATAATCATATTTTTACCCAGGGAAAGGGAATTCTATACTTCTTTTTCCAGGGACAAGGCAGGGATCTTTACTGGTATTACAGAGGCTGGGATAGAGAGGCCAAGCAAGTAGTGAGTAAACGTGTAGGTTTTCGCCCAACATGGAAATCAGGCGAATGGCATCACCTGGCAGTCACCTGGAGCAAGGCGAAAGGGGAAATCGCTCTCTTCTTCGATGGAGAAGAAGTAGGCAGAGAAAGCAATGTGCCGGCAACCATTTTTAATACCAAGCAAGGCGAATTCTTTTCAATTGGCCCAATGGTACCGTGGGATCATGTGAGTGGTAAAGCTGACACAGTAATCGATGAATATGCAGTTTATAAAAGAGTGCTCTCTAATAGCGAGATAAAAACGCTATATAATGATATCTCCCCAGGGGGAGAAAAGAAGCAAAAGCTTCCGGCAGCGTATAATCCAAAACCTGATAAGGATACCGATGGTGATGGTTTAAATGATGCCGTAGAGATGATAAAACTATCTTCGCCCTTTGCAAGTGATACTGATGAAGATGGCCTTGCCGATTCTGTGGATCCTAAGCCGTTAGTGCATTCGGGCATTGATCGGACAAGGCTAACTGAAGCAACTGTCAAAAGAGTAAATGATACTCCGACAATCTTTATGGACAACCGGTCTTATTATCCGATGGCCTATGCCGACCCTGAGCCCGGGTATAAACCCATATTGAAAAAACTTGGAGATTGCGGGTTTATTCTTCAGTTAGTTCAATATCCTCTTCCTGCTTTGGATGATCTTAAAACAAGCTTTACAGAGCTTGATTTTAGGATTGAAAAAGTGCTGTCTGCTATCCCCGATGGTAAAGTAATTATACGGGTAAGCGGTATGTCGGATAATGGGTATAGCGATTTTTATAAAAGGTATCCCGGAGATATCTGCTACTTTTATGAAAAAGACCCTGTGTTCAAAGGGCATAGGCCGGTATATTCCTTTGCTTCTGATGCATGGAAAAACTATATATCGCTGGCACTGATAAGGCTGGTAAACCACTTGAGGCTTGCATCATATGGAGATAAAGTTGCTGGAATACAGCTGTGTATGGGAGAAACATTGGAGTGGTGGTGGTGGGCTAGTCCCGAGATTAACAAGAGATCGATAGATCACAGTAATGCAATGTTACAGGCGTTTAAAGATTTCCTCCTCAAGAAGTATGATAATGATCTCAAGCTTAAAAAGGCATGGAACGATCCGAAAGCTGATTTTAATAATGTTACAATACCGCTGGAGACAAGTAGGTATATCTATCAGGATGGGGATTGTTTTAATCCGCAAAACAGACAGCCGGTAATCGATTTTCTCCGTTGCTATAATGAAGTTCTTACCGATAAAGTGTTGTATTTTGCAAGAGTAATTAAGGAGTCTTCTGAAAACAGCTTTCTAACGGGATTTGAAATTGAATTTGGCCCTCATGGATATGTTAGAAATGGAAAGCTAAACATAAAGCCTATTTATACCTCTCCATATGTAGATTTTCTATCAGCACCCTTTGAATACAAAAACCGCGAGCCAGGCGGTCATGATGTAATACGATGCGCCTACTCCACTATGAAACTGCATAATAAGATATGGTTTAATGAGAGTGACATGCGCACATCTCTTTCTAATTCCGGTATGAAAGAAGAGCCCGGAACTCCGACAGAATCGATAGAGGTGCTAAAGCGGTCTTTCAGTCAAATATATATATTAGGGCTCAATGCCTATTACCTTACTTTTGGACATGATTGGTATGATGAGCCTTCCATTCTTAACGCTATGGAGAGAATGCAGAATATCAGTAAAGCTGTTTTTATGACGGGCAGCAAGAGTAACGCGGAGATAGCGGTTATCTACGATGAGGAAAGTCTGTTCTATGCTAATACATTTACACATACCGCTGATGATTTAAGGTTCAATGCTTTATCCAGAATGGGTGCTCCTTACGACTTATACGAATTGGATGACCTGTTATATGGGCGTATACCAAAATATAAAGTGTATATATTTCTACAAGCCCAGGCTTTAACCACGAGAGAGAGAGAATTATTGAAAAGTAAAATCTTTCAGGAAAATCCGTTAGTGATCTGGCTTGGTGTGCCGGGTTTACTCAACACGGATAGGCAACCGGCTATGAATAGGGAATATATGAAGGAATTGACAGGCTTTCAATTTATTTCTTTGCCGCCTAAAAGCAAGCTGACGGCTACGGATGCTTGTGCAAAGCTGTTCTCTATAAAAGCCGGTGAACCTCTGTATCACGATATATCGGCCTCAAGATATTATACTTTCTTTGGCGTAGAAAATCCGGAAACATGTCTGGCGGTTTCTTCTGATAACGTATGCGGCGCCGCTATTTGTAATATGCCGGGATATAAGTCGATGTATATTTCTTCTACGCTTGTTTCACCATCAACATTACGTTCCCTGGCTAAATATGCCGGAGTACATGTTTACGCTGAAGCTGATGACGTAATATATGTCAGTGATCATTTTTTGACAATCCATACATCCAGACCAGGGACCAAGACAATAATATTCCCCGATAACGTGGATATTTATGATTTATGGAGTGAAAAATGGATTATTAATAATAAGAATTCGTTAGTATTTAATGCTGGCGAGAAAACCACATATATGTTTTATTATGGGAACAAACGAGAGTTTAGTTTCATTTGGGAAGAAGCAAAAAAAGAATTTGCAGCAGAGAAGTTGAAGCGTATCAACAAAAGAAATACCCTTGAAGGGAAGGAAAGGTGTGGAGAAAAAACTTCCCAAAACAGGAACGATAAAACTGTTATGCGTTTAGATAACGGTTTTGTTAAAGATTTTCTCTTAATGGGACCATTTAAGCCTGGCTTAGTAAAATCGCAATATAAGGGTTTTTCCCAAATTGAAGATTTTTTACTTCCTTTAGGCGGCGAAGCTACAGTAGCGCCGGAAACGGCTATTAGCACTATAAAAACGGATCAAAATCAATATAAGTGGAAGAGCTTTCATCTCTTATCAAATTGCCATTACGGAGCCGATATAAATCTGCCATATTCTGATCAGGCGGTTTACTATGTGATGCTTTATCTTGAGTTGGATCAGGATATGGAGCTGTCGCTTAAGTGTTATGCCGATGATTGGGGAAAAATCTATTTCAATCATGAATATGGGGAGAGCAAATATCCTTGTCAAACGGAGACGTATACTTTTAAAGGGAATAAGGGGTTTAATCGCATACTCTATAAAGTCTATAACAGCGGTGGTCCTACCGGCTTTTCCATTAGGGTGCTGGATACAAACGGTAAGCCGCTATCTGTAAGCGTGAGGCTGGCAAGCAAATAATTGGAAGGATGAAAATAGCGATGCCATACCGGTTCCTGTCTATTTACTTTGACAAAGATATAATTGAAGGGCGTGCCATCGATATTTTCAAGCCGGAGAGCGTAAAACAGGATACGGCCCTGTTCTTCGTGCACGGCGGAGGATGGCACTCCGGGACCAGAGCGCTTTATCACAAAATTATGAGAGCGTTCAATGAATACGGCTTTATCTGCGCTTCGACGGATTACCGGCTGAACGACGTAACGATTTTCGATCAGATTACCGATATACGCCATGGATACGATGTCTTTACCGGCATACTGGCTGCAGAGGGCCGCCCGGGCAGGATATTCGTATATGGCGGATCTGCGGGTGCACACCTGGCGTCACTTTTAACGCTGGCCGAACCGGGCGAATGTGGTGAGACGGCAGAATTTGGCGATTATGTTCGGCAAAATGAATGGATCAAGCCTGTTGGAGCGGCATTTCTATCAATGCCGGTAATTTTTGAACCCTGGGAGGATATCTTTCCAATAATCTGGCAGGATATGCAAAAAATTATCGGGGTTCCTTATACGCAACGACCGGATCTCTATCGTAAAGTATCGCCAATAAATTATATTTCCGGACAGACTCCCCCGGTTCTGCTGCTGCAAGCTGAGAACGAGCACATGTTTCCGCTGGAGCAGACACAGGCGTTTATCGATAAGGCAAGGTACTATGGGTGCCATGCCGAGCATAGGGTCTACACCAAAGCAGAGCATGGCTTCTTTTATGATGTAGAGCGTCGACAGCAGAGAGAGGCCTTTGTCGATATACTGAAGTTTGTTACTCGATTGAAATAGCCCCTGATATTTCCAGCCTTGTACAAGAGCTTCCCAGGGCGGCAACAAAGTAATTGCCCGGCCCGGCTTCCGAGCAAAACCAGATTTGCAAACAAATGTTTGTAAAATAGAGGATTTTGAAGATTCTGTGTGGAATATGTTTACTGTTTATGGCGCCTCCCGAGCCGAAACAGCGGCAATTAGGCTTCCAGCAGTTGAAAGAGACAGCCAAAGCTAAGGTTAGTCTGCCGGGCAAGTGATAATGCTGGGGAAGCCCCTGGAGAAGATACCTTTGAAAATCAGAGCCTATGCTAAAATAAATCTTTCCCTGGATATTCTGGGCTTGCGCCCGGATGGGTATCACGAGCTACGGAGCTTGATGCAGTCTGTTTCGCTGGCTGATGAGCTTTGCCTGCAGACGGCAGACCATCTATCGTTGCGCGTGGACCGCTCAGGCCTGCCTGTCGGTGAAGATAATATTATTCTCAAGTGCCTACGGCGGTTGCAGCAGGCAGCAGAAACAACGGCAGGGGCAAAAATCACGCTGCACAAGCGTATCCCCATAGCGGCGGGACTGGCTGGCGGCAGTGCGGATGGTGCCGCTGCGCTGGTTGCCGCTGCCCGGTTATGGAAACTCGATATCTCTCAAGACAAGTTAAGCCGGATAGGGGCCGAAGTCGGTTCCGATATACCCTTCTGTCTTAACGGTGGAGCGGCTCTAGTTTCGGGCAGAGGGGAGGTCCTGGAACCTTTGCCGCCGCTCGATTTTTATCTGCTGCTTCTTAAACCGCCCGTATCCGTTTCCACTGCCTGGGCTTATAGTGCCTATGATGCTTCCGGAGCGGCAACGGCCGGAGGGACACGGCGTCTGTTGCAATACTGGTCTGCCGGTGACCTGGAAGGCGTAGCTCGTAATCTATCCAATGATCTGGCCCCGGCGGTTATCGCCGGATATCCGGAGATAACTGCGGCTATAGAGGTGCTTTTGAGGGCAGGTGCTCTGGGAGCGGCTATGTCTGGTAGCGGGCCGACTGTTTTTGGTATAATGGCAAATAGCGAAGCAGCTCGGCGGGGATATGAGATGCTTCGTAAGAATTACGAAGTCTATCCCTGCCGAACTGTTCACCAAGGCGTGAAGCTGCTGAAGGAGCGATAATTATGAATGCTGTCATTCTGGCCGGCGGACAGAATAAGGGCCCTCTTTACGAGGCTACCGGCGTTGCCAATAAGGCCATGATAACGCTGGCTGACAGGCCTATGTCGGAATATATTGTCAGTGCGCTCAAACGCAGTGAGCAGATTGAGCGTGTGGCACTAGTCGGTCCCTCCGGCATGGATGCGGTAGGGGCCGATATTATGCTTCCGGATAAGCCGACGCTGTTAGAGAATGTCAATCAGGGCCTGACAGCTTTTCCAAATGACGAATATCTGCTTATGGTCACAGCGGATATTCCGCTGCTTACACCTCGGGCGATAGATGATTTCATCAGCAGAGCTGAGAGCCTGGCGGCGGATATCGTCTATCCTATCGTTAATCAAGAGCAATGTGAAAATCGTTTCCCTGGGCAGAAAAGAACCTATGTACGTTTAAAGGAAGGTACCTTCACCGGCGGAAATATCATGCTGTTGCGCGGCCGGTTTATCCGGCAACAGCAATTTCTGATAGAGCGGGTTTACGCTATGCGAAAAAAACCGTTGAAACTGGCCGGCATGTTAGGCTTCTCTCTAATTTTGCGCCTCTGTTTGGGCCTGGTGAGTTTGTCGGAGGTGGAGCAGGCAGCCGGAAGGCTTATACGCGGGCGGGCCAAGGCTGTGATAACAACCTTCCCTGAAGTGGCTTTTGATGTGGATAAACCGGCCGATCTGGAAGCGGTAAGAGTAGAATTCTTCAGGCAAGGCGGCCGCATCAAATAAATATAAAGATAAATATAAAGAAGAGCAGATTGGGAGGATTTGCATGGGAATCCCGAAATCAAAAACTAACAACCGGCAACTAACAACACGCTCGCAGAGCGTTTTCACCGCCAATGCCCCGGCACCCATCGGCCCTTATTCCCAGGCGATCAACGCGGGAGGTTTTCTCTGGACTTCAGGCCAGATAGCTTTGGACCCGGCTACGGGAGAGATGGTTCCCGGCGGTATAGCCGAGCAAACTGTACAAGCCTGCCGAAATCTAGCGGCCGTGCTGGAAGCGGCCGGTTTGGGAATGGAAGCGGTGGTCAAGACCACCATCTATCTGACGGATATGGCTTTATTTCCAGCTGTAAATGAGATCTACGGCCGGTTCTTCGGAGGAGAGGCCGCTCCGGCTCGGTCTACCGTAAGTGTGGCGGCTCTGCCCAGGGGAGCACTGGTGGAGATAGAAGCGGTCGCTCAAACATAAAGGAGTATGGTGGGTATTTCCCTGCTGAATGATTTATTGTCAATTTTGGGTCTGTCAGCAGCAATGATCTATATCTGTCAGCGTTTCAAGACGCCGGCAACCCTGGATCATTGCCCTTCTTGGCGCCGAGACCCGATTTATCACCGGCGAGCTGCTTATGCTGCTGGGGACGGCACATCGGTTGGTTGAAATTGTCAGGCTTTTGGGGGGATATCTGAAGGCAGGATATTCCGTATTAGCGCAGAAGGTTTATACAATGCAATGATTTCAGCGGGGTGAGGATTATGATACATATAAGCAGGACCAGGAGCAACTTTGAGCGTGAGCCGATGGCCTCTCCGTTTGGCTTTAAGGGAGGCTATCTGAGTGAACTATGGCAGAGTATCGTTATCATAGAGAGTGCTTCCGGTCATGTGGGGCTGGGGCTAGGCACGCAGAGCACACTTTGGTCTGATGCGCAAGTGTTTCTAGGTAACGATGAGGCGGCCGGCAACAGCCTGATGTATCTGATGACCGCTTATGCCATGCGCAAAGCACAGGAGATGCCGTTTCTTAATCCCATAGAATTACTGGAAAGATTGCTGCCGGCTACTTATAAATACGGGCAGCGGATAACCGGCCGCAGGGATCTGCGGCTGACCTTTGCTCTTAACGCCCTGGTGGCGCTGGATAACGCTGCCTGGCAGCTCTACTGCCGGGAGAACGATATTTACAGTTTTGATGAAATGGTGCCGGAGGAGCTGAGAGCGGCGTTGTTTTATCGGCATACCGAGCTGGCCGGCATACCTTTAATGAGCTATGGTGTGCCAATGAAGGATATCTCCGGAGCGATGGATGACGGCTATTTCTTTCTCAAGATAAAGATAGGCTCTGATCCTGAAAAGGACGGCGATCAAGAGAAGATGCTGCAATGGGATAAAGAGCGATTAACCGCTATTCATAACGTGGCGCGTGATCGGGAGACGCCGTATACGGAAGACGGGCGGATACCGTATTACCTTGATGCCAACGGTCGTTATCAAGAGAAGGATACCTTGCTGCGCCTGCTGGAGCATGCCGAAAAGATAGGCGCTTTAGAGCGTATCATGATCGTAGAAGAGCCGTTCCCTGAAGATTACAAGGTGGATGTGAGCGATATTCCTGCCCGGTTGGCAGCTGATGAAAGCGCACATTCGGACCGAGATGCTCTGGAGCGGATTGAAATGGGTTACGGTGCTATTGCCTTAAAGCCTATAGCCAAGACCATGAGCATGAGCCTGAAGATCGCTAAAATAGCGCATGACCGAAATATTCCCTGTTTCTGTGCCGATCTAACCGTCAATCCTATTTTGGTGAGCTGGAATAAAAATGTGGCGGCCAGGCTGGCGCCGCTGCCCGGAATGAAGATAGGCGTGCTGGAGACCAACGGCCATCAAAATTATCGTCGCTGGGATAGGATGTGCTCTTATCATCCCTGCCGGAATGCTGACTGGGCACAGATCGATAGAGGAGTATTCAAGCTGAACGATGATTTTTATGCATGTAGCGGCTGTATTCTAGATCAGAGCGAACATTATCTGGGCTTGGTAAGATAAGCAAAAAGTATAAGAAGTGCTGTCTGGACAAGGGGCATTTCAGTCCGGAACCCGTAAGAGAAAAGGTCTCAGCAGCCAGGACATAAAGCAGATTAATAAGGCGCTTGCCACGGGTATACCCACAAGACTCTTCTTGAGCGGATAGATGAAGGTTACGTCGATTTCAAACGTGAGCGATATGTATTCAGCCGGGAGAAGTGGTTGATGGCATGGAGTTTGTACAAGGAGCAGCTCCCTCGTATCGTCACCTGGGATGAGAATATTCTCTATGATATAAGGCCTGAGGCAAGGTTTGATAGTAAGTTGCTTAACTGGTTGCAGGATCTGGCTATGCTTATACAGAACGCTGCGCACGAAAGCAAAAACGATGCCCACCGCTTCATTCAATTTGTGCATGAACGCCTTGAAGCATATCCTCGGTGCGATGTCTCGACTAAGGAGGGTATGAAACGCGATGTTTCGGAACTTTGCTTCCTCCTGGGTATGCCCGAGGAGAGAAAGAAGCGGTTTTCAGATCTGGTCAAGGAATTCCCCTCTTCCGCCTGGGTTTGGATAGGCTGGGCGGATATGCATTCCATTCTTCGCAATAAAGAAAGCGCGCCGTTGATTATGAGAGGGCCAAAGGGTACTATCTTAAGGTGCTGACACTTG
>Ga0172382_10012340_pt1 | contig 11165 bp, 10 predicted proteins | sample Leawel138RmetaG_FD_122245 | JGI IMG/M metagenome (GOLD analysis project Ga0172382, IMG submission 122245) | Leachate microbial communities from a municipal landfill in Southern Ontario, Canada - Leachate well 138R metaG | ecosystem: Engineered > Solid waste > Landfill > Unclassified | place...
ATTCTCCTCGTATATCTGGGCAAAGGCTCCCTGATCATATTGTTTTGCACGATTGACCAGGTCTTGCTCTTCCTGCACTTGTTAACCCCTTTCTACCAGCCGGCCTTTTTCTCCAGCCGGAGTGGTGTTATCGCGTGCAATAATTATAACGAAGGATGGTTTAAAAGGATAGCTTCCTTATATCTCTATATAATTTGGAATTGTTGCCAGTTATTTTTAATAAACCATAGCAATTCTTATATAACATTTATTATTCAACACCGTCTTCTAATATTTTCCCATTTCTTGTCTTTTTTGTCTGTTAAATGTCACAGTAATAGTATAATATATGACTAATATACTGGTACCAATAGGGGGTAGTAAATAACTTTCAGGTGATAGATTATAGGTAAAAAGTAAGATAAGATAATGTCTGGTATCAATAAGTTACTTAAGCTTGTATTAGGGGGATTGCAAATGGATAATACCACTGATATCGGACCGATGCTTACCACCAGCGAGGTAGCCAAGATCTTGAACGTTCATATAAACACAGTAAGGCGATGGAGTAACCAGGGGGCATTAACAGCCTACAGAATTGGCAGCCGTGGAGACCGGCGTTTTAAAAGGGAAGATGTTGTTTCTTTTTACGAAAGCCCAGAAGCTTTCAACAACCAGACAAGCCTTGATGTTTAATTCATTGTCGGAGGTTTAGTATTGAAAACAATCCGAGTTATGATAATTGATGAACAACCATTTTTCCGGGCTGGGGTACGTCTTGCACTTGAATCCCAATCCGATTTTAAAGTTTTAGACGCAGACCCTTCAGATGATACCTTAAACTCAATTGATTTATTTCAACCTGATATCGTCCTGCTAGGTTCGGATCTGGCTAATTTTAGTGGTTTGGAGTTAGGAACCAGAATCGCCCGACGCTATCCAAACACTAAAGTCATTATGTTAAGTCCTGATCCCAACGATCAGGAGCTTTTTAAGGTCATCCGCTCCTCCGCCGTAGCATGCCTGAAAAAAACAGTGCCTCCGGAGGAACTCATCTCCAATATCCGCAGCGCTTCCAGAGGAGAATATCCAATTAACGACAATGAAGTGTCAAGGCCAATTATCGTGCGGCAGGTCCTTAATAATTTTCAGGATATGGAGACACTCAGCAGGAACGTGGAAGAGGCTGTTGCCCCGCTTACCAACCGGGAAAGGGAAATACTTGGTCACATTGCTGACGGCAACTCAAACAAACAAATTGCTCGAATTTTGAATATCAGCGAACAGACAATTAAAAACCATGTAAGCGCTATTATGCGGAAACTAAACGCCAATGATCGGGCACATGCCGTTGTACTGGCTATCCGCCGAGGTTTAATAAAAATTGAGGAGAATCACAAGAGGCCAGAATACTAACTGTGTAGGTGGTACCCTATTGGGGGCTGGCCAAAAACCCGCCGTGGACCAAACCTGATATTAAGTTTTACTTTTTAATATCAATGTCCTGACCCGCGCGAGTTATATCCTGAAGCATATCACCGTAGTAAGGCACTTTCGGCATCGCGTTTTTGACATCTTTCAGGTCGTACTTGATGACATCCAGTTTTTCGTTGATTTCTTTTAACAGTTGTATTAATTCTTTATTCGGGTCAATCATAGCAGCTCCCTTTTATTAGTATTTTAAACACCCGGTGGAGAAAGTAATGATATTTATATGCGGGTTGATGGTTAATAGATAATACAGCGATATAAACTATTCTTCAATCAATTCAGGAAAGTTCAAATTAATATCGCTCCTGCCTGCGTAATAAGAAACAGACCGCACACATTGCTGCACCCATCATAGAGTATACAATCCCTGTTATTATTCCAGGGTCAAAAACAGAACGAATTAAAGTTAATGACCAATTAGTAAATGCGGACTGAGCCTCATAAGGGGCAAATACTTGTTGCGGTATAAGGCTCATGCAAATGATTGCACTTGCCAAAACGATTAATCCACACCCAGCAAATACAATTCCCAGGTTAAGCAAAGTCCCGGGAGTATTCCTGTGCACAAGCATTATAATAATAGTTAACACAAATACCGCAGCGATCGACGCAATGAAGCCTGTTTTAAACACTGAGGCGGCATGTCTTGCTTCGCCCAAGAATATTTCACCATCAGTAATTGTCTGAACAAACTCAGTTTTAAAATCACTACCCAGTATTTCTTCATTAATGTCGATATCTACTGGCACACTACTAGCGAACTGTTCAAAGAGCCGATTGAATTCTGCTATTACTTGTTGCTCATTTGAACCTTCAAGATATTTGGGAGGAGAAGCAACAAAGATATCTTGTAAAGATTGGCCCAAGTCATCAATTAGTGGAGACATATCTATTTTCGCGCTTGAAGAATCTTGCCCGCCTGTCAGGTACTCTGCAATTCCCCCTATTACGTTTTTCAATTGGTTTTTAACCAGAAGTTCATTGCCTTGTACTGTTTTTTCTATAATTGACGGTAAGTCTGCAAATACCTTCAATTCTCCGGGCGCGTATTTGTCAATCATTTCCTGGGAAATCTCTTGTAAGGGAGAAATTATATTCAGCTCATCAATAAAAGCATATAGAATTTCGTCAACCAGAATACTGCGCCTTAGCAAGTCAGCAAGGTTAAGCTGGTTTTCCTCGCCTTTTATATAATCATAAAGTTCATTCACTGCCCTGCCGATCCGCGTTTTTATCTCTCCCTCACTGGAGGCAGCTACTTTAATTAAAGCATTGCCAATATCAATGGGAATTTCCACTCCAGGCTCGCTAATAATCATTTCTTCTATAACTGCAGGTAAATCGATCTTTTCAATTCCAACATTTATAAAGCGGGCGTTTAATATGGTGCGGTCAATAGCAATACCACCGGCAAGAACACCTAGCGAAATAAAAAGTAAAACCGACAGTATAACTAGCACAATGATTTTAAACGTATTCACATTCATCCTCCTGGTTATTCAAAACCAGTGCGATAATTACATATCAACCGCCGTGCTATCAAAAAAAGAAATCGTCTCATCTTAACGAATAAACAAAAACCTGCTTCAGCTTTCGCTTTTATCCAAGCTATTAACCTGGTCGAGCAAAAACGTAGCGACCCTGGCTGTTTCAAAAGGCCATGCATAGGTGATATATACCTCAGGATGTTGGTCTTGCGCTTGCTTTACTATTTGTGCAATTTCCACCTCGGCATGCGCTCCTCCCCTGGTAAGCATAGGTGTTACTACAACAATCTGTTTTGCTCCCTGTTTGATTGCATGGACAATAGCGTGGTTAATATCCGGAGCGCAAAACTCGTTGAAGCCAGGAATAACATGCTTGCCTGACTGTTTCTGCATTTCTTCAGCCAGAACACAAGAAGCCTGGTAAAAAGGGTCGTTTTCACTATTGCGCGGCCACATGCGCATCTTGTTTTCTAATTCCTCATACCGTAGAGACTGTTCTCGGGTTAAAGATCTGCCGGTTTCAGCCATAGAATGCAAACTAAAAAATTCAGCCATTTCTGCCCGAGGAAAGTCTTTAGGAGGCGCTCCATGGGTTGCCAGTATAATATATTCTTTTTTCATGGCAACATTATAATTAAAAGCTTAGTTATCTACCAATAACTTATAGCTGGCTACCATATTTAAGCCTGCAACAAGCGCTCATAAACCAACCACAACAATCTTAATACTGAAATGCTTGTTATTTGACATGAATTACTTGCCGCCCCTATAATATTTTCTGTTATAGAAAGTAATTTACAGATATTTTACTAAAGATAATTTGGATAAAGAAGAATTAATCAATCAGGCCATAGGATTTCATGAGCAGATATACGGCCTGTTAAATGAGTACAGTTACGAGGATTGGCTTTCACTTGACCTCTCAATAGGGCAGTTGAAAAGCCTTATTTACATCCGTTACCGGGGAAAAGCCAGCCATAGCGAACTATCTAAAATATTAAACGTCACCCCTTCAGTAGTAACCGGAATTATCGATAGGCTTGAATCAAGCGGGCTGGTAAGCAGGCAAGTTGATGAGGCGGATCGTCGTGTACACTGGCTCACTCTTACAGATCAAGGCGAAGATCTTTTTAATCGGTTTGACCTGAATAGCAAAAATGAAATCAGCCAAGTTTTAAGCGCATTAAGTGAAAATGAGTTGGAGGCACTGGTTAACAGCTTTAGCTGTTTCCTGGCTGCATTCAAGCGACACATGGATAAAACTAACCGAGCAATTGAATATCGAGATATAGCCTGAGGCGTTTGTATTTGCAACCAAAATGTTTTCAAACTTTATTATGGTTACGAACCGTATTTATTTTTATAACCGATAGCATTCTTTTACCCTAAGGAGAAATCGCAATTATGTGGAAACTTAGCAAGTTGGCGGTTAACAACCGAATATTAACCATCATTATGACTGTGGTGGTAGCTGGTGTATCGATTTGGGCACTGACAGGCTTGAAAAAGGAACTCATTCCAGATATTGATTTTCCATATGCAACAGTAGTTACAGTGTATCCGGATGCTACCCCGGAGATGGTTGTTGAAAAAGTAACCACTCCCATTGAAGAGGTTATACGGAACAAATGGGGCGATATCAGCCTCAAGCATGTAACCTCGACGTCCTCAGAAGGCATTTCTGTAATTTTTGCTGAATTTAATTTCGGCACTGATATGGAACAGGTTTCAAGCACGTTAAAAAATGAGATTTCCTTATTGTCGCTGCCCCGGGAGGTCACCAGTCTCCCTGATATGAGTCCGTCCATCTCCAGCAATCCACAGGTAATCCCCATTAATCTGGATATGATGCCACTCACATTGTTAAGTATTAGCGGCAGCTATCCAGCAGTTGAATTGCGCCAGATTGCAGAAGAATATATTGTGCCAGTGTTGAGTGAGGTCTCCGGAGTTTTAGCTATAGAGGTTGACGGGGGTGCTGGCAACCAGGTGGTAATTACCCCGATTGCCAGCCAAATGGTGGAGCATGGAGTATCGATATCTCAGATACTCGCCCTTCTCCCTCAGGCAGTTGGTTCACAAGAAGACATAGTATCTACTCCTTTAGCAGGTGGTATAGTACTCGGAGACGTTGCCAAAGTCAGCCTGAGTCCCTCTCCCCTATCGGTTATTACTCGTTATAATGGCAATTCCAGTATAGGTATTTCTATATTGAAAGAAGATGGCGCTAACACCGTTGAAGTATCAGAAGCACTATCAGATGCTATTACCAGTGTTCTTCCCAATCTTCCCGAGGGTGTTCAGGTGTCGAGCGTTTTTGACCAGTCAGATTTTATCAAGGATTCCATCGATGATCTCTGGGAGAAAGCCATAGTCGGTGGCCTGCTGGCTGTATTAGTGGTGTTCATATTCCTGAGGGCAGTACGCGCTTCCCTTCTCACTGCTATTTCTGTGCCCCTATCCGTATTTATTGGTTTTCTGTGCATGTATTTTTCCGGCATCACTATAAACGTACTCACCCTCAGCGGTATGTCCATTGCAATCGGCCGCCTGATTGATGACAGCATCGTGCTGGTAGAAGTTATTTACAGGCGTCGTCAGATGGGAGACAGCTTTAAAGAAGCTGCAATAGCTGGCTCGCGCGAAGTTGCTACTCCAGTTACTGCAGCCACTCTGGCAACAGTTGCCATTTTTATTCCCCTGATGTTCATTGGCGGTATCGTAGGAGAACTGTTTGTACCGTTTGGCCTGACTATTAGCTTTGCCCTTCTCGGTTCTTTGGTGGTTGCGCTAATGGTAGTTCCAGCTATGTCAAAACACCTGCTATCACCGCGCAAATCCAGAACATTCAGCAAAGACTCCAACAACTGGTACCAGGCACTTTATGTCAAAGGGCTCAAGTGGGCACTTGGACATCGTACACTGGTACTCGTAGTTACAATTGTAATTTTTCTTGCCAGCCTTGGCTTGATACCAATAGTTGGAACTTCTTTTATGCCCGACATGGGCGAAAAGATGATAACAATTGATATCCAGTTGCCAACCGACACCGAATTAACTGCAACTAGCAACGCCGCTGAAAAAGTTGAAGCAATACTGGCTGATATGGATTCGATCGATCGCTACTTTACTTCTATCGGTGCCTCTGGTTCACTTGCAGGCATAATGAGTGCTGTAATGGGCGGAGGCGCCAACACTGCATCGATCACCGCTTATCTCGATCAAAACGCAGATATTGCAACCACAACCGAAACCGTCAAGAAAAAAACCGAAAACTTGCTTGATCAGGGCTATATCAACGTATCGGGCGAAGGTGCCGACCTGGGAGGATTGGGCGGCTCATCAATCAACCTGTCCGTTCAGGGTGCAGATCAGGATGCGGTTACACAGGTAACCCTACAGTTGCTACATGAGCTTGAAGACATAGAAGGGCTGACAGATATCGGAGCAGATATCACCAATACCATCACCAGGCTTGATATCGACATAGATCCACAAAAGCTGCTGGCATCAGGTTTAATGACCGAGCAACTTGAACTAATCCAGCAGGAATATATTCTCCTGGTCACAGGCGGAACCCTTCCCGGCAAAACCGTTGCCATAGAAAGCCACCCTTACCCGGTCTATGTATCGGCCATAACTGGAGGGCTGAGCGGAATTGAACAAGCGGAAAAATTAAAAATCGGCTTCCCTGTATCCGTGGAACTTGGGCAAATTGCAGATATCTCAATCAAAAATATGCCTTCGCACATAAGCCGGACCGACCTTTCGCTTTCGGCCACTATCACCGGTAAAATCACGGAAAAGGATATCGGCAACATTAACAAGATGGTCCAACAGAAGATTGACTCCCTTCCTGATCACCCGGGCGTCGAGATTAAAGCAGCCGGCATCGCCGAGCAGATGCAGGATGCTTTTAACAGCATGGGAATCGCTTTGATTGGCGCAGTCTTTCTAGCTCTGGTAGTAATAATAGCCATGATGCGCTCTATCCGCAACCCGTTAATAATCATGGTCAGCCTTCCGCTTGCCTCTATCGGCGCCATGCTCGGTTTGTTGATTACTGGCCATACACTAAGCCTCTTTGCACTGATGGGTATTATCATGCTGGTTGGAATCGTGCTCACAAATGCTGTAGTTCTGATATCCATGATCGAAGATCTGCGCCATCAGGGAGTTCCCACCCATGAAGCGATCATGGAAAGCGGCAGGGCTCGATTAAGACCAATACTCATGACAGCACTGACTACAATCATCGCCATGTTACCACTTGCCATCGGTATCGATTCTGGAATGATGATGACTGCAGAACTGGCAGTAGTGGTTATCGGCGGATTGGTAAGCTCAACCATACTTACACTATATGTTGTACCAGTGATATACAGTATGGTAAACCGTAAAAAAACTGAAATCGCAAAGTAGCTCTTACTGATCAGCCATAAAATGGGGGAGTTTATTTAACTCCCCCATTTTTCAATCTACACTAGTCCAAGATGTCCTCAATAATTGGATAATCCTTTATTTTGCCTGCTTAACTAATCATTCGATGAAGATTTTTCACCTTGCATGCTGTTTGTGGGTATAATAAAGACCGTAACTTCTATGCTTAGCATCACTAATATTGCCAAATCATACGGCTCCAGGGAGTTGTTTTCCGGGATTAACCTTACCATTGGAGCCAATGAACGTATCGCGCTTATCGGTGCCAATGGTACTGGCAAAACCACCCTTTTTGATATCATAGCCGGGAGGGCATCTCCCGACTCCGGCCAGGTTACGCTCCGGCGGGGGGCGACTATAGGGTATCTACGGCAGGAGGAATTTTCAACATCGCAGCGTTCACTTCTGGAAGAAATCACTCGTTCTTGTGACGCTCTCAATTCACTTAAAAACAAGATCCAACTGTTGCACGAAGAGCTGTCCGAAGAAAAAAATGAAGAAACTACCTCCGTGCTGCTAAGACAACTGGGCGAGTTTCAGGATTTATACGCTTCACGTGGGGGTTATGATTCCGAGCATGAAGCAAAAATTATACTATCCGGCCTGGGTTTTACCCAGAGCGACTTCCACCGAACGCCGAATGAATTCAGTGGCGGATGGCAGACTCGAATACAGCTTGCTAAGTTATTGTATACAAATCCTGATATTCTTTTACTTGATGAACCCACTAACCATCTTGATCTGGAAACACAACGCTGGTTTGAAAACTACCTTAAACGATATCGTGGGGCTGTCCTTTTGACTTCGCATGACCGGGCTTTTTTAAACAATGTTGCTGAAAAAATTGTCGCCATTGAGGTATCTGAGGTCATATTCTTCCATGGCAATTACGATAGCTACGTAATCGCCCGACAGAAAGATATCGCCAATCTTGAAGCTACTGCAAAAAAACAGGAGGAAAGTATCAACCGGCAAATGCGCTTTATTGAAAGATTTCGCGCTAAAGCAACTAAGGCTACTCAGGTACAAAGCCGCATAAAGCAGTTGGAAAAAATAAAGCCGGTCAAGGTTCCCCGTGTTACAAAAAAGATTCATTTTTCTTTCCCCGAACCGCCACGGTCCGGCCGAATGGTAATTGAATTGAAAAATATCGCCAAATCTTATGGCTCTCTAAATGTTTATCAGAATCTCAATCTTTGCCTTGAGCGCGGAGACCGGGCTGCCATCGTCGGCGTAAACGGTGCGGGTAAATCTACCCTTCTTCGTATAATGGCTGGAGCTTTAGATTTCGACAGCGGAACCCGAAGCTTGGGCCACAATGTGGAAACCAGCTATTTTGCCCAATACTACATCGAGACGTTAAATCCAGCTTATACCATATTAGAAGAACTAAGGTCTATTGCTCCAGATGAGCCGGAGCATCGGCTGCGTGGTTTGCTTGGATCGTTTCTATTTACTGGGGATGATGCTGATAAAAAAATTGGAGTGCTTTCTGGTGGTGAAAAAACGCGTATTGCAATTGCAAAAATGCTGACCCGCCCGGCAAATTTCATCCTCTTGGACGAACCAACCAATCACCTGGATATCCCCTCGCGCGAAATGCTTGCCGATGCACTAAATGCCTATAAAGGCACTCTTTGCTTTGTGACGCACGACCGAACCCTGATTGGGGAAATTTCTAATAAGATTATTGAAGTAAGCCACGGCAAAGTGCAGATATTTTCCGGCAGTTATCAACAATACCTGGAGCAAAAAGAAAAAGCCTGCAGCGCAGAAGACGATGTTATCCAACCGAATAAACCAAAGGCTAGTACTTCGAATGGAACAAACACCCGGCGGGAAATAAAGGCCAGAGAAGGGGAATTGCGCAACCAGCTTTACCGCGAGATAACCCCACTTAACAAAAGGATAGAAGAAATTGAAACTCTGGTTGAAACTATATCAAGCCGCGTTAATGATATAGAAAAGATGATGGCAGATCCCAGCCATTACGAAGATTCAAAAAACGTGGTGGATGTCAATATCGAATACCTTGAACTCAAGGATAAACTCTCTGCCCTCACCACTCAGTGGGATGCACTTATAGAAGCCGCTGAGGAAATAAAGGAAAAGTACCGCCTCGCTCGCGAAGGCTAACCTGGAAGGCTAGCCTCACGTCTTTATGTAAACCTTTTTTGCCTGTTATCAGGTTCTAAATCGACTTTTCGATATACTTAACAAACTCATCAACCGTTTTCAGCTCTTTCATGGCTTCCTGGTTTATATCTATCTCGATATCCAGAGCAGTCTCCAGAGCAATAAATATCTGTACCCAGTGGAAAGAGTCCGCTTTTAAGTCCTTAAGCAGCGTTTCGGGTTTGATATCCTGCTCTGCAGTTCGAGTAACCCTGGCGACGCTTCTGCGGAATTCTTCATATACTGACATATTATCTCCGTTTACTCATTTATTTGTTGCCGTTTTGTATGGGCTTTAGCGAGTTCATTTCGAAGACTGCCAACAAGATCAGTTTCTATGGCTGTGATAACCTGCCTGAAGGTACCTGCGATCTGGTTAGCGCGGCTGCTGCCATGCGCAATAGCAGCAACTCCATTAACACCCCACAACGGCCCGCCACCCATCACTTCAGCAGGGCTGAGCAGTTTGTACATTTTTCTTCCCAGGTCTTCTATCTTTTCGGATGGAAGCTGCTCTTTCAATTCAGTCGCTATCCACTGGCGAAGTGTCCTTCCCAAACCTTCAGAGAACTTAACAAGTATATTGCCGATAAAGCCATCACACACTATCACATCAGCCCAGCCAAACGGTATATCCATCCCTTCAACATTGCCGATAAAATTAAGGCCGCTCTGTTTCAACAGCTCATAAGCCTGTTTTGCCTGCTCGTTGCCCTTTCCTTCCTCAGAGCCGATGTTTAACAAACCAACGGTAGGATTTTCTATACCCAGGAAAGTGCGTGCATATACCACCCCGACCACTGCCAGATCTACCATCTGATATGGCTGGCAGCCAACATTTGCCCCCAGATCCAGCACAACCGTATTGGGAGCAAGCCCCAGAAAAGGACCACCCGCAACCGGCCTGTCGATACCAGGCAAAGTGCCCAGATATCGGGCAGCAGCAACCATCATGGCACCGGTGGAACCAGCGCTGATTACTGCATCCGCCTCTCCTTCCTTGACCAGCCTGGTAGAGAGCGAAACCGAACTATTGGGCTTCCTCATAACTGCAAAAGCCGGCTCTTCACCATCTTCTATCTTCTGGGTTGCTTCAACAATGCGGATGGTTATGCCCTCGGTATCACAGGCCGAGAGCTCTCTGTCAATAGCTTCCTTTTCCCCGACAAGTATCACTTCAACGCCATATTCCCGAGCAGCCATTACTGCACCTTTAACCGTTTCCGGCGGGCCATAATCCCCGCCCATGGCATCAACTGCTATTTTTATAACTTTATCCTGTTTATTAATTCCCATAATAAACCTCCAGTTGGTCTTTTAAAATCGGGCTACCAGCTGTGTTCGATAGCATTTTCACCGCAGACTGCCTGGCAGGTAATGGAATTTAATTTACGGCAATTCCCTACTCCCGGGCACAGTATCGGTAAACGCTTTCTTGCTTCTTCTTTAACTTCAGCTACTATTCTTCCGTTGCGTCGTGACATGGTAAATATCCCAGCCGGGCATGCGTCCACACACTTTCCACATCCACTGCACAATTCTTCATCAATGCTGATAAAGTAACTGCCGGTACCATCATCATACCCATATTGC
>Ga0172382_10012341_pt1 | contig 11164 bp, 9 predicted proteins | sample Leawel138RmetaG_FD_122245 | JGI IMG/M metagenome (GOLD analysis project Ga0172382, IMG submission 122245) | Leachate microbial communities from a municipal landfill in Southern Ontario, Canada - Leachate well 138R metaG | ecosystem: Engineered > Solid waste > Landfill > Unclassified | place...
CGTAGGGTGGCGGACGCGGTCACCATCCCCGTCATCACCTCGGGAGGATGCGGCCTGGCCTGTCACTTTTCAGAGGGCTTTTTGACCGGAAAGGCGGACGCCGTTTCTGCGGGAACGTATTTCTGCTTCAAGGACGAGAACCCGATGCAGACAAGATCGCAGATCAGGAATGCAGGGATACCGATCAGGATTCAAACGTGAGCCTGGAATGAAAACGAACGGACAATCGATCTCGGACATGCTCCTGAAGGGCATGTCAATGAAATTGTGCTTCCGCATGGGGGAAAGCCAGGAATGGCTGCCCATCCACGGCGTCTTCGTCAAGGACAGGTCTTTCTGGGCTCATTCGATGCATCACCTGCTGGAATACTCGGACGGAGTCCCTCTGCGCATCACCACTGTCCTGGCGGACACAGGCGAGACCCGTTTTGCATCCAGTATCCGTGAGAACCTCGGATCACATAAGATCGATCAGCTTATTATCTCTTTGCCCGCGCGGTCTGTGGATTTGATTCTGGTCGACGACTATGAAGAAATCTACCAAAGCGGAGAAGGTGATGCGGAAGCTGTGCGGAAAGCGATAGCGGTTAACGCCGATCTGAAGTGCGCATTCCTGGATAAAGACGGATTCTGGCACATATGTCGCACTCATATACCGTATGCGCAAAGCGACTCGGGAAAGATATATTTCCAGACGGCGCCTTTCAAGTTTCAACCGGTATTTCTGACGGAAGAGTGGAGGAAACAAGCAGCAGGCCAGATGGAATCCATTCGGACAAATCACCAGGGTATTGCCGTCATAAATACCGCGGTTTCTCATGCACAATATATGGTTGATCTGGACGGACGTTACACGGATATGACCAGCCAGATGAATAAAAGCTGGCGCGATTCAGTCGCGATCAGAATTTTCAGACAAAAAACGCGACGGGATATCTCCAGGGCGATCTACTGAGGACCAGATGGACCGGGACAGGGATATAATCGACAAGCTGCTTAAGGGATGGTCGCTCAAGACCGTTATGGAGCCGGACCCGGCAATTGAAACAAACGGACCTCTTCATTTAGAGACTCTGGCGCTGGAAGCCGTTATCGTGCACGGGGTTTACTTCTGGGGCAGCACTCTGCAGCAGCACCTCAACATATCTGGAGATTTTTTCATCCCCGAGAATCCCGCGCAGATGTGTTTTCAATATAATAATCTGGGCGGCAAAAGATTTTTCAATTTCATTTCCGAGAGTCTGGCCGATAATTCCTGTTTTCAGAGAATAGGATACTTGACCAGATACAAAAGTCATAAATGGATGCTGATCGATGATCATGAAGAAATCTTCGATTCGGAAAATGCCCCCCGTGGAGACGAAGTAGCTGATTCGGTCCGCAACGGATTTGACCTGAAAATGGCAATTCTCGACAACAGAGATTATTGGCGTATTTGCTGCGTCAGCAGAATCCGCTTCATCCGGGAGGGGGAAAAAACGTTGTTGGAGTCCGCCCCCTTCAGGATTCAGCCTGAATTTATTTCCGAGGACTGGATATGTAAAGTTATTAAGAATGACAAGATTCTGGAAAATATACATCCGGTCACAGGAGCTGTTGTGCTCAATCCGGTTATTGATGAACAGTATGTACTGGACATGGGAGGATTCTACAGCGATCACGAGAGCCGGACCGAAGGGGCCTGGAAACAGGCAAGGAGATTCAAGGTATTCCGGAAAAAATTGCAGCCGGACATAAAAAAAATGTAATCGAATATTAAAACTTCTGGAGTTCGATGCAGGCGAGATCGCAAATTGGAAATTCGGGAAAGCCAACCGGGAGTGAAGAATGTACAATGAATGAATCAGATCAGCAAATCATCACTAAACTATTGAACGGATGGACGCTTAAAACGTTGATGGAACCTGATATTCTGTCGGATCCCGACGAACTCCCTCATGTGGAAAACCTTACATTAAAGGCTGTAATTATCAAAAACAGCATTTTTTGGGGCCTTACACTTCACCAGCACCTTTCCATTTCGAGCAAAGATTATTTCCTTGCCACTGGGCGGAGCCCGTATATGAACACGTTTCTGTATTCGAATTTCGGAGACAAGAGTTTCTTTGCCAATATCATGGAGGAAATAAGCACCCGTCAGGTGATGCTGAATCTGGCCCCCCTTTCGCGATACAAATCCCATAACTGGGTTCTGGTGCGGGATTATAAACTGATCTATGAGACTGACGGCGACTGCGCTCCCAAGGACGAAGTAGAATCGGCCATTCGCAACAATGATGAATTGAAGTGTGCTTTTCTAAGTCAAGACGGATTCTGGCATATCAACAATGTCCATATTCCGTATTTTGTCTTGAAGACGGGGAAAGTATACATACAAACCGAGCCTTTTCGGCTGCCGATAATTTTCTTTACCGAAGACTGGATGGAATACGTGCAGCGGGAAAAAATGGGATTGCTGGAGAAGATGGACGCAACCGGGACGAGAGGCGGCCTGAGATTTGAAAGCCCGGTTGCGCATGCACAATACATCATTGATCTGGATGGTTATTTCTCCGATATGGCTTCACAATCAGACCGGCGCTGGATCAGGACAAAAAAGATAAGGATTTTTAAAAGGAGAATGCCGGCGGACGTGGAGAAAGCGTTCTACTGAAGGAAACCGCTGTGTCCAAACGGCGATCTATTCCTGTGCGATCCCGGAAGAACAGTTGAAGGGAGCGAATCTTGAGATTCGGACATATCGACAGCATCATTTTATTCGGCGGGGCGCCGTTGCTGGCGGAATTCGCCCTGACCGTCGCCGGACTGGGCGAATTCGATCTGGCCGTATTCAGCAGCGAACGGCACTTGGAGGAAGTGATACCGGCGCGAGGGGAAAAACTGGAAACTATCCTGAAAGATAATTCCGTCCCGTTTTATTCCTCTCCGGACATCAACAGCGATCCCCGCATCCGTCCCCTGATCACGCCAAACACGCTGGGTATCGGCCTGGGTGAGACCTGGAGCTTCGACAGCGACCTGATCTACCGCTTCGGGGGCAGGCTGCTTGATTTCATGGGCATCCGCCTGCCGCAGTACCGCGGGGGCGCCCACTACTCCTGGCAGATCCTCAGGAAGAACCGGATCGGCTGCTGCAATCTCCAGATCATCAACGAGGATATGATCCAGGGCGTGTTCGATTCGGGTGCGATCGTTAAGTCGAGGGAATATTTTTTTCCGCCCTGCGTCCGCATTCCGCAGGACTATTTCGATCATGCCGTCCGCGAGGAAATCGATTTCCTGACGGAATTTCTCGCCGAGGTCCGGGCCGGCAAGGAGTTCTCCCCTTTTCACGTGCAGGAGAATTTCAGCATCTATTTTCCCCGGCTCTACACGCCGAAACACGGCTTGATCGACTGGAGATGGACGGCCGCGGATATCGAGCTTTTCGTCTGCGCGTTCGACGAGCCTTACATGGGCGCGTCGACTTTCCTGGACGGGAAGAGGGTCTTCCTGAAGGATTGCCGTCTGGAATTCAATGACGGTCCCTTTCACCCGTTTCAGAAAGGGCTGATCTACAAAAAGGCGAACCGGGCCGTGTTCGCCGCCGCGGGAGAAGGGACGCTGGTGATCAGGAAAATCAGCGATGAAAATGGCGCTGACATATTCGACCTGATCGGGACCGGCATGCGTTTTTACACACCGGCCAATTACCTGGAAGAAGCCATGCTTTACAGGGCTGACTACGACTCGCAGGGAATAAAAAAAGAATGAGAGGGCGAATGCCGCAAAAATACAAAAAAGGATTTCATCCCTATATCGAAGGCCGCCGGCTTTTTCTGCGCGAAGTCAGACAGGAAGATGTAAACGATGATTACTATAGCTGGATGAATGACCCGGAAGTCACCCGTTATCTCGAAACGCGCTATATCCCCCAATCGCGGGAAAACATATCCCGGTACGTCGAAGCGATGTCGGGAAAGCGCGACGAGATATTCCTGGCGATCTGCATGAGAAAATCGGCCGCCCATATCGGGAACATTAAACTGGGGCCGATCAACTGGATCCACCGCTTCGCCGATATCAGCCTGATCATCGGCGAAAAAAAATGCTGGGGCAAAGGATACGGTTCCGAGGCAATCAGGATGCTTTCCCGGTACGCCTTCGAGGTGCTCAATTTGCACAAGCTCAGGTCGGGACTCTACTCGGACAATATAGGCTCGGCGCGTGCCTTCCGGAAGGCGGGATTTACAGAGGAAGGCAGGCTCAAGCGGCAATGGATTTCGGTTGGAGGGTTCCAGGATGAACTCCTGTTCGGCCTGTGCGAGGAGGTCTGGAGAAGCAATGCTTGACCTGGTGAAGAGACTGGCCCCGCTCCGGCTGGCCCCGAACTCGCCCGAAACGGACCGCTGCGTGGAAATCCTGAAGGAGGAACTTCCGTTCACGGTGCATGAATTTCCGCCGGGGATGGAGCATAACGGCTGGATTGTGCCCTGGTCCTGGCATGTGGAAAAAGCGGAAATCAGGAAGGAAGGAAAACCGGTTTACGACGGCGCGGCGCATCCCCTGGGGGTCATGGGATATGCGGAGTCATTTTCCGGCCGCGTGGGACTGGCGGAACTGAAAAAGCACCTGACATTCAGAAGGGACTGGCCCAATGCGGTCGGTTATCACTGCGATTATTATTATAAACCCTGGCTGGCCGACTGGGGCTTCAGCGTGCCGTACAGCCTTTACGAGAATCTGCCGGCGGGAGATTACGATATAGAGCTGCGGACGATCCGCACCCCGGGAACAATGAAAGTCTGTGAATTTCTGCTCGCGGGAAAGAGCACCGAAACGGTCGTGCTCAACGCCCACAACTGCCATGCCGCCCAGGCCAACGACGATATCTCGGGCATAGCAGTGGGCATCGAAGTAATGAAAAGGCTCGCCGGCCGGGAAAACCGGCTCAGCTACCGGCTCATCGTCTGCCCCGAGCATCTGGGAACCGTATTCTATCTCGCAAAAATCGGACCGGAAAAGGCAAAGTATTTCCGATCTTGTATATTCCTGGAGTCGCTCGGAACCGGCGGACAACTGGCGTTGCAGGAAAGCTTCACCGGAAGCAGTCTTCTGGACCGGGCCGCCCGGCACTTCCTCGACACGGGCGGGTGGGAATTCCGCTGCGAGGCGTTCCGAAAGATCATCGGCAACGACGAAACCGTCTGGGAGTCCCCCGGCTTCGAAGTACCCGCGATATCGCTGTCCCGCCACCCCTTTCCGGAATACCACACGAGCATGGACAATCCGGACATCATCCGGGAAGACAAGCTTCGGGAAAGCGCCGAGGCCGTTCTCGGCATTCTGGACATACTGGAGACGGACTGCCGGATGGAGAGAAAATTCACCGGCCTGATCGCGCTCAGCAACCCGAAATACGATCTCTATATCTCTCCGGGAACGGATCCCTCAATTGCCTCCGCCTCGGACGAAAACAGGAAAAAATGGAATTACCTGATGGACTGTCTGCCGAGATACTTTGACCGGAAGACGACCATTTTCGAAATCGCCGAGAAATTTGGCCTGCCGCACCGGGACGTCTATTTGTACCTTCGTAAATTTCGGGAAAAGGAACTTATCGAGTTTATCTGAAATGAAAAAGCAGGGAAGCCATGAGTAAATTATCGATCTGGATCGTCGGCAAGGACAAAGAAGAATTCCTTCCGGAGTGCATAGAAAGTTGCCGCAAACTGACCGGGGACATAATCTATCTGGACCTCGGATCGAAAGATGGGAGCATCGCAGCGGCCGAACGGGCGGGGATCAAGACAGAGCGTAACCCGCTGGCGTCGCCGAAAACTGTCTGCAAGTCGGACTGGGCGCTTTTCCTCCGGCCGAACGAGAAGCTCACAGTGGAGCAGCGCCCTCACCTCCTGGCGAATATCGATCGGGAGCCCAAGGGTTACAGTTTGATCATCCGGGAAGACCTGGCTCCTGAACTGCTCGACGAATTTATCTGGATGAAGGATTCCGGCTACAGACATCCATCCAGACACGCTTATGCTTACTGTAAAATGGAGGCACGCCTGGTCCGCCGGAAATTTTTCGCAAATGGGCTGAAACTGATGATTTCCACTCCGGATAATGTTTTTTCCTTCGAGAGCAGGCTATTTAAGGGGATCGAAGTGCACTGTTGCCGCGAAAAGGAGAAGGAGACTGATCCCGCGGAAGAGATAAGAGATCAGATTCGACACCTGCGGGGGGACTTGCCGCCCGACTCCAAGGACATAGAGCGGATGAACGAGTTCTGCGATAACTTCCTGAGCTTCGGCGTCCTTACAAGCGAAGATATGGGCCGATACTACCGTGGGATGGAAGAGGGTTTCGGCAGCGAGCGGATGTACCTTATCATGATCCATTATTTGAATCAGTTCGGGCGTTTCGAAGAGGCCAGGAATTTCTTTGAAAAATGGGAAGCAAGCTGGGAATTCTTCGATACCGCGGACCCGTACCGGGCGGCCGGCCTCATTTACGCCCAGCTCTTTGAGATGGAAAAAGCGGTCAAGAATCTGGAGAAGTTCATTGAATCTGGCATTATGAACAACAGGGCCGAAACCTTATCCGCCCTGGGCAAATGCCGCCTGATCATGGGAGAAATCCCGGAGGGGATCTCCATGCTGGAGCAGGCGCTCGCCCTTCGGGATGACTATTACGACAGGACTCTTCTGGAAGAGGTAAAGAAGCGCAATCAAACCCGCTCCCGGCTGAGCGTCTGCATGATAGTCCGGGATGAAAGCGCATCCCTGGCCAGGGCCATCGAGTCTGTCCGGCATGCGGCCGATGAAATCCTGGTCGTGGATACCGGTTCGAGCGACCGGACCCGGGAAATCGCGGCCGAGTACGGGTGCCGGGTGATTCAGATCCCGTGGGAAGACGATTTCGCCAAGGCCAGAAACGCGGGGCTGCGGGAACTGTCGGGAGACTACGTCCTGTTCCTGGATGCCGATGAATTCATTGATCCCCGGCAGAGAATCAGGATGGCCCTGGCCAGATTCCATTTGCCCGCGGAAAAAGACACCGCCTTTACCATCGCGATCGACGAGGAGCTGGAAGACGAGGAGATGACGATCATGCTCCGCCTTCCCAAAACGGATAAACCGGTATTCCCGATCCGCCTGCTTCCTCTCGGAAAGGACCTGAATTTCGAGGGCGCCGCCTTCGAAACTCCGGAATCATCTCTGCGTGCGGCCGGAATGAAAATTGAGTGGGCGGATTTCTTCCGTATAACCCATTCCGTTGAGGACCGGGAATGGAGGGAAGACAGGAAAAAGCCCGCGATCCGGAAATCTTTCGGCCATATGCGGGAGACAAACAATCTTTTAAAGGGCATTTTATATTTTATCAAGGCCGGAGATCTGGAGGAGGCGCGGGGGCTTTTCCTGGATTCTGATTTTGCGGACCCGAGACTGCGGGGAAGATTGATTACTTTCTTCATTCAGCAGGGAATGGAAATTCGCGGCCAGATCGAATCATCGAGGAAGAGATTTCCCGATGATCCCTATTTGAAACTGGCCGCGGCCGAGCTGGCCCACCGCGAGGCGCGGCATCATGAAGCCATCCGGCTGCTCGGGGGGGGCGGTTTTCCCGGGACGATGGACGGAAAGGACCTCGCCCGCGCCGATTACCTGCTGGGGACGGCCTTGCTCGACGAGGGCCGCCTCGAGGAAGGGATCGAACGCATGATCTCCGCGAGGGAGATCGAGCCCAGAGAACTCCTTTACAAGCTGGGCGGGATATACGCCATGGGTAAAAGCGGCCATTGGGAAGGTGTCGTGGAAGCCCTCGATCATGTAATCAGGAGCGAGCGCATCGACCTCGAAGGGACGATAGACAGTCTGGACGGCCTGGGATTTATTCTTGTCAGACTCGGGGAGGTTTTTCTGGAAAAAGAACTTCTTGAAGAGTCCGCGGTTATGCAACGACTCGTAGAGGAAATGATTGCGGGAAGAAGGCCGGAAATGATGCGGTCCGTGAATTGATGTACCTGAGGAGAGGAAATGGATTCATCAGCCATATATGAAAATAATTTAGCGGCCCTGTCAAAGAGATTCCCTGAATTGGCGAAATCGATCAGGATGCGCGAGCTGGATCAATCAAAATTCAAGGTCGTCCTGAGCGAAGGAGGAAAAGGGCCTAATCTGCTCGTTCCTTCCGGCTCCTCGTTCATTCTTTATTACGAATACGGCGACCCATTGGCTTACTGCCGGGATTACCTGGAAAACCTTAAGATGACATTCGCCAACATCACCGTGTTCATGGGTTTCGGACTCGGCTACCACCTGCTCGCTTTCGTCCGGCTCTTCGCCAACCGGCTCCAGACCAGGAAGATAATCGTTTTTGAGGAAAACCTCAATCTCTTCCATCTGGCGCTGCGAATAATAGATCTGACGGAAGTCCTGGCCCATCCGCATATTCATTTCTTCGTGGGACCCGATCCGGGAGCCGCCCTCGCGCCGATCCGGGCGGAGGTCCTGGTGGAGAACGAAGCTGTCAATTTCATGCGATCCGTGAAGGTCATTCCCGTTCCCTCCGGCGTGTCGCTGAATCCGGACTTTTACCGGAAAGCCATGTATGTCATGCGACGGGCCTGCCGGCAGATGGCCATGATGACGGGAAACGATCCTCTGGATTCCCTCCTCGGCCTGGACAACATCCTCATGAACATCCCCAAGATTGTGAACAATCCGGGAATAGACCTCCTGTTCGACCGTTTCAAGGGAAGGCCCGCCGTATCCGTGGCGGCCGGACCTTCACTGAACAAGAACATACACCTGCTCAAGGAGATCTCGAACAGGGCGCTGATCGTTTGCTGCGACGCGAGTTTCCTCCCATTGATGAACAGAGGGATCCGCCCCCATATCGTCGTCGGGTTCGAGCGGACGGACGGAACGGAACACTTCTACCGGGGCATTTCCGATTTCGACGGGATCTATTACGCCATCTGCCCCCTGGTCAGGCCCCGGACCTTCGATTATTTCAAAGGAAAAAAAATTATCGTGCATCGCAGGTTTTCCCATTTTCTGTGGCTCGGCATTTCCAGGGGCGAACTGACGATAGGCCCCTCCGTTGGAAACATGGCATACAAGGTTTCGGAGGTCCTCGGGTGCGACCCGATCATACTGATCGGTCAGGACCTCGCGTTCGCCCCGGACGGAAACACCCATGCGAAAGACATGCCTTTTGGAGAGAAGGACGATTTCTATCACAAGGACGTCCTCGAGGTGGAAGGAAACGACGGATCCCCGATTAAAACCTGCATTCCCTGGGATTCTTTTCGCGTCGCTTTCGAAGAGGACCTCCGGAATCTCTCCGGCACCTGCATCAATGCCACGGAAGGAGGAGCAAAGATACGCGGTGCGGAAGTGATGCCGCTCAGGGCGGCCATAGACAGGTACTGCACGCAGGAATTCGATCCCGTGTCCATGATCGAGGATGCGATTTCCGGATTCCAGGGAAACGCCGATCCGCAGCGCGATTATTCCCTGCTGCTGGATAAAACCCGCCTCACCGCCTCGGGTATCAGGAACATGATCGGGGAATTCAAGACAATGCTCGCCAGGACAAGGCTTCTCGAAAAAAACTCCGTCCACCCCTTTCTGCAGGGGAACGGGGCAATGGATAAAAAGGCGGCGGAGTCGCTCATCGTGGATTTTATCGGCCTGATGGACAGATACATAAAAGACGAGAACGTATCGGACGCCATGTGGCATACTCTGCAGGCTTATTCCCTATGGTTCAACAACAGATTCAACACCCTTCCGGAGATATATCCGGATGAGGAATGCCTGCGCGCAGCCCAGGTGCTCATGATCAAGGACTGGCTCGGCGTGGTGGGCCAGATGTATTTATCCACGCTGGATTCGATGGAGAAAACGGAAAACCTTCTGGTAAAGGAGCTGGCGGCCCTGGATGGCGCAGCTTGAAACGAACATCAATAAATTGCGCCGGAAGGACCCGGACCTGGCGGACCGGTTGACCCCGCCGCCTCCGGAAGCCGGCTGGGAGCTTGTCCATTCCCCATCCGGGGATCTGACAGCCGGAAGAAACCTGCCGGAAGGATTTTATCTCATCCACAGCTCCATGGACCCGCGGCGGGAAGCCGCGGAATGGCTGGCGTGCCAGGATATCCCGGAAAAAATGATTATCCTGCTCGGAATGGGCCTGGGCTACCCCCTCCGAGAGCTTGCAGAAAATACAGATTGGAATTCGATCCTGGTCGTGGAAGATGCAAGCCTGTTCCGCCTTGCCCTCGCGGGCGATGATTTTTCCGATCTGATCCGCCCCGGCATTGAATTCCTGATCGGCCCGGACCCGGAACCAATTGAGAAGAGGATATCGCGAATGGCCGGCCCCTTCTCCATATGCGCCTTCCTCCCCGCCTTTAACGCCCACCGGGAATTCTTCCGCCGCATTCTCGATACATGTCATATGCGTCTTTTCGAATTGCGGATCTCGGCAAAAGACGATTTTTCGGAAACGGTAAAGATCCTCCTGGACGAAATACGTAAATGAAAATTCTCATTATCCGCACCCACCGCCTGGGAGATATTCTCCAGCTCACGCCGCTCCTGCCGGGACTCAAGAAAAAATATTCCGGTGCGGAAATAACCTGGATCACCGGCGACAATTTCGCCGGGATCCTGGACGATCATCCCGGCATTGACGAGCTCCTTGCTATTCCTGAGAGGGAATATCGGTACCTGCTGGCTGATCGCCCCGACCGCTTCCCTTGCGTTTATAATGAAATGTACGATTTCTGCCGCCTGCTCGGAAGGAGGAAATTCGACCTGGTTATAAACCGCCAGTATGAAGTCGGCTCCCTCATTTCTTTCCTGGCCGGAGCCCGCGCGGTCCGGGGAGGATCATATTCTCCGGAGCGGTCATTTGTCATGGAGGACAGCGCTTCCCGGGAACTCTATCAGAATGTCAAGAGCGACAGAAAAGGAAACAGGATGAACCTCGCTGACTGGTCGCTGCTGATCGCGGGACTTGCGCCGGGCTGCGCGCCGATGAATCTTCCCGTTACGGAAGCCGACCGGATCCGGGCGGAAGAACTGATCGCGGAGTCGGAGAGATCGGCGCCGATTGCCGCTGTGCAGATGGGCGCCGGAAGGTCTTTCCGACAGTGGGGAACGGAAAACTA